>ENA-OQAA01001391-OQAA01001391.1-human-gut-metagenome-genome-assembly--contig:-NODE-1391-length-12352-cov-3.084581_pt1 | contig 12352 bp, 15 predicted proteins | sample MGYA00242489_ERZ504515 | MGnify/ENA primary metagenome ERZ504515 (study PRJEB26092, sample SAMD00036237) | human gut metagenome | host: Homo sapiens | study: EMG produced TPA metagenomics assembly of...
ACCGGGCGGAGGATTTTCTTGCTATTGCAAAAGAGATCAGACAATATGGATATGATAAGGTGAATCTGAATCTGGGCTGTCCTTCTCCTACGGTTACATCAAGAAACAGAGGCTCCGGTTTTCTGGCGCTTCCCAGGGAACTGGATCGTTTTCTGGAGGAAATTTTTGGGTCCTGTCCAATGACTGTTTCCATAAAAACAAGAATTGGAGTGGAGGATGAGGAGGAATGGCCTCAGCTTCTGGAAATTTTTGAAAAATATCCTCTGGAGGAGCTTATCATACATCCCAGGCTGAAAACAGATCAGTATAAGAAGAATACCATTCACTGGGAGGCCTTTAAAAAAGCAGAGGAAAGCAGCAGGCACTCTCTTTGTTATAATGGGGATATTGTAAGCAAAGATGATTATGAGAAAGTTGTGCAGAGATTTCCCGGTACAGAAAAGATTATGATCGGAAGAGGGATTCTGAAAAAACCGTGGCTGGCAGAGGAAATCAGCAATGGAGACAAAAAAGACAGCAGCCGGTATAAAGAGGAGCTTTTTGAATTTCATGAAGAGCTTTTAAAGGGATATATGGATTATATGTCCGGAGACAGGAACACTTTGTATAAAATGAAGGAACTGTGGGCATATCTTGGAACCTCATTTACAAATCCGGAACGCTATATGAAAAAAATCCGAAAGTCTCAGCATATCAGTGAATACAGGATCTGGGTCGGAAATCTGTTCCGGGAGCAGGATTTAATTTGGTGATCTATCCGGAGAGGCAACATCATGGGGATGTATATTCTGACTGTAGAAGATGAAGAAAAACCGGAACAACTTGCGGAGCGGAAGCTTCTTCATGGAGGATATCAGATAAGCAAAAATGGAACAACTGCACTGGATATGGCAGAGTAAGAATTGTATAAAAAGAGAAATAAAGTGCCTCATTTCTTTCCTGATCAGGGGATAGAAATGAGCGTTTTATAAAATATTGGAGCTTTTTACAGTTCCAGAATGACAGCCTGATAATTCTTTAAATGAAGAATGTTTTCGGAAATATCTGTCTCCGGATAGTTGTTCAGCAGCACGTTTTTGCATTTGCCCGGAAGGTAATATCCTGAGGCTCTGTCTGGAAGTTTCCAATAACCAGCAGCGTTTTTTCTCCTTTTCGGAAGTATGCCATCAGGTTATGCTGATCTTCCAGATAAGGGATCAGATCGCCGTAGACAATGGTCTCTTTATAGTCCGGATCCTTGCGCAGAGCAGTCAGCTTTTTATAAAAGGACAGCAGAGAATCAGGATCATTCTGCTGTGATTTTACGTTGATCTCATGGTAATTCGGATTTACAGAAAGCCATGGAGTACCGGAGGTAAAACCGGAGTTTTCCGTGCAGTCCCACTGCATTGGGGTACGGGCGTTATCCCGGCTGTAAACAGAAATACACTTCAGAGCTTCTTCCTGGGAGCATCCTGCATTCAGCGCCACATGGTATTCATCAATGGTGCTGATATCATCAATCTGGTCAATGGAAGAAAACTTCATATTTTCCATTCCGATCTCCTGTCCCTGATAAATAAAGGGCAGACCTTTCAGCATAAAATACATGACAGCAAGCATTTTTTTGCTGTAAACGCTGACTTCTCCCTCGGGAATATAGTGGCTGACGCCTCTTGGTTCATCGTGATTTTCAATAATATTTGAGAGGAAGCCAATGTCGCCCACACGTTTCTGAGAGTGGAAGCAGCAGCGCTTATAATCATCAGGAGTGATTGGCTGACGGTCATACCAGCCTTTGCTGCTTGCTCCAAATACAACAGGAGCAAAGTCAAACATACTGGAAAAATATCCGTTATCCCCAATAAAATCAGGAAGCTCTTCATCCTTTTCATTAAATACTTCACCTACAGAAAAAGCCTCATGAGGCCAAAGGTGCGGTCTCTCATTTCACCCAGAAACTCTCCCACGCCCTGTGCCTCTGCAAGCATATTGTCAACTGTGCAAAGTCCGTCTGCGCGGTCAGAAGCATAATCTTTATAGGGGAGTTTTTTCTTAATATTGATAATGGCATCAATGCGGAAGCCGCTGAGACCGCGATCCAGCCACCAGTTGATATTTTTGTAAACTTCTTCCCGGACTTCCGGGTTTTCCCAGTTAAGATCCGGCTGTTTTTTATGGAAAAGATGCAGGTACTGTTTGTCAGGATGACCGGGAAGAGGCTCCCATACGGAACCGCCGAAATAGCTGCGCCAGTTGCAGGGAAGCTGTCCTTCTTTTTTGTCTTCTATATAAAAGAAGTTGCCGTATTTTCCGTCAGGATCTGCACAGGCCTTTTCAAACCATTCATGTTCGTCAGAGCAGTGATTGACAACAAGATCCAGAAGAATATACATGTCTCTTTTTCGGGCTTCTGTAAGAAGCCTGTCCATATCATCCAGAGTGCCGAATGCAGGGTGAATGTTGTAATAATCTGAAATATCATAGCCCTGATCTGCCATTGGGGAAGGATAACAGGGAGAGATCCATACAATGTCCACTCCAAGTTCCTTCAGATAGTCAAGCTTGGATATAATACCCGGAATATCTCCGATTCCATCGCCATTGGAATCAAAAAAGCTTTTGGGATAAATCTGATAGGCAACCTTATCATGCCACCATTTGCGTTTCATAATCATCCTCCTCAGTTCATGTGAATACTTATTGCCGAAAGCCATTGGGCTTGTGCCGGCCTTATTTTAATATGGGATTTATAGTATAAAGCATGGAACAGAAAATTGCACTGGTCATTCTGTCAAAATTTCAGCATATATAAGTCGGAAATTTACTGCTGTGAAGGCCGTGAACAGGAATGACAATATGAAATAATGGCGAAATAATCCGTCGAAACAGAGGGTTTTCTATTGACAAACAGTGATATTTGTCATAAAGTTTTCTATGACAAACAATAAAGACTATGAAATGAAAAGAGGAACAGTCAGATGACGTTAAAAGATCTGCGATCGGAAAGACGGCAACAATACGTTCTGTAGGCGGAGAAGGCGCTCTCAGACAGCATTTCCTGGATATGGGGCTGATCCCAAAGGGAGATGTGACTATGGTGAAGTATGCTCCTATGGGAGATCCCATGGAACTTCGTATCCACAGCTATGAGCTTACACTTCGTCTTGCTGATGCGGATAAAATTGAAATAGAAAATGTAAGGGACGCAGGAGAAAAGGGAGAGACATCAAAGAAAAACAACAGCCATTCCATCCCTCATCCGGGATTGGGAGAAGGCGGAAAATTTCATTTTAAGGAAACGGAAAATCCCCTTCCGGACAGTGAAATGCTTACCTTTGCACTGGCAGGAAACCAGAACTGCGGAAAGACAACTTTGTTTAATCAGCTTACCGGCTCCAGCAGCATGTGGGAAATTTCCCAGGTGTTACTGTGGACAGAAAGGACGGATCGATCGTGGAAAAAGCAATACCCTGGTAACAGATCTTCCGGGAATTTATTCCATGTCTCCGTATTCCAGCGAAGAAATCGTAACAAGGAATTTTGTACTGAATGAGCATCCAAGAGGTATTATTAATATTGTGGATGCCACAAATATTGAGCGGAACCTTTATCTTACCATGCAGCTGATGGAGCTGGATATTCCCATGGTTCTTGCCCTGAATATGATGGATGAGGTCAGGGAAAACGGCGGTTCGATCATTATCAACCGGATGGAGGAAATGCTTGGAATCCCTGTAGTTCCTATTTCCGCAGCAAAAAATGAGGGAATTGACGAGCTGGTAGCCCATGCTCTTCATGTGGCAAAATATCAGGAAAAGCCGGAAAAAATAGACTTTTGTGATGCGGATGATGACGGAGGAGCTGTTCACAGATGCCTTCACGCCATTATGCATCTGATCGAAGACCATGCACAGGAAGCCGGGATTCCGGTACGCTTTGCAGCAGCCAAGCTTGCAGAGGGGGATCAGCTGATCCTTGAAAAACTGAAGCTTGACCAGAATGAAAAAGAGATGCTGGAGCATATTGTAAAGCAGATGGAAAGTGAGCGGGGACTGGACCGTGCGGCTGCCATTGCGCACATGCGATTTGATTTTATTGAAAAATCTGCGATGAGACAGTCATTAAGCCCAAAGAGAGCAAGGAGCATATCAGAAGTACAAAGATAGACCGGATACTTACTGGAAAATATACGGCGATCCCCTGTTTTGTGGGAATTATGGCCCTTGTGTTTTACCTGACCTTCGGAGTAATCGGAGCGTTCCTTTCCGGTATTCTTGATATGGGAATTGAGGCTCTTGGCGGAGCTATTGATCAGCTTATGGCAGCGGCTCATGTAAACAGTGTGCTTCATTCTCTTGTGATGGACGGCATTTTTAATGGTGTGGGAAGTGTGCTGAGTTTTCTCCCTGTTATTGTGACCCTGTTCTTTTTCCTGTCTCTTCTGGAGGACAGTGGATATATGGCAAGGGTTGCCTTTGTAATGGATAAGCTGCTGAGAAAGATCGGGCTTTCCGGACGGAGCATTGTGCCTATGCTGATCGGATTCGGCTGCACTGTACCCGGAGTTATGGCCAGCAGAACTCTTCCCTCAGAGCGGGACAGAAGAATGACAATTCTTCTTACACCTTTTATGAGCTGCTCTGCAAAGCTTCCCATTTATGCATTTTTTGCAGCAGCCTTTTTCCCGGAAAACAGCGCGCTGGTTATGATTCTTCTGTATTTTGGCGGCATTGTTATGGGGATCCTGATGGCGCTTCTGCTGCGCCGTACCATGTTCAGCGGAGAGGCGGTTCCCTTTGTTATGGAGCTTCCGAACTACCGTATGCCGGGAGCAAAAAACGTAGGACATTTGCTGTGGGATAAGGCGAAAGACTTTTTGCAGAGAGCGTTTACCGTTATTTTTATCGCTACTCTTGTAATCTGGTTTTTACAGACCTTTGATATCCATCTGAATGTTGTAACAGATTCAAAAGACAGTATTCTTGCCATGGCAGCAAGTGTTGTTGCTCCGATTTTCCGACCTATGGGATTTGGAGACTGGCGGATATCTACTGCTTTGATTACCGGATTTATGGCAAAAGAAAGCGTTGTTTCCACACTTTCAGTTCTTTTTGGAAGTACGGAAGCCCTGCTTGCAGCATCACACCTCTGGCAGCAGCAAGCCTTTTGGTATTTTGCCTGCTTTATACCCCATGTGTGGCAGCAGTTGCCGCTATCAAGCGTGAGCTGGGCGGAAAATGGGCGGCAGGTGTTGTGATCGGACAGTGCGTGATCGCATGGATCGCAGCTTTTGTGGTCTACATGATCGCAGGAATTTTTATCTGATAAAAATAAAGGATTTGTGATTTCCTGAAAGAAAAACTGAATAATTGAAATGCAAGACACTGCGGATAAGATATAAATATTCTGCAGTGTCTTTTTATTTTTTTCTTGACATTCTTTATTTACAGGATTATACTTTGATAATCAAAATATTAAATATTCAAAATAAATAACAAGCCAAACGGAATCGTGATCAGGTTCCGAAAAAAGGAGGGCAGATCATGAAAGGTGTGATTTGCGGAACTGGCGCCTGTGTGCCGGAAAGAGTTCTGGATAATCATAAAATCGCAGAATTTGTGGACACCAGTGATCAGTGGATACGGGAACGAACCGGGGTACTCAGAAGACACATTGCGGAAAAAGAAACCACAGTGTCTATGGGGGCGGAAGCAGCCCGGCAGGCAATAAAGGAATCAGGCATCAGTTCCGATGAAGTGGATCTGATCATAGCAGCGACTTCCACACCGGATCAGATTTTTCCATGCACTGCGTGCGAGATACAGAAGAAACTGGAACTTTATCAGGCGGCAGGCTTTGATCTGAATGCGGCATGCAGTGGATTTCTGTTTGCATATCAGACTGCGCAGGCCTACATATCGTCAGGAATCTATAAAACATTCTTGTTGTGGGAAGCGAAAGACTTTCTCGGATCGTTGACTGGAAAGACCGGGGAACCTGTATTCTTTTCGGAGACGGGGCGGGGGCTGTGATGCTGTGCGCCCGGGAAGGCAGGAATTATGCTTCCTTTGCCCGGTCAGACGGACGGGGCGGAGAGGCTCTGACCTGTCCGGCAGTGAAAAGCAGTCTGAATAGGGAGCCGCAGACGGAAACAGCCGGGAGCGCAGCCCTGAAATCAGAGAAGTATCTGTTTATGGACGGAAGGGAAGTATTTCAGTTTGCTGTAAGAAGTGTTCCGGAAGCGATCCGCCGGGTACTGGAAAAAAACAATTTAAAAACAGAAGAAATTGACTGGTTTATTCTTCACCAGGCAAACCGCAGGATCGTAGAAGCAGCAGCCAGGAGACTGGGAATGGGAATTGAAAGGTTTCCCATGAATCTTCAGGAATATGGCAATACTTCCTCGGCAAGTATCCCCATACTTCTCCATGAAATGAACCGGAACGGAAAGCTGAAAAAAGGCCAGAAGCTTGTTCTGGCAGGCTTTGGGGCAGGGCTTTCCTGGGGGGCATCTGTACTGGAATGGGGTATTTAAAAATAAATTCAAAAATCAGAGATATAGCAGAAAAGGAGATTATTATGTTACAGAAAATTATTGAGATCACAGCAGAAACACTTGGAGCAGAAGCAGAAAGCATTACAGAGAACACTTCTTTTACAGAGGATCTTCATGCAGATTCCCTTGATCTTTTTGAGCTGGCAATGGCCCTGGAAGAGGAATTTGGAGTAGAGATTCCAAGCGAAGATCTGGAAAAAATAACAACCGTAGGCGCTGCGGCAGCATACCTGGAAGAGAATAAGTAACCTTCGGGCTGATATTTTGCCAAACAAAGAAATCATAAGAGTATACAAAAATGCTTGAAGGCTGTAAGCCGCAGCTTTCAAAACCGGTGATGATTCAGATGAGGATTTATTATGAAAACAAAAATTACAGAATTATTGGGAATTGAATATCCTGTGATCCAGGGCGGTATGGCATGGGTGGCTGAGGCCAGTCTGGCGGCTGCAGTGTCAGACGCAGGAGGTCTTGGACTGATCGCGGCTGCCGCAGCCCCTGCAGAGTGGGTAAGAGAGCAGATCAAAAAGGTGAGAGAAATGACTGACAGACCTTTTGGAGTCAACATTATGCTCATGAGCCCGGAAGCAGATCAGGTGGCAAAAGTCATTGTGGAAGAAAAGGTTCCCATTGTTACAACAGGAGCCGGAAGCCCGGAAAAATATATGGCAGACTGGAAAGCGGCAGGGGTGAAGGTGATTCCGGTAGTCGCCTCCACTGCTCTGGCCAGACGTATGGAGCGCTGCGGCGCAGATGCAGTTGTGGCAGAGGGAACAGAGGCCGGAGGACATATCGGAGAGATCACTACAATGACACTGGTACCGCAGGTGGCGGATGCAGTGGAGATTCCGGTGATCGCTGCCGGAGGCATTGCAGATGGAAGAGGAATGGCAGCAGCGTTTATGTTGGGAGCGGAAGGCGTGCAGGTCGGCACTGCTTTTGCGGCTTCCCGTGAGTCTGTGATCCATCAGAATTATAAAGACAGTATCTTAAGGGCAAAGGATATTGATACCCGTGTTACAGGACGCACAACGGGTCATCCTATCCGGGTTTTGCGCAATGACATGTCCAGAAAATATCTGGAAATGGAAAAAAGCGGGGCTGATTTTGAGGCTCTTGAAGCACTTACACTTGGAGGCTTAAGAAAAGCAGTGCAGGACGGCGATACCAGAAACGGAAGTCTGATGGCAGGCCAGAGCGCCGGACTTGTAAAGGAAAGTCTTTCCTGCAGGGAGATTATCAGCAGAATGGTTTCCAGGGCTGAGGATTTAATGATCAGGAAGCCATGGCAGGAATAAATGTTAAAGAGATTTCGTAACTGTCCGCATGATACTATTCTGTGAACAAAGGAAACAGTAAAAGGATTTTTTGCAGAGAGCAGGCGGAACAGGAACATGATATTTAGGAAATGGAGCGGAACAGTATGAGCAGGATTGCATTTCTTTATCCCGGACAGGAGCCCAGGAAGTGGGAATGGCAGGAGATTTTTATGAAAAAAGCGAGGAGGCAAAGGCTGTTTTTGATCAAGCCTCCAGTATACTGGATTTTGATGTCCGGGAAATCTGTTTTCAGAAAAATGACCTCTTGGACAAAACAGAATATACTCAGGCGGCTATGGTTACAGCCTGTCTTGCTATTACCCGTGAACTGGAAAAAAGAGGACTTTATCCGGAAATGACAGCAGGTTTAAGCCTTGGTGAATACTGTGCGATTGCAGCAGCAGGCAGCATGAGCGATATGGATGCGGTCCGCACTGTCCGCGCCAGAGGGATATTTATGGAACATGCGGCTCCGGAAGGAACCGGGGCTATGGCCGCTGTTCTTGGAATGGACGGAGAAGCGGTGGAAAGAACTGTTCATGATCTTCAAGGTGTTTTTATTGCAAATTATAACTGTCCCGGACAGATTGTGATCACAGGGGAAAAGGAAGCAGTGGAACAGTCGGCTGCAGTTCTTAAAGAAGCCGGGGCCAGAAGGTACTTCCTTTAAAGGTCAGCGGTCCTTTTCATTCTCCAATGATGAAACCGGCAGGAGAAAAGCTGGAAGAGGTTCTGAAAAAGGTTTCTGTTAAGGATCCGGACATTCCCTATGTGACAAATGTGACAGCGGAAGTGGTGAAGAGCGGGGAAGCCATAAAAGAACTTTTGGTGAGACAGGTAAGCTCTTCGGTTCGCTGGGAGCAGAGCATGAGAGCAATGATCGCGCAGGGAATTGACACCTTTGTGGAGATTGGCCCGGGGAAAACCCTCAGCGGTTTTATGAAAAAACAGATAAAAATGTAAATATGTACCGGATCAGTACCTGGGAAGAAGCGGAAACTGTATGCGGGGAACTGCTGAAGCAGTGATCGGCAGAATTTCCGAAGGGAACAGAACCAGTGGGAAGGACATGTAACATCCTAAGGGAACAGAAGCAGAGGAGAGGACATGTAATTTCCGAAGGGAACAGAACCAGCGGGAAGGACATGTAATTTCCGAGGGGAACAGAACCAGTGGAGGGGGACATGTAATTTCCGAAAGGCATGGAAGCAGTAATGCGGTATGTATAAGCGCTGGGCGATTTGTACAGCTATACAGGAAAAAGCATGCAGAACAGGTGAGTTTAAGGACATATTTATTCAGAATAATAAAACAGACAGTGGATGATTGCAGGAAAGGGGAAACATGGCGGAGTATACAGAAAAGCAGGTAGCTGTAGTAACAGGCGCATCCAGAGGAATTGGAAGAGCAGTTGCTCTGGAGCTGGCAGCAAAAGGAATTTTTGTGATTATTAATTATAACGGTTCAGCTGACCGGGCAGAAAAAGTAAAAAAAGAAATTGAAGAAAACGGCGGCTGTGCAGAAGCTTTACAGTGGAATGTTGCGGATTATAAAGCCTGTGAACAGGCTGTCAGAGATATTGTAAAAAAATACGGAAAAATAAATATCCTTGTAAATAATGCAGGAATCACAAAAGACGGGCTCCTGATGGGGATGTCCAGGGAGGACTTTGACAGCGTAGTCGATGTGAATCTGGGAGGAACCTTTAACATGCTGCGCTTTGTTTCCAGACAGATGCTGAGACAGAAAAGCGGACGAATTGTAAATATGGCTTCTGTGGTAGGAATTGCCGGAAATGCAGGACAGGCAAATTATGCGGCGTCCAAAGCAGGTGTGATCGGACTTACAAAGACAGCGGCAAGAGAACTGGCATCCAGAGGAATTACAGTAAACGCAGTGGCTCCGGGATTTATAGAAACAGAAATGACTCAGATCCTGCCTGATTCTGTGAAAGGGGCTTCTGCGGCACAGATTCCCCTGGGGCATTTTGGAAAGCCGGAGAATGTAGCGAAGACAGTGGCATTTCTTGTATCAGAAGATGCTTCTTACATTACTGGACAGGTCGTTCAGGTTGACGGAGGAATGGTAATATGAGCAGGCGGAGAGTCGTAATTACAGGCTGGGAGCAGTGACGCCACAGGAAACAATGTACAGGAGTTCTGGCAGGGGATCTGTGCCGGAAAGGTGGGAATCGGATCGATCACCAGATTTGACGCCCAGGGCTATAAGGTAAAGCTTGCAGCTGAGGTAAAAGGCTTTGAACCTAAAAAGTATATGGAACCCAAACAAGTAAGACGTATGGCTCTTTTTTCTCAGTATGCAGTTGCGGCAGCCAAAGAAGCTTTTGAGGATTCCGGGCTGGATATGAAGGAAGAAGATGCTTTCCGGGCGGGAGTTATCATTGGTTCCGGAGTTGGAGATCTCCGTCAGGTGGAGCTTTGCTATGACAGAATCACTCAGAAAGGACCCGGCCGTGCGCTTCCTCTGATGGTGCCTATGATGATCTCCAATATGGCTGCAGGAAATGTTTCCATTGAGCTTGGCTGAGAGGAAAATGTACAGACGTGGTGACTGCCTGTGCGTCAGGAACCCACAGCATTGGAGATGCTTTTCGGGCGATCCAGTACGGAGACGCGGACATTATGGTGGCAGGAGGCGCGGAAAGCTGTATCTGTCCTACGGGAGTTGCAGGATTTGACGCACTGACTGCTCTTACAGAAACGGACAACCCTTTAAAGGCATCTGTTCCATTTGACAAAGACAGAGACGGATTTGTTCTTGGCGAAGGCGCAGGCATTGTGGTACTGGAGGAGCTGGAGCATGCAGGGCAAGAGGAGCAGGAATTTATGCAGAGGTAGTCGGTTACGGGGCTACAGCGGATGCATATCACATTACCTCTCCTGCTGAGGACGGAAGCGGAGCCGCAAAGGCAATGAGCCTTGCCATGGAAGAAGCAGGCGTATGTCCGGAGGAAGTGGAATATATCAATGCTCATGGAACAAGCACTCATCATAACGATCTTTTTGAAACAAGAGCCATTCACCTTGCTTTTGGCGCAGCGGCGGAAAAGGTTCTGGTAAACTCCACAAATCCATGATCGGACATCTGCTTGGCGCAGCAGGAGGCGCAGAGCTTGTCACCTGTGTAAAGGAGCTTCAGGAAGGCTTTATCCACCAGACAATTGGAACCGAAACACCGGGAGAAGGCTGCGATCTGAATTATGTACTTGGCGCCCCGGTGAAAAAGGAAATCCGTTACGCTATGAGCAATTCCCTGGGATTTGGGGGACATAACGCCACACTGTTAATAAAAAAATTCGATTAAGCAGAAAAGAGGTAATCCTCAAGAGGATACCTGGATGCTCAGAAACCATGAGCAGAAAAGAGGTAATCCATAAAAGGATACCTGGATGCTCAGAAACAGTGAGCAAGAAAGAGGTAATCCATAAAAGGATACCTGGATGCTCAGAAACAGTGAGCAAGAAAGAGGTAAGTATGGAATTTGATAATCTTCTTACGTTGATAAAGGCTGTGTCGGACTCTGAACTGACAGAATTTCAGTATGAAGAAAACGGTACCACCCTTCGTTTTGTCAGGGAAACGCCAAAAACAGAGCTTGTCCTTCCAATGGAGGGAACCCCGCAGAATCAGAATGTACAAAGCGTACCGTCTGTTTTAACACAAAACACAGAAACCCGGCAGGCGCCGGAAGCAGTAACGGACGGAAACGGGGAAGCCCGGGAAGGAAAACTGATAAAATCTCCCCTTGTGGGAACTTTTTATGCGGCTCCTTCAGAAGACGCAGAGCCCTTTGTGGCAGTGGGAGACGGAGTGAAAAAAGGAAAAACTCTGGGAATTGTGGAAGCCATGAAGCTGATGAATGAAATTGAAAGTGAATATGAGGGAACCGTGACGGAAATTCTGGTGGAAAACGGCCAGATGGTAGAGTACGGACAGCCCCTTTTCAGAATAAAATAAAAAGAGGTGCAGCATGAAGCATTTGGGAATTAAAGAAATTGAAGAGATTCTTCCTCACAGACATCCGTTTCTTCTTATAGATTACATAGAGGACTATGAGCCGGGAGAGTTTGCGGCAGGATATAAATGTGTGACCTTTCATGAGGATTTTTTCAGAGGTCATTTTCCTCAGGAACCGGTGATGCCGGGTGTTCTGATCGTGGAGGCTCTTGCTCAGACCGGCGCGGTAGCCATTTTAAGCAAGGAAGAAAATAAAGGAAAAACTGCATATTTCGGAGGAATAAAAAGCTGCCGTTTCCGGGGAAAGGTTGCTCCGGGAGATAAACTGAAGCTTGAGACAAAGATCATTAAATGCAAGGGACCTGTAGGGGTCGGACATGCAGTTGCCAGCGTGGACGGAAAAGTTGTTGCAGATGCGGAACTGACCTTTATGATTGGATAGGTGGTAAATATGATAAAAAAAAGTGCTGATAGCAAACAGAGGAGAGATTGCAGTGCGGATCATCCGTGCCTGCAGG
>ENA-OQAA01001392-OQAA01001392.1-human-gut-metagenome-genome-assembly--contig:-NODE-1392-length-12344-cov-2.209380_pt1 | contig 12344 bp, 12 predicted proteins | sample MGYA00242489_ERZ504515 | MGnify/ENA primary metagenome ERZ504515 (study PRJEB26092, sample SAMD00036237) | human gut metagenome | host: Homo sapiens | study: EMG produced TPA metagenomics assembly of...
TCCGTTCCGAATCCAGCGTATAGCCAAATGTTCCACGACCACCATTGCAGCGGCCCTTCAGGATGTTCTCAGTCTGTCCACGGACAACCTTTTCGGCAAGGTCAGCGGAGTAGTATTCCGCATAGCCTCCAGCACCGATTCCAGAATGATGCCCTCCGGTCCCTCGGAGATGATCTCGGTGGCAGACATAAGCTTGACACCGTTCTTCTTCAGCTGGGTCTTGTACCGTGCGCTATCGTAGCGGTTCCGGGCAAAGCGGTCAAGTTTCCAGACCAGTACAATGTCAAACAGCTTCTTGTCACTGTCCTTGATCATCTGCTGGAACTGTGGGCGGTTGTCTGTCTTGGCAGAGATGGCACGGTCGATGTAGTGCTTGACGATGGTAATGCCGTTTTTCTCGGCATATGCCGTGCATTCACGAATTTGACCTTCAATGGATTCTTCACGCTGGTTATCGCTGGAATAGCGGGCGTAAATCACGGCAGTCATGGCAAGCACCTCACTTTTACACATCATTGAACGGTGATACGTTCATCAAATCAATGTTTCGTATAATGTATATACCATATTTTACTGCCGCTTTCAAGATTTATTTCTCGTTTTATTATAAAATTTTTGTTCTACTCTTATCATGTAATAAAAATTTGCAATTTAAGCCCTCTGAATTAAGGAAACATTTTAGCAAGGAACGGTATAGCTGGACGGCTATGCCCTAAATACTCAACGCGCTCCAACATAAAGGAAACGGTTTCGGTCGCCCAGCCGTAAGGGTTTTTCGGTGGCTTGGTGGGCGTCTTGATGCCCTTGGACTTCCAGTAAGCGGACGGGCAGAGGATTTCATGCTCCTTCAACACCGTGCGATCTGTGTCGGCCCCAATCCGTCAATGCAGAGAGAGAACACCTTTTGCACAATGCGGCGGTTTCCTCGTCCACGATCCACTTCTTTTTGTCCTCCGGTCTTTCATATACCGTAGGGTGCGTTTGTGCAAAGACGCTCGCCGGATTTACCTTGGTCTGCCATGTGGCACGGATTTTCTTGCTGGTGTCCCGTGCGTACATTTCGCTAAACACATTGCGGATTGCGGTAAACTCGTTCTCGCCCCGTGTGCTGTCTACGCCGTCGTTGACGGCGATAAAGTGAACGCCGAAGTCGGGAAAGAGAGCATCCGTATACATCCCCACTTGCAGATAGTTGCGCCCGAAGCGGCTCATGTCCTTTACGACAACGCGCTTGATCTTGCCCTCCTTGATGTCGGCAAGCATCCGCTGGAAGCCAGGGCGGTTGAAGTTCGTCCCGGAATACCCGTCGTCCTCGTCGTAGTGCCGGAACGCCGTGTAGCCGTGTTCTTTGCAGTAGCGTTCCAAAATCTTCTTCTGAGACGAGATTTGTCAAGGGTAATTTCTGCGAAAGCGTTTATTGGTAATATTCAAGGAGATTGATTATCGCTATTGAATACACAGCTCCCAGTATAAAACTAAGACTATCTATAAATGAGAAACACAGGGCGAATAAAAAGGCAACTCCCGAAAGAATTGCCAGATTGACAAACTCTTTCGGGAGCTGTTGATTACATCTTCCAATATTTATTTCATAGTTCAAAATGCAGTTGCTCTGGTGGGACTCGATTTTCCATCAGATATTTAAACCCGGAATTGATCCTTACTTCATCGTGTGAAACCAGAGCGTAGTGCCATGCTTACCTGCATGATCTGCATTCCACGTGGAAGCTGCCTCGCAATAAACCGTTGCTGCTTTTGCCTTTTCCAGGACATCTGCATCTTTTAGATCCTTTTGGGCCTTTGTTTCTACCATAAAGATTTCATTTTCTGTCTCAACAACGAAGTCAGGCTCATAACGGCTATATCCACCTGGGCCATAATAAATATTAAATTGCTTTGGAGATGGTCTACATCCATTTCAGAACCTCTGCATCATTTTCAAGCACCATTGCAAAAATTCGTTCTGTGTTGCTGTCAAATTTATAGAGCGTATGACAGGCTTTCTTAAAGCCCTTGAATATTTTACCTTTAACTTCGCTGGCCGGAATATTAGCACGCAAGTCATAAATTTCATCAGACTTAAACTTGCCACCAAAACTCGGCTCAATGCGGGAAAATGGGCGCATTTCTGATGCTTTGAACTTCGTTTCTTCTCGATAAAAATGTTCACGCATCTGCTGGTAAATCATCTCTGCAATGGACTTTTGACGATCCCGCATAACCTTCTCGGTTTCCTCCTCGGTCAGGTAAGTCAAAAAATGTTCTTTTGCGTCCTCAACCAATCCATACAATAAATCAGCAGTACTCTGATAATCGATATCATCATAGACAATCAGGTGACGCACAATCTCATTTTCAGGTGTATCTACTACATCCTGCGCATGGAAATGAGTGTTTACCTCAAAAGTATCGCCATCTTCTTTCAGTTCTGTGCCCAGCAAAGTATCGTCGCCGGGATGCCATGTCATATTACGAGTATCTAACTTAAAAGGATAATACCCCTGCTTAATAGACATGAATGGTTGAACAACCGCTTGCGGAACAGGGATAACCTTATCTGTCAGAACCTGAACACAAGTCTCTATTGCCTTAGCAACGACTGATGCAATATCTTCCTTATTAAGTTGTAGGGAGGAAAATTGCTGTAAGGTCTTATTCACAACTGTCTGCTGCACAAATTTCTTAGCATCTTCGTCTTTTGCTGCATCGTATGTCTTAACCTGCTTATTTAGCTCCATAACCGACTGTGCTGTAAAGTGCGCTACAAATTTTGCAACTTCCAGAGCCTGTTCCTGTGCGGGGGCTTCTTCTGGAGCGGTTGTCTGTCCAGCTGACTGCATAAATGTCATTGCCAGTTGTTCCATAAAGCTGTCGTCAGAGGTTGTCTCATCATAAGAAGACGGCATTTCTACGGTTTCACGTGGTTCCTCTGTCTGTGGTGCAGCTTCATCAATGTAGTAGACTTTTCGTACCAGAGAATTGGGATCGTTAGCAAGATCAATGATTTTTTGATACTTATCATGGCTCACAATAGAAAGACGATCCACTTCCGGGACACCTGTTCGCTGACCGTAAGGCAACCGCAATCCTCGTCCGATTGTCTGTTCGGTGAGAGTTTCAGAAGCAGATGCACGCAGTGGAATAATTGTGTACAGATTATTGACGTCCCATCCTTCTTTCAGCATATTCACATGAACGACGATTTCAATGCTGTTGTCGGGATCTTCCAAGGACAGCAGCTTTTCAATATTTTCATCCTTTTCTGCACCACGCTGGGCAGAGTTGATTTCCAGGATCTTGTCCTTATAGTATCCCCTGAAGACTCATCCGAGGTAAGATATTCTCTGATTTGACGAGAGTGTTCGGTATCACGAGCGACCACCAAAGCAAAAGGCTTAATGATTTTCTTTCCATAAGTACGAGCATAAATTTCAAGCTGACTCTTAGTTTCTTCGTGAATTCGGATGCCATCATTGAGCTTTTCCCGGTCGAGCTGCTCCGGAGTGTATTCCTCCGGATGGAAATTCTTCCGGGTTATAACGGCAGGAACTTTTACATATCGCTCTTCATTCAGCGCATGTGCCAGAGAATACTCATAGACCACATTTTTAAAATCAATTTTCTTTGCTCCCTTCTGAATCTGTGGAGTTGCTGTCAGTTCCACACCCAGAATAGGTCGCAGTTCATTGATGACGCTAAAGCTCTTATCAGCGTGGTAATGGTGGCTTTCATCCATGAAAATGCACAGATCCGGCAAGGATTGCAAATATTCAAAGTAGGACTCACCTAAACTTCGTTTAGCCGTTTGATTCGAGCGGGTTTTCCATCCTTCACTTTACTGTCAGAGTTCAGCTTGGAAATGTTAAAGACGTTGATGATCACTTCATTGCTTTCTGTCCAGGACAACTGGTCTCGGGTCATACGGAAGTTCTCATAATTATCTCCATCAATGATACGAGGAGGGGTGACAAAACGATCCAGGCCCCGAAACACATATTTAGGCTGGAGGTATTGCTGAGGTCGTCTTTCAGTTTGTTATAGATGGTCAAATTGGGAGCCATGACGAAGAAGTTGCTGATTCCTTTTTCGTAGTGCAGGTATGCAATACAGGCACCCATCAAGCGGGTTTTTCCAATGCCGGTTGCCAGCGCAAAGCAGACAGACGGAAAGTCCCGCTCGAAAGATGTTAGTGTAGGGCAAAGCTGCCGAACTGCTGCCAGATCTTCCCGGTAAAACTCTTTTGCCGCAGTGCTGGCCAGTTTTTCAATGAGAGCCTGACGCTTGTCATTTGTAGGGCAAGCATCTAATTCAGCTGCGTGATCGGCGCAAATTTGCTCGGTGGTCATAGGATTTTTCCGCAGAGAGAGCACATCACACAGACGGGCAAAGATTTCCAGACTGTCATGCTGAGGGTCACGCAAAGCCAGAGCATTGTGGATATACTTGGAATTGTAGGAATAGAATTTTTCCATATAGGGAGCTTTAAGCATCTTCCCATTCCTCCTCATCTAACTCCGGGGGATCAATAATGTTCAAATCATAATTGTCCACACCGTACTCGCACTTATTCAGGACCGACTGAGGAATTTTTCGAACGGTAATGTTCTCATATCGCTTATTCAGACCAGTATCAAAAGCCGGAGCGCAGATCAGCAGATGCTCGAACTCGTCCACATCGGCGGCAATCCCATCCAATAATTCTGTTGTCAGGAACTGGGTAGTCACATAGATGAAACTGTTATCCTGAGAAAATCCTTGCTTCCAGAATACTTCTGCGTCCGGGGCATAGTGATAGCCGTTGATTTTAGACACTGCCGCTACCAGCATTTCAGGGCTGTACTTTTCCGAAAACACAGGATTACCATACTTGTCCTTAACAATCAGCGTGGGGGCAAGCTCATAGAATTTGTAGCCGCCACCGCCTTTCCAATCAACGAATTCCGTAATTCCACCTGAATCGTTTCCGTCTATAACGCTGTCTAAACGAGGTTTGCAGTGCGTGTAGCATTGCTGCCCCAACTCTATGCCGATGTATTTTCTTCCTAACTTATGGGCTACTGCTGCCGTTGTGCAGATCCGAGGAACGAGTCTAACACCATATCTCCCGGATTCGTTGTCATTTCAAGTATCTGCCTAACAAGTTGTTCCGGCTTTTTCCCTTTAGGAAAAGATACCCCGCCTTCTTTGGCAACATTTTTCATCCAAGCATTCATGTCCCAATAAGTACCCTGGAGATCTTTTTTATATAATTCGCCATCAATAACTTCAGAGGTATCTCGAAGCCAAACGAACAAATTACAGTTATCATCTTTGTAAAATTGTTCATAGACAGTTCCTTTGTTTTTACCTGTTTTAGGAATATATTCAATAGAAAGGACACTTTCGGAAATATTCATTTCTTTGCGATAATTAATTATTCGTGTACGGATTGATGTCTGGGCATTAGTAGTTCTAAAAATATCAATGCCGTATTTCTTATATACCTCTTTTTCCGTTATTCCATCTCTTTTGGCCACCTGTCTAATCGACATCATCTCTGGATTCTTGCGTAAATATACTTTTATTTCATTTCCGTCACCATCAACGGTAGAACCAACATATTCCTTTTCTCCTGGGTTAAGAAGAACGGTCGTATACTTCCAGCTTTTTCTTTCGTCCTTGTACTGCTGAATCAAATCGGACATTTCGGTATATTGATATGGTCCATTAAACAATGGTAGTAAATCGTAGTTCTTAGCATATACCAGCAGAAATTCACAATTCTTTTTTAGCCGTTTATCTTCTCCACCACCAGATGCACCTGCAACATTTTTCATATTCACAGAAACCATATTGATGAAGTTACTTCTTCCAAAGATTTCATCGCAAAGGACTTTCAAATAGGCTTGTTCTTCATCATCAATTTGAATCCAAATTGTTCCATCTTCAGACAAAAGATTTTTTAGAATAGCCAGTCGAGAACGCATTAAGCCAAGCCAAATGGAATGTTCCAGGTTATCATCATAGTGTTCAAATGCTTCACCTGTATTATAGGGTGGATCAATGTAAATGCACTTAATACATCCCGTGTAGTCCTGCTCCAATGCTTTCAGTGCCAAAAGATTATCCCCATGAATCAGCATATTTTCGGCGAGAGGGTCGCCGTAGTCTTTAGAGGGATCATGGAGCAAAATCCGGGGTTCTACCTCCGGGTCCTGTCCTTTTCCCACCCAGGTCAATTCAAGCTTTTGTTTAGGCATGATTCAGCCCCTCCAGTAATTTTTTCCCGCCAATGTACATCAGCTGACGGTTCAAATTTGCAGCAATATCACAATCTGACATTTGGTCCACCGGAATCACATGAGCTCCAGTCATTCTTGATGCTTCAATACCTGCACAGTATTCAGGATGCTTGGTGTTGAATTCTTTGTATTTCCTGATAGCATCCTCACGATTCAAGTTGCCAGTCTGGCGGTAGGTAAGAATAAGACTGCTGTGTTCAGCAATTGTTTTTGCATCGTCTGCAAGTTCTTCCATTTCTTTTATTTCATGCTCGTTCATAATGGCTCTCCTATACAATCTCAAAACCGATTGTCATAATATGCCCCGTTGTGCACCTGTCCTGTAATTTCTGACGAACCTCATCCTGCAGCCGCTCTTTTTCTTCATCGATTTCATCTTCCCGAACACAAAGATTCCGCCGCATCTTTTTATATTTCACTTCCAGCTTATTGATTTCATCTTTCATATCCAGCATTTCAGCCAGGGGCAGGGAGGTGCTTGCACGAAAGGCTTTTTTCTTCTCTTCAATGAGTTTTTTCAGATCCTTGAGGTCATGCTGCAAGCCCTCTTTCAGATCTTCACTGTAAGCATCCAGCTTATCACATTCTGCCAGATAGTATTGCTTGTTGTTCTCTTCTGCAAGCCGCTGTCTTTGGGCAAGCCCTTGTTGCCGTAACTGGTTTAATGCGGCAAAATCAGTCGGACAATCGCCAATGACCTCAGCGGGAAGCTCCAACATGGCATTGATTGTCTCATCATCCAGATTGGTTCCGTCATCTGTGATAGCTGAGAACACCAAATGTTCTTCATCACTAATTGCGGTATAGGATAGTTTGTCAATCGAAAGCACACCCTTAAGGTGCGGATGTGTGTTCAGGAACGAAATATTCCGTTCAGAATGGCTATGGTCAAAACGAAGCGTTGCTGGGGGAAGAGACACAGCCATAGCTTCTTTCAGCCAGGATTCATATAACGGATCTTCCCGGCGCAGGAACACGTCTCCGGACTCTTCGGCATCCTTCCACTTTAAGTTATAAGTACGTTCTACGCCATTGTCATGGAAGCGTAGCCGCCACTGTTCCAAGGGTTTAACTCTTTCTGCACCGTGAATCATAAAGAAATAGTAAATCCACTGTGTGAACTTATCCAAACTTGCAATCGTATTATCTTGGCAATCTTTTAGACGAGCCGCTACTACCTCGTCAAAGTTTTCCAGAATAGACTGACGGGCCGACTGCATCTTATCTTGGATTTCCTCAGATAGCTCTTCCTGCAGTTGATCAAACTCCTGTTGAATTTCCTCGGCGGTTTTACAAGTCTGATAGATCGAAGCAATTCGCTTTTCAAAATCCACACCGGATTCGATAGAGCCAGTACATCATCCGAAGAGCCAAATACGCCACGGAACAGGCGAAATTTTTGGTCCAGAAGTTCATAAACACGTTGGTCAGCGGCATTCTTTTTGTTCAGGAAATTGATGACAACCACATCATTTTTCTGCCCATATCGGTGGCAGCGTCCAATGCGCTGCTCAATCCGCTGCGGGTTCCAAGGCAGGTCATAGTTGACAAGCAAGCTGCAGAACTGCAGGTTGATACCCTCAGAAGCCGCCTCAGTACCAATCAAAATACACGCATGATTGCGGAACTCTTCCACAACTGCCGACTTCATATCGGCTTGTCGGGAACCTGAAATTTTGCCATCGTTTTTATGCCGTTCTTTCCAGTCAGCGTAAATCTTTTTGGAAATGTCATCATTATTTACACCATTCAGGAATACAATTTCTCCCTCATATCCGTTATTGGACAGAAGATTAAACAGATATTCCTGTGTACGCCTGGACTCAGTAAAAATAACAGCTTTTCGCTGCCCACCCAGCTGCTCAATCTTTTTGAAGCCCTGTGTCAATGCAGAGATCAGGTTATCGCCCTTTGCGTTTGTTTTGATCCCAGAAGCAAGGTCAGCAAAGCTCTGCAACAATGCTAATTCACTCTGAATCCCGTCCTGATTACGACGAAGTTCCTCTTCATCCATCTCTGTAAAATCGGAGGTATCATCTTCATCATCGTGCAGTTCTGTAAAGGTGTCATAATCATCAAGATCCAACTGCCGCTGAATACCATCCAGCAATCCCTGCAACCGATCAATCAACGAATTAAGAGTACCTGCAATAGCAAAAGAGGACGAAGCAAGAAGTTTTCGCAGCACCATTGTGATAAGCGTCCGCTGCCCAGCAGGCAGCGCATAAAGATGGTCTGTCTGCAAATAGCTGGAGATAGAATTATATAGAAGTTCTTCATCTTTGGTAGGAGTATACTCCTGCAAAATTGCATGGCGCTCCGTATACCGCACATATTCTGTAACCTGCTTACGAAGGGTACGCTTGCAGAACACACTCAACCGATCACGAAGATTTCTATTGCGCAATTCTGCATTGTTCACTGCTACATACATTTCACGGAAGGTCTTTGCATCGCCAAACACATGTTCATCAATAAAGCTGACCAATCCATATAGTTCCATGAGATTATTTTGGAGGGGAGTCGCAGTAAGCAGAAGTTTTTTTCTTCCCTTCAACGCATTCTTCAGCTTATTTGCAGTTACATTTTGAGGCTTATAAACATTTCTGAGGCGGTGCGCCTCATCAAGCACAACCAAGTCCCAAGGCATTGCATGTACAAAGCTGTCTTTATTTGCTGCAAAATTATAGGAGCAAATAACTACTTGATTTTTTGCATCGAACGGGTTCAAGCAGCCTTCTTTATGCATTTTATTGAAATTAGAAGATTCTAAAATCAGAGAATCAATATAGAATTTTTCACTGAGCTCTGAACGCCACTGAGTTCGCAATGCAGCTGGAACAATCAGCAGAATATTGCGTTTTCGTTCTGCCAGTACTGTGCTAAAACTAGGCCGGCCTCAATGGTTTTGCCTAAGCCGACCTCGTCTGCCATCAATACACCGCTACTCAGTGGGGACTGCATTGCAAACAGTGCTGCATCTACCTGGTGAGGGTTCAAGTCAACTTTTACACCAGACATGGCAGACGCCAGACTGTCATAACTTGATTGGGGCCGCTTCAAAAGAAGCTGCTCTGCAAAATAGCGGTCTTGGTAAGAGGTATATTTTGTCATTTATTCCTCCAAACACGCATTATAAAACTGTACATTGAGAAGTTTTATTCCAATTCGATTTCTTCTTCGGCCTGAAGGTAAATATCCAGTCGATTCTGTACATCGAGTTCATTTACCAACCATCCACGAGCCATACATAACCGCTTAAAATCTTCAATACGGTTTACACCGTTCATTTCTTTTAAGGTTACCACAACACCAAAAGGAAGGGACTTTTTCCCGTTTGGCTCCATTCGTTCTTTTGTCTTGATGCTCAGCCCCCAAAGCCCGGAATCATACGCTTTACGAGGCACAGCTCTGGACTTTATAATATCGCTAATGTGCTTGACATTATCCCATTTGCGATATTCTTTTCGAGCATCCTCTTCGTAAATAACATTCAAGCCCTCGTCAGACTGCCTGTTTGCATTAATCGAGGCAATGGAAGTTTTACCATTCTTCGTGACAATTCGTCCAAAATGAATATCCATTTCTGTGCTTGTGTAATCAACGCCTTGATTACGATCACACTGAGGGAAGTACACCAGGGTCGCACGGGCGTAAAACGGATGTGCATTTTTCACAACGGGGACAGGCAGATTGTAGTTGTATGTTTCAAATGCCTCGGTGGTTCCGCTCAAGATGAAACGGATCTCATCATCTCTGGAATGAATGATGTCCGAAATATGGATAGGAACCACACCATAGCCGATTGTATGAGAAGGATCATCTTTACGATCCCAGCCAGCGGCTGCATCGATAATGAGGGCCTTTGCAACCTCTCTTGTTAATCCCATATTATAGACGAGATATGCCAGCTTTCTCGTAATCCAGGGTGCAGCAAAGGAGGTGCCCGAAACATACACAGCACCCAGATCATCTCTGCACGTAACAATTTTATCGTAATAATTTGGACCGTCTCCGCCATAATAGCTCACATCTGGTTTGTTAAAAAATGACAGCACCGGTCCAACACGGGTATAGGAAGCGCTATTCTTCCTAAAATCTACAGAGTTAACCACGAGAGCATTCAAAGAATCGGCCGGCGAGCCGATTTTCATCGGTGTTTTAGTTTCATTGGCCGGACGATTGGTGCCAGCCACAACGAAAAGCACGTCATATTCGCTCTGAATACGATCCAATTCAGCGGCTTCTGGAGAGATGAAGTTTTCTTTTATCTCCATTGTAGAACCCAGAGACAGATTCCAAACCTTGATATCTCGGTTAGAGGAAACGATCTGCCGAATCATCTTCAGAACAGAAAAGGAACTCACAGGGCCATCTGTTGCAACACCAAAATGTCTAACACGAAAACGTCCACAGCCATCATCTATATTAGGATTTGCGTGAGGACCATCTACAATAATGGATGTAACTTCTGTCCCGTGATAGAAGTCACTGGCTTTCAGTGGAATATTTGGGTCGAGCATATTGTAATAATCAACCCATGCGTGAAAATAAACTTTTTCGTTGAACTGGGTATCAATGACTCCAACAACAGGTTCATTTTGTGGTGTCGGAATCAGATTTTCCTCAATTCGCTCCTCATCAGCATCTAATTGCAGGACATCATCCTTTGTAAGTTCTGCAAAGTTCTTCACATCCATTGCAATCAAATATGGTGCTTGGTTCAAAAGAAGGTCAATCTCATCAGGGTTCAATCTAAGCGTCGTTTCATCAATAATTCTATCATCAAAGATGTTAATCCCAAATTTTTGCAAGAGTACTTTGGTATCCACATTCGTTTTGAAAATGGTGACAATAGATTCTTCCTTTATTTCATCGGAGACACGATCAATTCCAAAAGATTTCACATAAAGTCCATCAAGAACCACTTTCAAGAAAGTGGATTTGTGAGAATATCTTTGTAAAGATAATTGTCCTTGAGTATTGATTTTTTCGGTATCTGCAGATTCAATCTTTCCGGAATAACCCGCATCTATAATATCAGCAGCCTTTGATAATAACTCGCGTGATTTTGTAAGGTCACTAAAGAGACATAATGTGTAAATACGTGCTTCTGAACGAGTTTTCCATTTCTATCAGGTTCCCAAACGAATTTTGCACCACGAATTGACGTCGTAGGAGCTTTACCATTGTCAGAAAGTAAAATGCGGATACGATTACTTTTTGCTACAACGTGCTTATAGTGCACACTGACCAAGGCACCAGCAATTTCTCGATGCTGTGTCCAGAATTTCAGAATATCCTGTAACTGGGCAGACATCGTCCGTAAATGAGTTGATGTTACACACTTGTTTTTCGGCAAGTTGAGAGGTCCAAATGATGATGGATTAGGGCGCTGTTCAAAGTGTCCTTTGAGTGTGAGGATATTATTCATTCAATGAACCACCTTTCAATTCCCGAGCAACACTGCTTTTGGATTTTTTTGTTAGGATTTCAATTTCTCGCACAGTAAAATTCTGAGACTGAAGAAGCTGAAGATTTTCGGGCTTTTCGCCATATGCAGCAGAATAGAGCCTTCTAAGATAATCCTGTCCGTCTTGCGGATCACTAAATGCAATTGCACTACGAATCATATTTTTTAGGTCGCCAGGATAAGGAATTGGATTCATTAGATTCATGATTTTTCGGAACAAACGGACATCTCGGTTAGCTAATTTTAGCTTGCTAAGATATCGATCAAGCATTTTTTCTGCAATCGACATGAGATCTTCATGGCTGTATTGATTAAAATTGATGACAGAATCAAACCTTCTAATTAAAGCCTTATCGAAATGATCATACAAATTTGTCGTAGCAATCAGCACAATATTTTCATTTATACGATCAAATCCTTTGAGCATGGCCGAAGTAGCCCTTCCCATTTCACGTAGATCATTCGGATTGGTTCGATCCAGCGCTATTGCATCAATCTCATCAAAAAGGACGATCACACGTTCTGGCTGTGGAAAGCTGTTAATCTCAGAAAAAAAGTGTTGCCAAGTTCTTTTGCGTCTGGCCTAATTT
>ENA-OQAA01001393-OQAA01001393.1-human-gut-metagenome-genome-assembly--contig:-NODE-1393-length-12340-cov-2.976910_pt1 | contig 12340 bp, 15 predicted proteins | sample MGYA00242489_ERZ504515 | MGnify/ENA primary metagenome ERZ504515 (study PRJEB26092, sample SAMD00036237) | human gut metagenome | host: Homo sapiens | study: EMG produced TPA metagenomics assembly of...
AAATTGTGCAAATACTTCATAGAAATTATAAAAGCCGCTAATTTCCGGCAAGCTTTCCATAAATTTTCGTTTCTGATACAGTATAGGCAAACCAGTCACTCACTCTCCCCACTTGTTGAAAATTTCTATCACAAATAAGTCCAAGCCAGCACACAGCATTCGGGCAATGGTTATTGCTCTAGCGAGCCATTTCAGGCGCGGTTTTAGCGTAGGCGAAATCCACTGCTTAGGTCAACTTAATCGTGAAGGCTCTCCTGAACGATTTAGTCGCAGTTAGCAGTTAGTTCGCTGGAGCGTTGCGCCGGCGAGTGAGCAATCACCATTGTCCGAATGCGTCCGCCTTGAATAACTTTCAACCAATTAAATAAATTTTCAGGAACTCATAAATCTCATCTTCAGTTGGCGGACATCCTTCCAGGTGGTGGGTGAAGTGGCGGGTGCAATGGCCGATTCCCAGGGTGCCTTTCTGGTTTCGGTAGCCTTGACCGATGGAGATTCGGGTAGTCAGGTTTGAAAGGAGGCCTTCTTGCTTCAGGCGGTTAAGAGCGGGGATCAGGTTGCCGTAGCAGGCGCTGCAGGATTCTACTTCTTCTACAGCGTCGGCAAGCTCTACCACTTTCCGGGACTTGGGAACAGGAGCGCCGGGGTTACCATCAAGGGCACGGATTTCTACCTGGCGGATGTCGCGCAGCCAACACCAAGGGCGGCAGCCTTTGTGATATAGGGAACCTCTTCTACCTGGTAGTACATCATGTCGCAGACATAGGCATCCATAAGAACCGGATCCACAGCTGCCAGAACGCGATTCATCTCTACAGGATTTCCGCCATCCTCGAAATCCAGATCTCCGCAAATATTGTCTACCACGATGAAATCCTGGTGGATAGCAAGGCCCAGGTGGGCAATGGGGTCATGAAGACTAATGCGTGGAAACGACGCTTCTCAGAATTAGGGAGAAGACCTTTCATGTTCTTCAATGCACAGGTGATTTTGGTCTGACAGTGACCCTTTAGTACAGGAACATTAATAAGGAAGTCCAGGTCAAGGACACTTTTGCAGATGTTTAAGGTCATATCGCCACATTGTACAGGCGCACCTTTTTCCTTTTGCATGTCAAGGAACGGAACGTTATATTTTTCACAGAGAAACTTGAAACCACAGACTTCGTAGGATTCGGAGGTCTTATCTCCTACCAGGAGCCTTCCATGATGACCAGGTTGGAGAAACCTTTTTCCTGAAGGTATTCTACGATTCCAGCGACTACCTCTGGATGGGTGGTGCCACCCCAGTAGGCTTCCATGGGGGAGACCAGGTTTGGCTTGATGCCGATCCGCATATTGTACAAACCAAATTCTGAATTCTGTTTTTCCACAGAATCCGAAGAACAAAAACAGTCCACTTCTACTTTAGAGTTGTCAATAAGACTGCTCTTTGTTTCAAGCTTTGCTTCTGTTATAACATTCTCACTATTCTGCTGTAAACCTGCCCCGGAATTTTCTGAAAGCACCTTCAATCCGCATTTCTCAAACTTCTTCTCTATCTCTCCTGCCAGATCACACGCCTCCAGCAGTTCCTTCGTCATCTCCTTATATTCAGTTCCGCATTTTATAAAAATCTGATTCTTCTTCATTCCAGGATCAGTACTCCTTTTTCTCCATAATCTTTATGGATATTGTACAGGAAATCAGAAGCATTAGCAACATAAGAACAAACAGCATCGCCAGGCAGACCGGGATTCCAAGGTTCCAAATGCGCAGGCCCAAATTTCAGCCGGAAAAATCCACGTTCATTTTCTGGCATATTTCTACGCCAATCCATCCTGCCGACATGATGCCAAATACAAGAACAAACAACATCAGCCTTCCTGTAGTGCTTCCATATTTCAACTGTACCGGAAACAAAACCACATTTGCGAAAATAGCAAGAAAAAGACCTGCAGCGGCAGAAGCGATCAGTTCTTCCCAGGACACCATGCGATATCCGGAGGCATTTACGCCAATTGCAACTGCAACCGCAACAGCCCACAATGCCGTGACCATTCCTGCACCCAGCAGATACTTCTCCTTCACATATTCTTTCCTGCTGATAGGAAAAGTAAAAATATAAGACATACCATTATCCATATCATCACTTGCTATGGTATTCAGTGCCATAACAGCAGCCAGGACAGACACATAACTGATTAGAAAAGAGGGACCTGCGGAAGTACTCAGGAAACAGAAAATGGCTATAATATATATGCCAATAAACGTTTTCAGGTTTCCCCTCATAATTTCCATGTCTTTTACAAACATACCTTTCATAATACTTCCCCCTTGATCATCATGGTAATAACCTTGTCCACAGACCCACGTTCTATTACAAGCTGCGGGTAGTTCTCCGCATAAAATGCACGCTCATCTGTGAGACAGCTGTAGCCGTATTGCTCCTTCTTCACCTTGAGAATATGCTGCTTATCAAGCAATTCATATTGCTTCTCGTCAGCCTTGATAAGACCATATTCATCCAGCAGCACATCTGTATTCTCATGAAGCACGATCCGTCCCTTATCAATCATATAGATATCATCACACAGGCTCTCCAGATCTGAGGAAATGTGGGAGCTGATCAGAATACTTCTGCCTTCTGTCTCCATATATTCCCGAAGGAGTTCCAGAATGCTATCCCTGGCAATCACGTCCAGACCGGCTGTAGGCTCATCCATAAAATTGGGCATCCCTCTCCCAGCCTCTAAAACACTGGCTTTAACGTCAGAGACACGAGTGTATCGTGTTCACTATTATTCTCAAAGCGTTAGCTCTACTCCTTCTTGTTCCAGTGCAGCACTCAACTGTTTTGCATAAGTCACCTGTCCACACTTTTTCATTCCATATAAGATTCTTAAACATATATTTCTTTGTTTTAGTTTTCTTATGAGATATGTTCCGTCAAACGCCTTAGAGACTATGTCATCATGAACCTCTTCCAAATGTTCAACCGCTAAGAAACTATTACTCATCTCACTAAAACATAATAGTGTATTTAATGTATTCATAGAAATGCTGGATAAATATTTTTTCAAAATCTCCCCATTCTTTTGTATTTTGCGTAAATCGAACCCTATCTCTTTACCCTTGTTGTCAGATTTACTTTTCTCAGAATAGTATCTAACCAATGAAGCGTATTCTTTTAATTCATTTTCTGTAATTGACCCGAATACTTTCTCGCATCCAATATTTACCGAAAACTCTCTATTTTCCTTAATTAGATTTACAGCATCTGAAAATTCTTTACTTCCGAGATGATATTCTTGCTTAATCTCATCTTTGACTTCTTTGAATTTCTCTGTTCTCCATTCTTCATATACAGGAAGCCGCTTCGAAATATCCCATATATCTGCTCTCGACAAGCTCTTGGTAAATGTTCCTAGCGAATATTCAAAGATACAATTATCCAGAAAATATATCAAATCATCAAATTTTTTCATTACTTCCTTAAATTCTGTTTCTAACAATTCAATACTTACATGAGAAATTTTGTTTTTTATCATATGTGGTTCATCTTCTTTATTTAGTTCATATTTGAAGGCATCCCCCTCTTCATCGAAATAATAAAAGTAAATCATATCTTCTATATTCTCAAAATATGCAGGAATTCTTCTGTCAATATTCTTCTTATCACATGCTAATTTATATAGGCATTCAATACTATTGCGTGTGTAATTCTTTTTTTCTTTCCTTTAAGACTTCCTCAGAATAACATATCCCTTTCTTTTCCTCTATTCGCCATAACATTTTTATGACAATCTTCAAAGATAGCTCAATGCTGTGTCTGGCGTTATAAACGATAGGATATACTAACAGATCTTCAACTTCGGAACCTGTTTTCAATGATTCCGTCAGAAGTTCAACGGTACGCTTGAACCCATTTCTTATATCCTCATCGGTAGTTCCCCCATTGTCACCTACGCATGCAATAATTGTATCTTCTTCATGAAATTCAAACGGATTTTCCATCTTCTATCATCCTCTTTCTTCGAATTTAACTTATCGATAAGTATATCATAAATACAATTTATGCACACCTTTTGTTATCTACACTTTTATATTCCAACCACAACAACCGGGAAATTCTTCCCGGTCGTTGCAGATTATTTTCTAATTCAGATTATAAAGTTTTTAATACGTTCAGGTCTTTCTTGTTTAAGGCTTTTCTCAATCTTACATTTTCTTTTTCCATTTGCTCTTTTTCACGTTTCAGCTCCCGGATCTGTTCTTCTAATACATTGATCCGATTCTTCAGTACAATGTCACCTATGTATCTTTTGGGGTCTATCATTCCTGCCTGCTGCTCCAGAGCACGATCCATTTCTTTTCTGACCGTTTCATTCTTATAAAAGAATCCTCTGGACAATCCTGTCCTCTTTGTCAGTTTTGGGACCGTCACTTTTTCCCGTTCTGTCAGCATCTGCCGGATTTCTGTCACTGCCCTGTTTACTTTTTCTTCACTGGCTTTTTTATTGCAGGCTATCATCGAATCGTATTTGTTCATATTCTTCCTCCCATCCTTCCAGACATTCCAGTACCATCTTAGATAATAGGTTTCTTGTTTTTCGTGTATCATCTGCCAGTATTTTGTTGCTCATCTTTCTGTAATACTTTACATTTCTCAGGCTTCTATGCCCCAGTAGTCTTGCGATTGTCCAGTCATCCACATGCATCTCGCAAGCTTCATGCCATAAATATGCCGATACATGTGAGAACCGAATCCAAAATATTCTCCCTTATCATCTCGGAGATTTTCCTGATATATTTTATCTGTAATTTTTTGCTGGACTGTAGCATATTTCATTGGTTTTGAAGGATCACTTAAACTTGTAAAAATGTATTTACCTTTTCCGTGCTCCTTTTCTCTGTATCGAATCGCTTCCTTTATTAAAGCAGCCAGTTCCTGACTAATCGGTTTTTCATAAAAATGTGTTTTCATTTGGTGGATCTGTATTATGGTTTCACCGTCTTTTTCAATCAGGCAGTCTGTCCTGAGTGTCAGTGTATCTGACATTCTTGTTCCAAGCATTTGATGAATAAGCATAAGTCTCGCCGTCTGCACATCCACTTTCGTAAGGAAAGCATTAAATCGCTTTAATTCCTGATCGGAATAAATTTTGATTTCTCCCCTTATATCTGGTGGAATATCCCGATTCAAAATTAAATCCTTTACCTGCGGATATTGATAGACGTCAGCTACCATATTCAGCAATGCCCGCAGTCTCGTCAGCTCCGCCCGATATCTTTTTGTCCCGGTATCTTCTGTTTTCATGTATATCAAATACTCTTCCATGATTTTCCTGTCCAGCTTTGAGCAGGAATCTACTTCTTTATTGTTTTCCTTCAGATATCTTGAAAACCTTCGAATGGCAGTCATTTCTTTTTTTACAGTACCGATGCTTTCTGTTTTCAGTTGAAAATAAATTGCCTTTTTTACTTCCTCTCTGAGATCCTGTTGGGAGATTTCCTTAAAATTTATAATTCTGGTCGTGCGCGTCAGATCCTGTTTCACTTGTATATCAAGTTTTTCAAGTTGCCAGACATCCTTTGTCATCTCATCTACATCAGCATCTCTTAAATCAAGGAAATAATCTATTAATCGGTCAATATAGTGTAATGTCTTTGCCTGTGATACCGTTTCATTCCCACAATGGGATTTTGAAATTTCTGTCAGGGGCAATCCCTGCTGTAAAAGCCATATTTTCATCTGCTGCTTCCATTTTTCTTTGTCCCAGTCCAAAAAACTTTCCGGTCTGTCTCTTCTGGTTTGCAGCATTTTACATAAATGATGGTAAAATCTTCTCTCAGTATAAAATTTTTCCGCCCCAAGCTGTTGTCCTCTGTATTTCAGGAACTTCCTCATTTCTTTCTGCATCTGTACAGACGGCAGTAAATCAAGGTCATACGAAGGTTCTGTTCCCATTCGTATTTTTGAAATTTCACTTGCTTTCTCATAGGAGTCCAATTTTTTTATGTAAAATTTATTTTCCACGTTTGCACTTCTTGATTCCTGATGCCAGGCTGTTTTCTCCTTTCTTGAAAAACTCCTGATTCGCTGCTGAAATTTTCTTTGGCATAAAATCCACATACTGCTGTGTCATCTCTTCATAATCATGTCCCAGATAGTCCCGGATACTCTGAAGAGGGACTTCGTCATCATATAACAGAGTCGCTATCGTATGGCGGAAATCATGTGATTTAAAATCATACCCTTTGAAAATATCCTGCCTCTTATTAAACAGTTCTTTCATTTGCCACTTAAACGAACCATACTGATATGCCCCTCCCCGTTTGTTTTGAAAAACATAATCCTCACTTCCAATATGATATTTTTCCAAATATCTTTTCATAATCTTATAAAGAACATCTGGAATCGGTACTCTTTTGTATGTTCGCATTTTCATCTGATAAACCTGTATCCACGCATCTCTTCCCTGCCAGGAATAAGCATCCCCTTTCAGGGTGCATACTTCACTGATCCTTAGTCCAATCAGCATAGAATGTAAAAGGATCAATCTTGGAATTTCAGGGAAATTTTTTAATTCTCTCAGAATCCTCTCATATATTTCCATCTCTACGCTTCGGTTATTATGACAATGTATTTCTTTTTTCAAATAATACTCATAACGAAATGGTATCCTGTCTATGATTTCTTTCGTCTGCAGATATTCATATAGCTGATAGATTGCTATAACAATATCATTAAAATAAGAAGCTTCTTTTAACTCAATTATCTGGAAATATTTTTTTATTTCGGTTTCTGATGCAAGTTTCAGCTCCATCGCGGTTTCTTTTTCCATCCACATGACAAATGCCAGAATCCTGTAGAATTCGGCTTGTATGCCACTCATTGCCAAATGTGTAACACCCAGACAGTATTTCATGTATTCCTGCAAAATTTCCCGGTTCTCTCTTTTTTCTATGCCCATAAAGGAAAATTTTTTCACAGGATTGGATGGGTTGACTCTATATTGTTCCAGATGCAGTCTTTCCAAATACCAGACTGTTGAATCCCATAAAATATTCTTGGCATGGCAGAAAAGATATTTCTGACATTCTCGGAGTTCTCTTTCTGCAAGCTCTTTTGCATATGCCGTATCTGCATATTTTTCAAGTTTATCGGCCTGTACCTGTGTAATATATCTTAAATCCTCAATATGTTCCTGCATACAAAATTGATATACCACCTTCAAACCGTTTAACCGCATTGTGCATTCTCTCAGCATTATGTCACGCAGTACGACATCTTCGATAATTTCTAAAAGCTGACGCTTGCATAGCTCTGAGCGTTTACACGAAAATCCCAAACTAATTTATTAATGGCAACTTTGCAGTCATATCTTTCTGCGATTGCCGGATTTGGGTGATATGGTAAAAAGAGCAGTTCGTGGATTAAATCTGTATTCTTTGCTATCTCCTGCTTTCCTTTTAACGTATTGGCATGCTTTCTGATTGCATATAATTTTGCCTTATCCATTCCACGTAAATAACTGCGTACTGCTGAATCAGAATAAGTGCTTTTCAGATATTTCCGATAATCCACTCTAAGCTCATAATCGATGTCTGCTATATGCCACACTTCATTTTTTACCAAGTATGCTTTCAGACAGCCTTTTCCAGAGTTGCTGTCCATGCTTTCATCTAATTCCCGGCTCAGTTCTTCTATCTTCTTTTCCCGTTCTTCACTTGATGTCCATTGTTCTTCCGGCTCCCAAGCAAACACCCTTCTTGCCGGCATCTATCTTCACCTCCTGCTTTCCAAAAACTGTTCTACTCCGTAAAGTTTGGAATATCGGCGGTAAAATTCCTGACTTGCTGTTTTCAGCTTGTCATCTAAAACATTCAGATATCGTATGGTTGTATCGAGATGCTTGTGTCCCAGTGCCTGGCTGATCATTTCCAGCGGCCAGTCTGCTTCCCACCTCGTATTTGCATAATATCTTCGAAGCATGTGCGGTGTGATCTTGATCCCAGTCTTTTTCTCCATGCGTTCAAACATATCGTAGACGCTGTCTACTCTTAACGGCTTCCCTATGGTATCCCCTTTGATGTTAATAAACAGGTATTCCTGTTTTTGCAGGATGTCCCAGTATTCCCCGATATAATAAAGCAGGAATTCAAAGGTATCATCGCTCACCCGTCCTCTTCGCTCTTCGGCATTTTTTGCTCTTGCATCGTTTTCATTATCATCCCGGAAGTCTACCCGGATCTCATGGTTTTCGTAATCGATGTCTTTGGTATAATCAATTCCCAAAATTTCACCGATGCGGAATCCCAGTTCCGATGTCAGTAAGATCAACACCTGATCCCTGCAATTTGTACAGGCTTCTAAAATCGTTACGATTTCGTTCCGTTCGGCTGCCCGGACGTTTCGTTCCTCTTCTTTTAAGTATCCTTTAAATGACCGGGAGCGGATGGTTCTTCTGACCCCGATGGCATTTGCCTTTGTGATCGGCTGATTATAGGATAATACCGACAGGAGGAACCGTTATTTCTGACTACTTCTAAAAAAGAATAAAACCTGAACACTTCTTTTAAGTAAGCGTTACAGGTTTTATTCTGCGGTTCTTTATCCAAATTGTCGGTATGTTTCCCAGCTTTCAGCCATTTCAGATATTCTGCGAAAAAATCATATTGCGTTTCGTAATCCATTCCATAGACATCTTCTGCTTCATGTTCTTCTTCCAGCAGATATTCCCAGTAGTAGGCAAGGGCAAATGCATTTCTCCGTATAGTATTCGGGGAACGGTTTGCCCGCACCTGATGCATTAGATACTTGCTTGGCAGCAACACAATTTCCAGTGTTTCCATATCCCGTATAAAGAAATATTTTACGGAACCTTCTCGCTGCATTTCCACTTTATATCGCTTCATGTTGTCTGCCTCCTTTCCTCTAACGCTATACACAGTATACCCAACTCATGCCAATAAAGCTATCACCAATACCACCAATTCGCTCCAAACCGCCCCTGAAATACCACTAAACTTTTTGTCCTGTCTGCTACCCGGATCTGGCAGAACCAATAACGCCACGGATGTTCTCAGCTATAGTACCGCTCCACTTTCCGGCTTCGGATAAAATTTTCTACTTCTTCGATCCGTTCTGCATCTGGCACTTTGGCAGTGCTTCCAGAACATCACTCCGATACCTGCCTTTCTTTGCTGTCCGGTGATCCAAAATGGACACAACGCAGGTGTCCTGCTCCGTGCGGATTGCCCGGCCGAATCCCTGCCGCAGCTTCTTCTGCATATCCGGGACTACGATGGTCTGGATGTAGGATTCCAGGGATCGGTACTGCTCCTTTTGTGCTTCATGGATGGGGTCCGGAACAGAAAATGGCAGTTTTACGATGATGAGAGACGATACCATGTCCCCCGGAAAGTCCACACCTTCCCAGCAGGAGCCGGCTGCGAACAGCACTGCATTCTCCATCTTCTTAAACCGTGCAATCTCTTCCTGGGAGTTTCTCCATACCTGCACCATCGGGAACGGGATCTGATCCCGCAAAAGCTGATGCACATTTCCCATCAGGGTATAAGATGTGAACAGTACCAGCGTATGCCCGTAAGTGGAACACACCAGATCACGGATCTGCCCGGCAAGCTGCTCGGCCTCTTCCCTGCTTCCCTTTTTCATAGGTCTTAAATGCTCCGGGATGTAAAGCAGACAGTTCTCTTTGTAACAGAATGGGGATTCTGCCACACACTCCCGGACGCCCGTTTCTTTTTCCAGCCCGGTCATCTGTCTGGTTCTTGTAAACCCGTTCCCGGCTTTTAAGGTGCCGCTGGTTAAGATCGCCGGAAATCCCCGGTCCATAACGTCGCATCCAGATACTTCGGGATCTCCCGGTTGACTGCCATAAAGGTTAAATGTCCCCGGCTGTCCTGCTGTAAAAACAAAATATATCGCTTGTCGTTCTTTAAAAACCATCCGAACAGCTCTTCCATCTCTTCCATCCGCCGAAAGATCCAGTAAGGAATATTCCCGGCAAGCCTTTTTGATCATAAGCTGAAGCCTTTCCTGCATCTGGCTAAGGCTGTGCCAGCTCCCGGCGGAAAATAAAAACTTTCTTTTCCAGCCATGTCCTCTGTGCCATCTTTCCGATGCTTTCGGATCTCCGCCTGAAGTGCAGAAAACCCTTCCATCAGCCGTTTTCCATCCGTGCCTTTATGCTCTCTGCCTAAAAAGTAAGCAATCTCCTGCACATCTTCCCTTCCAATGCTTCTTCCATACATCTGGCTGGCGGCTTCCGGGAGTTTATGGGCCTCATCCACAACCAGAGCCCTGTAATCTGCCAGAAGCGGCCGGTACCCATTTGCCCGGTGCATGGCATCTGCCAGAAGATAATTGTGATTGCAAATCTGTAAAAAAATGTCCTCTTTCCTGGAACTATCCAGATGCTTCTGATAACGGCATTCTACTTTTCCCGGACACTCCCTAGGGCAGAATTTTGGTACGCACACCAGCCTGCGGTCAAAACCGCTCAGGTTATGTACGGAATCTAAATCAAAGTTATGCCGGAGGGACTTCAATGCCTCCATCTGTGCCTGATTTTTATTCTTGTCCCGGACTGCCTCTAATCTCTGGGCCAGCCTGTAATCGCATACAAAATGTTCCTTTCCCTTGCGGACGACTGCTTTTAATTCTCCCTGAAGCAGATCTGCTTTTAACAGTACATCCGATAAGAAAGGAACATATTCCTCTATGATGGCTTTCTGTAAGGCGATACTGGAAGTGGATACCACTACAGACCGCCTGTCACATCCCGAATAACCGGAATGCAGTACACTATATTTCCGCATCAGGATGCAGGCTGTCAGATAGGCATAGGTCTTTCCGATGCCGACGCCTGCATCACAGAGCGTGATTTCATTTTCATAAGGGCATCCAGCATTTCATGGCAGAGACGGATCTGTTCTTCCCTTACATGAAGCCCGGCTTCCGGGAGAAGCTCCCGAAAGATCTGTTCCACTTCGCCATGTGCCCTTTTCTGATATTCATTTTTATAACACATTACTTCTCCTTGCCAGAAAGCTTATCTTACCGTACCCTTACGGACGGGTCTGGTCGCTTCCGGTGTATTCTGTCCCTGTTCCTGCATTTTCTTTATGGCAGCATTCCCTCTTGCCATCATCCTTCGGATATCCGTCCGGGAAACATTCCATGTCCTTACTTTCTGAGGAGCTTTCCTTACCTGCTCGGACAAATGGCATTCACAGAGTTTCGGATATACCACCATTGCTTCCGGTAATTCCAGCGGATACTCGATCATGGGATGGTACACAATATCCCGGATCACCTGCTCATAACATTCCATCTGCATTCTTGCCGTACTGTCCTGATAGATATTTTTCCCTTTCATGGCACTGTAGACCTGCGATGAGATGTATCCCAACGCTTCAAAACTACAGTACCCATACAGAGTCACGCCGGAAAGGAATCCGGATCTTTTAAGGCATTCAGATAAACTTCTTTTCCCTGGGCGATCAGCCACATCCGAAAATCGGAAAAACTGTCATCACTGCACCCTGCTTCCATCATAATACCTGCCGCTGTCCATAAGCCGTACTTATAAGCCGCATCCCGGTAACTGTAAACAAGATTGTGGAATTGGAGGACATCCTCCGGTGTCATATAGAAGAGCTGCTGCTTGATCCACACTGCCGAAGCATCCAGATCGGTGCCGCACACTTCCTTTGCTTTTTCAATCAGATTCCAGAATTGATCCTTGCTCATTCCACTTCTTTTTGTTTCTTCCATCTGTTCTCTCCCCTTGATGTGACGTTAATACCACAAGAATACGGCTGTAGTCTCCTACAGCCGCATGGTATCTGATATCAACGACACACTTCTTCATTGATTTCTTTTTTATCTTGCTGTTCCGCATTTGACCTCGCACCCCCGGAACTATTCCTGTATTTCTTCTGGGAAAGGGGACACTACAGGCGGGCGGCTGGCCTGCCGCCGCTCACAGATGTCCTAGGGGTCTTTCTGATTACAACCCGGAGTCCATCTTCCGCTCTCTGGCTGGTAACGTGTATCATTATCCCCCATCCGTGATCCTGGCGAAAGGCTGCCACCGCCTTATTCACAGCTATGCTTTCTCGCTCCAAGTCTAAGAATCTTTACCCTATACTTAATCATGCGCTCATACTGTCACGCTTCTACGGTTGGGAACGTACCTGTAGTGCCGATATTCACTTGCCAAAGAACAGCCGAGGGATGTCCCTCTGCTTACTAGCCGATGGCAGTGTATTTTTTATTCACTTCACAAAAATATTTAATTACTTTGACATCCCCGGATTCTGTTTTT
>ENA-OQAA01001394-OQAA01001394.1-human-gut-metagenome-genome-assembly--contig:-NODE-1394-length-12319-cov-1.778461_pt1 | contig 12319 bp, 12 predicted proteins | sample MGYA00242489_ERZ504515 | MGnify/ENA primary metagenome ERZ504515 (study PRJEB26092, sample SAMD00036237) | human gut metagenome | host: Homo sapiens | study: EMG produced TPA metagenomics assembly of...
GTTCTGCAAGCATTGTTTGCGTTATAGTATGGTTGGTGCCCTACTTATCAGAAGGGACGTTCACCTTATCGGGAGCCTTATTATTTGCAAGGAACTGATGGTAAGCGCTTCCGCTTGGAGTTTGATTGTAAGAATTGTCAGATGAAAGTATATGCGGAATAAGAGAGAACATATTCGTTATCACCACAGAGCGGTACAGAGTAACACTGAGTTTCTTAAATATCAGAAAAGACTCCGTGCAACTCTGTGCTACTCTGTGGTGATAGCGATTATTATCAGTCTGGTTTCCTGCCGTTACTCCCGTCCCAATCTGGATGATGAAGGTATCAGTGATAAAACCCGCGACTCTCTGACCTACCTTTACGACCGGCATTATACGTTGAATACGAATCTGGAAGTGGTGCAGGATTCCGTGGTGCTTGCCTGTCTGCCGGTGAAGGATTGCTACAATACTCTGTATAGAGGAGACCGTGTAGTAGTGGCCGAATTTGCCATTCATTCTGCTGATAGTGTGGACAGTGTTTGGGTAAAACTGGCTCATTCTCAGGAGATACAAGGTTGGATCGGGGAGCGGGAAATGATGCAAGCTTTTGTACCTACGGACAGTATCTCACAATTCATTTACTTGTTCAGTGATACGCATGCTTCTTACTTCGTGATTATTTTCGCCTTGTTTGTCGGTGCCTGGGTGTTCCGTTTGTTTCGTAGGAAGCAGTTGAAGATTGTTTATTTCAATGATATTGATAGTGTATATCCGCTTTTGCTCTGCCTGTTGATGGCATTCAGTGCTACGGTGTATGAGACGATGCAAGTTTTTGTGCCCGAAACGTGGGAACATTTCTATTTTAATCCTACGCTTTCACCTTTCAAGGTGCCGTTTATTCTCTCGGTCTTTTTGCTGAGCATCTGGTTGTTTATCATTGTACTGCTGGCAGTACTCGATGACTTGTTCCGTCAGTTGACTCCTGCCGCTGCCGTATTTTATCTGTTGGGATTGGCATCTTGCTGTATCTTCTGTTATTTCTTCTTTATACTGACTACACAAATCTATATCGGCTATATTTTCCTTGTTGTTTTCCTTGGGCTTTTCCTAAAGCGAATGTGTGCTACACTTGTCATTTACCGCTATCGTTGCGGGCGTTGCGGACAGAAATTAAAAGAAAAAGGGCCTTGCCCAAGCTGTGGTGTTATCAATGAATAATAGGGTGTAGCAAGTTCTCTTAACCCTTTCATGCTTATGATACTTACTTTTCCCCTCTTTCCTGCTTAGATGTAATGTAAAAGATGCCACCTTTTGCGACAAAAGATGCCATCTTTTGCATAACGGGTTAGGGAGATGTATGGGGACGGAAGTAATGATCTCTATCAGAACCTGCAACGTAGTTCGATTCCCGCCTGTATGGGGCGGCCTTTCTGCATGAATCCGTTGCCCATGCTTTCAAAGTAGAAAGCAGCGTAGTCTTTATCCAGTGCATTGCGAACCCAGAAGTCAATCTGTCCGTTGCCTTTTTGCAGGCTGAGGCGTCCGTTCAATGTGCCGTAGAAAGCTTGGCTGACATCATTCTGCTCGGTCCAATAGATACGTCCTGCACCGGTGTAGTTGGCATTAAGTTGAATACGGTCCAACCAATGTCCTGGTTGATGCGGAAAATGTATTGTCCGCCCAGGCTCAGGGTGTGCTTCGGAACGAAAGGAACATAGTTGCCGTTGTAACTTATTTCTTCTAATTTACTGTTGGTTGTTATGTAATCTTTGAATGTGGCATAAGTATAACCGTAGCTTGCAGTCAAGGTAAAGTTAGTGGTAACTGCACCCATCAGAGATATTTCTGCTCCCAGGCTGCGGCTCTTTCCTGCATTTACCGTCTCGCGTCCAAGTCCGCTCTGGGCGAAGCGGGAAATCTGCTGGTCGCGCGTTTCAAGCCAGAACAGGGCGGCATCGGCACGCAGACGGTTTTGGAAAAGGTTTAGGTGAGTCCCTATTTCATAGTTCCAGGTTTGTTCCGGTTTATATACGGTGGCAGCCCGGGCATCCGGGTTTTCGCCGGCATCGGGTATAAAGTTCACCATATCTTTAAGGTTTTCGGGAACCTGGGACATGATTTCATCTTTGGTCAGCCTCATCATATCGTTCTTCAGACTCGCTTGCAACAGGTCGGAGAACATCTGGATGTTGTATCCTCCGAACGATATCCTTTGCTGACGGTGGCGTATACATTTCCGAGGTTCTTCGGGAAGTCATATTGCAGGGCGAACTTTGGCAATAGTTGCAGATAATCCTTGCTGATGGAGCCTTGATAACGTGAGGTGACGGTCAGTGCTGTTTCCGGCATCATGGAAATGGGCTTTCCTGTGGGTGCTCCGTTCATCATCATCTGGCCCGTAATACCTATGGTGTAGTCCATTGCTGTGCCGGAGTTGTAATCCATCTTCATTTTCTCATAGTCCAGTCGAAGGCCAGCAGTGAATGATACTCCATCGATACCGAATAAATCTCTGAATGTGGATTGGTGGAACAGAGCTCCGTTCAAAAGCGGTGTCTTGAAGTCTCCGTTGATAGGCAGGCGGGCGCTGGTTACTTTCAGTGCGGGCATGATGTTCATATTTCTTCCGGGTCCCATCGGTACCTCAACCAGTGCGGGGATGAAGTTTCCCAACATCTGATCCATCATGCCATACCATCTTCTTTGAATGTGACTGGTGCAGTAGTATTTAGCCATTGGTAGAAACCGAAAATGCCTGTAGCCCATTGCCAGCGGTGGCTTTCCTTGCTCTTCATTACGATTTCTTCACTGATGGTGTTGATGCGCTGCTTCTGTTCGAGGGTATAGGTGTTTTTAGCTGTGAAATCCTGATCCAGAAACATACGATCCTTTAGATGTTGATATCCGGTTACGGCACTGAGTGTGAAATTCTGTGCCTGGTACTCTACATTAAGTCCGGCATTCAGCAGGTTGCGGTAATAGCTACTTTCATCATTGTAAGCCGTTTTGGCTACATCTCCGGTTTCTTTATTGTAGAGTCCATACGGGTAACCGCCCTGGTCACCATATTCATAACTTACATTAAAGTCGAGCTTCCAATTGTCGCTGGGCAAGTAGATGGCGCGGATACGTCCACCGGCAGACTGCCCTTTATCTACCTTTTTATTGTTGAGCGCTGCATTGCGGAAGAAACCGCCTTCGTATTCATAAAATCCTCCAGCCGAGAATGCAAAGCGCTCATTCATCCGGTGATAGTGAGTGACGGAAGTATTGTATTGATTGTGTGTACCTGCCCCTATCCGGAAGTCAGTACCTTGATAAGAGAAAGGAGATTTGGTATGTACTTTAATAAGTCCACCCATCGCATTTCGTCCGTACAATGTACCTGCGGACCGCGCAGCACATCAATACGCTCGATGTCGGAATAATTGAAATCGAATGCGGATTTATCTATATAAGGTATATTGTCAACATAGAGGCCTACGGAGGGAGTATTGATGCGAGAACCGATACCACGAATATAGACGGCAGATGTCAGTCGCGAACCGTAATCAGGAATAAATATATTCGGGACCAGTGCTGTCAGGTTCTTTATGGAGTTCACTTGTGCAGCTTGCATGTCTTGTTGCGAAAGTAAGGTGACGGCATTGGGTAGCTCGCGCAACTTACGGTTTTCTTTAGGTGCTGCAATGATGAGAACCTCTTCAACGTCCACTATTTTCAGGGTATCCACTTCTTCTGCCGCAATGTTTCCTATAGGTAGGAGTGCCAGGGCAAAAATCAACAATTTACTTTTATCCATTCTTTGTCTTTTAGGATAAATGATAATTTAGCGGCGTAGTTATGCTATTCTGACTATCTCAATTCCCCTCCTCCGACGGAGGAGGAGAATTTAAGATACTTCCGCGTAACAATTCTCTCGCCGATAAATTATCATTTATAGGTTTCTGGTTGCAAAGTAAGGGCATTTTCCCTGTCTCCGCAATCCTCATTTATTAGGATTTAGATACGGTCTGCTTCAACGTACCCGTGCATTACAGCATAAATCGTCAGTCCGGCCACTGATTTAATGCCCAGTTTCTCCGTAATATTCTTTCGGTGGGAGATGACGGTAGTCAGGCTGATATTCAGTTTATCGGCTATTTCTTTATTGATAAGTCCTTTGGTTATCAGTACCAGTACTTCTATTTCGCGGGGAGAAAGATCATGTTCGCTGTCGGCATGAGGATTACCGCACGGATGTGCTGTTACACCGTGGGGATGTCCGTGGGGGTGGCTATGAGGATGTCCGCCTTTGTGTCCGAACTGATGCAGCTGCAGGATGTTTCTGATCAGTGTTTTCTCGTCCTGATAAATATTCAAGGTCGGTATTCCTGCCAGTTGAGGCTGATTGTCACCGTTTGCCAATACAATGGTCTTGGGCTTGCGCGGCAGGAAAAAAGCGGTATGCTCAAAATATATCTGTGCTGAAACAAAATAATGCGCGTACATATCGGGGGGTATCGTCCATCAGTCCTCGAACGAACTGAATACACGGATGACGGCCATCGGGATAATTCTTCCAGAAGGCTTTGCAATCCCATACATGATAAGGTGTTGGAGTCAGCAATTGCTATTTCGGGAGCTACCATAGTATTTCTTAAATTTCTGCAAAAGTACAGATAAATTTTAGGATGTAGGCTATTGTGATTGAAAAACAGTAACTTTCCTTAATAGGTTGTCATAGAACTTTGCGCTCTTCTCTTTTGTTGTTAAGTATATAATTTACTTAATACTACTGATTTATGAAATATGATATAGCTATCATTGGCGGTGGCCCTGCCGGATATACGGCAGCCGAAAGAGCGGCTGCAAACGGGCTGCAAACTGTTTTGTTTGAAAAGAAAGCTATTGGCGGTGTTTGTCTCAATGAGGGGTGTATCCCTACCAAAACTCTACTCTATTCCGCCAAGTTGTGGGACAATATGAAAGGCGCGTCCAAGTATGGCATCTCTGTGCCCGATGGTTCGTCATTCGATATGAAAAAGATTATCGACCGTAAAGATAAGATTGTGAAAAAGCTGACCGGTGGTGTGAAGATGACCGTCAGTTCTTACGGTGCTGTTATTGTACCGCAGGAAGCCGTTATTGTGGGTGAGGCGGACGGACGTTTCCAGCTTTCGGCTGCCGGTGAAGTATATGAAGTAACCTATCTGTTGGTATGTACAGGTTCCGATACATTGATCCCTCCCATTAAAGGATTATCTGAAATTGATTATTGGACATCAAAGGAAGCATTGGAGATCACAACTTTGCCTCGTTCACTTGTCATTATCGGCGGTGGTGTTATCGGGATGGAATTCGCCTCTTTTTTCAATAGCATGGGTGTGCAGGTGCATGTTGTTGAATGATGCCCGAAGTATTGGGTGCCATGGATAAGGAAACCAGTGGCATGCTACGTTCGGAATACCAGAAGCGTGGGGTTAATTTCCATTTGAATGCCAAAGTAATTGAAGTCGGCAAAGAGGGTGTCACTATTGAAAAGGAAAGTAAGACTGCACTTATCGAAGCTAAAAAGGTACTCGTCAGTGTGGGTAGGAAAGCTAACTTGTCCCAGGTCGGTTTGGATAAACTGAACATTGAACTGCTGCGCAACGGTGTGAAGGTGGATGAACATATGCAGACTTCCCATCCTCGTGTTTATGCCTGTGGTGATATTACCGGACACTCTATGCTGGCACATACTGCCATTCGTGAAAGTGAAGTTGCTGTCAATCATATCCTGGGGGTGGAAGACCGTATGAATTACGATTGTGTGCCCGGTGTGGTGTATACCAATCCCGAAGTAGCGGGAGTAGGTAAGACTGAGGAAGAACTGAAAGCATCCGATATCAGTTATCATGTACAGAAGCTACCGATGGCCTATTCCGGTCGTTTTGTAGCCGAGAATGAATTGGTGAACGGGCTTTGTAAGTTGATATTGGACGATGATGATCGGGTGATAGGCTGCCATATGCTGGGAACCCTGTTTCCGAATTGATTGTTCTTGCCGGACTTGCCGTGCAGCACGGATATACGGTGGAAGAGTTTCAAAAGACTGTTTTTCCGCATCCGACGGTCGGTGAAATCTTCCATGAAACTTTGTTTGCGTAATGTTCTGTATTGATAATCGCTGTACGGATATTTATTTTAATCTGGCAGCAGAAGAATATTTGTTGAAGCAGAAGCGAGGTAACTTCTTTATGCTTTGGCAGTCGGAACCTTCCGTAGTGATAGGGAAACATCAGAGTGTGGCGGCGGAAGCGGACGAGAGGTTTCTGGATGAAAAGGGAATAACCCTGGCACGCCGTTTCTCCGGTGGAGGTGCTGTATATCATGACCGGGGAAACATTAACCTGAGTTTTATTGAAACCGTAAAGCAGCCGGACTTTGTATATTACCTGCAACAGGTCGTCGATTTCCTCGAAAAGGTAGGCATCTCAGCTTATGCTGACCAGCGTCTGGGTATTTATGTGGACGAACGGAAAATATCAGGTAGTGCGCAGTGCATACACAAAGACCGTGTGATGTATCATTGTACTTTGTTGTTTTCCACTGATCTGGATGCGTTGAATGCGGCATTGAATGGCGATCCGGATGCGGGAAGCCGTTTACCGGGCTCTCGTACTATGCGTGCAGTACCTTCCGTACGGAGTGAAGTTGCGAATATAAAAGAGTTTTTGTCTGAACCTATGGACATTAAACGTTTCATGCATTTGCTCTTTCACTCCTTTGTGGATGATGACGATAACCGGATTTACCGCTTCTCTGCCGGAGATATGGAAGCCATCGAACGGTTGAAAGCGGAAAAGTATGCTTGCAAAGAGTGGATATATCATAAATCCGCATTAACTTTTACTTAAGTTAAAACTTACTACTCAGTTGTTTGTTGTATATATAATAAACCGAGAACCTAAAACTTAACTATATGTCAAGATTTGAAATAAAGATGCCCAAATTGGGTGAAAGTATAACCGAAGGACCATCATCTCATGGTCGGTACAAGTAGGAGACATCATCAAGGAAGATGATGTATTGTTTGAAGTAAATACCGCTAAGGTAGTGCCGAAATACCATCTCCGGTAGGAAGGTAAAGTCGTGGAAATTTTATTTAAGGAAGGAGATACCGTAGCTGTGGGTACGGTGGTGGCTATTGTCGATATAGGAGGTGAAAACTCCGAGGATGAGGATAGCGTAGAGGCTCTCCAAAGTTCCGCTACTGATGAGAGTGTTGCGGTTGTTTCTAAGGCTGCCTCCGAGGAAACTCCTCAAGTCAAGGCTGTAAAATCGGAAGAAGAACGTTGGTATTCGCCTGTAGTTCTTCAGTTGGCTCGTGAGGCCGGCATTCAGCCTAAAGAACTGGATACTATTCCGGGTACCGGATATCAGGGACGGGTGAGCAAGAAGGACATCAAGAGTTACATTGTCCGGAAACAAAGTGGCGATACCATCACGACACAACCTGCTGCTAAACCAAGTCCGCAACCTGTTGCAAGCGTTGCACCGCAACCGGTAGCTACAGCACCTGCCCAGTCGTCTGCTAAACCTACTGCAACTCCTGAAGTACAACGTACTACACCAGCTTCCGGCACATTCTCAGCAGAAGGTGTTGAAGTAAAAGAGATGGATCGTGTACGTAAGGTGATAGCCGACCACATGGTAATGTCTAAACATACTTCTCCGCACGTAACCAATGTTGTGGAAGTGGATGTAACGAAACTTGTGAAGTGGCGTGATAAGAATAAAGAGGCTTTTTTCCGTCGTGAGGGAGTGAAACTTACGTATATGCCTGCCATCACAGAAGCTGTGGCAAAGGCGCTGACTGCTTACCCGCAAGTGAATGTATCGGTAGAGGGATATAATATCCTGTTCAAGAAACATATCAATGTCGGTATTGCCGTTTCTCTGAATGATGGCAATCTGATTGTTCCGGTGGTTCGTGATGCCGATCGTCTGAATCTGAACGGACTTGCCGTAGCCATTGATTCACTGGCACTCAAGGCTCGTGATAATAAGCTGATGCCCGATGATATTTCCGGTGGCACTTTTACGATTACGAACTTCGGTACATTCAAGTCTTTGTTCGGTACACCTATCATCAATCAGCCTCAGGTAGCTATCCTGGGAGTAGGATACATTGAGAAGAAGCCTGCCGTAATAGAGACTCCGGAAGGGGATGTGATTGCCATCCGTCATAAGATGTATCTGTCCCTCTCTTATGACCATAGAGTCGTGGATGGTTCATTAGGTGGCAACTTCCTCTATTTTATTAAAGATTATCTGGAAAACTGGAAAGAATAACTTAATACCTTGATAAGTATGAAAAAGTACAATATAAAAACCACAGATGTGGAACTGCTGAAGAAATGGTATTACCTGATGACGCTGGGGCGTGCGCTCGATGAAAAGGCGCCCGCTTATCTGTTGCAGTCCCTTGGCTGGTCCTTTCACGCTCCGTATGCCGGACATGACGGGATACAGTTGGCCATCGGACAGGTATTTACCAAAGGAGAAGATTTCCTTTTTCCTTACTACCGTGATATGCTGACTGCCCTTTCCGCCGGAATGACGGCAGAAGAACTTATACTGAATGGTATCTCCAAAGCTACTGATCCGGGAAGTGGCGGACGCCATATGTCCAATCACTTTGCCAAACCCGAATGGCATATTGAGAATATATCCTCGGCTACAGGTACGCATGATCTTCATGCAGCCGGTGTGGCACGTGCAATGGTATATTATGACCATAAAGGAGTCGTTATTACTTCACACGGCGAATCTGCTTCATCCGAGGGCTTTGTCTACGAAGCTGTCAATGGTGCCAGCCTTGAACGCCTGCCCGTTATTTTTGTATGGCAGGATAATGGATATGGTATATCTGTTCCGAAGAAAGACCAGACGGCAGCCCGTAAAGTGGCGGATAACTTCTCCGGATTCAAGAATCTGAAGATTATCCATTGTAATGGAAAAGATGTGTTCGATTCCATGAATGCCATGACTGAGGCTCGTGAGTATGCATTGCTGAACCGGAATCCGGTAATCGTACATGCCAATTGTGTCCGTATCGGTTCCCATTCCAACTCTGACAAAGATACTCTGTACAGGGATGAAAATGAACTGGCTTATGTGAAAGAAGCTGATCCGCTGCTGAAGTTCCGCCGGATGCTGTTGCGTTACAAGCGTCTCACCGAAGAAGAACTGAAAGAAATAGAGGAGAAAGCAAAGAAAGACCTGGCTGCTGCTAATCGTAAGGCGCTGACAGCTCCCGATCCCGATCCTAAAACCATTTTCAATTATGTATTGCCGGAACCTTACGAACCGGAAAAATATAAAGATGGAACACATCGTGAGACAGAAGGAGAGAAGAAATTCTTTGTAACTGCTATCAATGAAACGCTGAAAGCAGAGTTTCGCCATAATCCTAATACCTTCATCTGGGGGCAGGATGTTGCCAATCGGGATAAAGGGGGCGTGTTCAATGTAACCAAAGGAATGCAACAGGAATTTGGTGAAGCTCGTGTATTCAGTGCACCTATTGCCGAAGATTATATTGTCGGCACAGCAAATGGTATGAGCCGTTTTGATCCTAAATCCGGGTAGTGATAGAAGGTGCGGAGTTTGCCGACTATTTCTGGCCTGCCGTAGAACAATATGTGGAATGTACTCATGAATATTGGCGTAGCAACGGACAGTTCGTTCCTAATGTAACTTTGCGTCTGGCTTCCGGTGGTTATATCGGTGGTGGACTCTATCACTCGCAAAATCTGGAGGGCGCTTTGGCTACTTTGCCCGGAGCGCGGATTGTTTGTCCATCCTTTGCTGATGATGCTGCCGGACTGCTCCGTACAAGTATACGTTCCCGTGGGTTTACGCTGTTTATTGAACCGAAAGCATTGTATAATTCCGTAGAAGCAGCCGCCATCGTCCCTGATGATTTTGAAGTTCCTTTTGGGAAAGCGCGCATTCGTCGTGAGGGCAGTGATCTGAGTATTATCACCTATGGTAATACAACGCATTTCTGCTTGAATGTTGCCGAACGTTTGGAAAAAGAAGGTGGCTGGAGTGTGGAAGTGATTGATATCCGTTCTTTGATACCGTTGGATAAAGAAACCATTTATGAGTCTGTGAAGAAGACCAGTAAAGCCCTGATTGTTCATGAAGATAAAGTCTTTGGTGGCTTCGGTGGTGAGATAGCAGCCAGTATTGGTACAGACTTGTTCCGTTACCTGGATGCACCGGTACAGCGTGTAGGCTCTACCTTTACTCCTGTAGGTTTTAATCCGATACTGGAACGTGCCATTCTGCCGGGTGCAGATAGAATTTATGAAGCAGCCAAGAAGCTGCTGGAATATTAATTTAATAATAAGTTATTATGAAAGAGATAGGATTATTTTACGCAATGAATGCTGCCAAGACTCTCATATCGCAGAGAAGATACGCGAGAAGCTCGGACACAAAGAAAGTAGAAATGATTATGATAGAAAAAGCCTGGCAGAATGATTTCCAGGCTTATGATAATCTGATAGTAGGTGCTTCCACCTGGTTCGACGGTGAATTGCCTACCTATTGGGATGAAATGATACCGGAGATAGAAAGCCTCGATCTGAAAGACAAGAAAGTTGCTCTCTTCGGACTTGGTGACCAAATCGGTTATCCCGATAATTTTGTTGACGGCCTGGGAATACTGGCTGATGCCTTTGAAAAGGCAGGGGCTATCCTTGTCGGATTTACGTCTGCCGAAGGTTATTCATTTAACCGGTCAAGAGCCTTGAGGGATGGTAAATGGTGTGGACTGGTGATTTGATATAGAGAACCAGTCGAAGCTGACTGATAAACGTATAGCGGACTGGTGTGAACAGTTGAAGAAGGAATTCTGATAAATTATCAAGAGGTATATTTGAATGAGTTAATATACCCTCCTTGAATTTTATAGATTGAAATAACCGGCTACCGCTTCCGCGCATCGTTCCCCGTCAATACCGGCAGAAACAATACCAACCTGCATATCCTGCTCCTTCTCCGCATGGAACAATCCTCTAATTCTTACATGCTGCAAAGTTTCCCTGTCTCTTATGATTCGTACGGGTGCAGAGGTGCGTGTCTCTACGCCAATCATTACTGCTTCATTGGTCAGGAAACCGTGACTGTATCGTCCGAATTGCTGGAATCCTTTGCAGAGTCGTTCAGTAATGAACGGTGGCATCCAGAAGTGTAGGGGAGAAGAGATTAATCCTGGAGCATACGAGCTTTCCGGTAGATCATAACTCAGCTTCTTGCGTGTAAAGTCCTGCATCCGTTGTGCAGGTGCTGTTTGTCGCATATTGCCTTGTTGCCAGCAATTATATTCCAATGCCTCCTGAAAGTACATCATGCTGAGTTGGGGATAGGTAATACTATCATCTTGCATAGCTGTTCCTCTATTTTTTATCTTCAATCCTTCGTCTTCCAGATCTTCCGGCCTTAACTCTACGACCATTCCCGAATTGCTCCAACGCGAGCCACGGTTACTGGGACTCATTCCGTTTACTACAATCTGTTGTGGGCCACTGGCAGCAGGTACCACGAAACCACCCGGGCACATGCAGAAACTGTATACCCCTCGTCCGTCCACCTGATTCACAAAACTATATTCGGCGGCAGGCAGATATTTTCCCCGTCCGTCCTTGCTATGATATTGTATCTGATCGATTAATTCCGAAGGATGTTCCAAACGTACACCGACTGCAATACCTTTAGCTTCAACCTCCACTTGATTGGCAGCCAACCAACGGTACACATCCCGCGCCGAATGTCCTGTTGCCAGAATCACCGGACCCAGAATTGTTTGTCCTGTATGGGTTTCGATACCTTTTATCTCATCGTTTTCGATAATCAACGCCTCCATACGTGTCTCAAAGTGCACTTCTCCGCCACATTCGAGAATGGTATTCCGCATATTCTCTATTACACGTGGCAGTTTATCCGTTCCGATATGCGGATGTGCATCCACTAATATAGCTGTAGAGGCACCATGCTGGCAGAATACATTCAGTATCTTGTCTACATTCCCACGTTTTTTGCTGCGGGTATAAAGCTTTCCATCCGAATAAGCGCCTGCACCTCCTTCACCGAAACTATAATTGGATTCCGGATTTACGGTATGCTCCCGCTGATCTGAGCCAAGTCTTTTTTTCGGTCGCGTACATTCTTTCCACGCTCTACGATGATTGGACGGAGTCCCAGTTCTATCAGTCTCAGCGCAGCAAACAGTCCGCCGGGACCGGCACCCACGACAATAACCTGTGGTTTGTCTTCTACATTCTTATAGATAGTAGCTGG
>ENA-OQAA01001396-OQAA01001396.1-human-gut-metagenome-genome-assembly--contig:-NODE-1396-length-12298-cov-1.536686_pt1 | contig 12298 bp, 13 predicted proteins | sample MGYA00242489_ERZ504515 | MGnify/ENA primary metagenome ERZ504515 (study PRJEB26092, sample SAMD00036237) | human gut metagenome | host: Homo sapiens | study: EMG produced TPA metagenomics assembly of...
ACACCGTCAATCTGAACCCCTTCCTCAGTCACCTCTGTGCGGTCAATCTGCACCCTTCCGCTGCTATGACAAATCTGTAGAATATCGTCTTTTAACTCCGGCAAAGACAGCTGCTCTGCTATCTTGCATTTCGAGTGATTCTGCATCAGCAGCTCTTCATAGGAAGCTTCTTTTGTCTCTAGTCTGCAATGTTGCTCCAAAGAATATACATCTTCCAAAAAATCTATGTTTTCTTCCTGATAATGGCAATTTTTAACTCTAACGTCCCCTCAATTCCAAGCGTGCGCATCTCTCCGTCTTCATCCATCCGGATATCCACGTTGATATCTTCCAGATTCGCGTTCAGATGATGATACATCGCTTCATCGACTCCATAGCACTCCACTCTTCCCTCATACGGGATCGTCTGCTCAATCCAGTCTATTTTCCCATCCGGCGATTCATAGAAACAAAATGCCAGCAGTTCTCCGGAAAGCAGCAATTCGTCCGCCCCAAGTTTCGTATCTAGTTTTCGGTTCGAAATATCTGTCCAAAGCACTGTCCCAATCGTCTCTTTCGTTCCCGGAAGCGTCAGTTCTTCTTTAATCCGGTATGTATCTTTCTTTGACGTATGAAGAGTTAAAAGTTCCATTGCTTTTTTCTTTTTATAAAGTGGCATTTCACTTTCCACATCGACTGTAATGTCCTCATCAACCTGCATTTGAGGACTGATTAAAAGCTCAATCATCGCTTTGATATTCAATTTTCTCGAATGAATCATTGTTGCAGTAAAATCTACCCTTGTATTTTGAACAACAAATTCTCCGTCTGTCCCCTCATCCGCATACACCATCTCCTCAAACGGAATTTTTCCTTCCATGGATGTCAGTGACGGTTCTGCTCCTTCTGTCACATACAGTATCTGAAAATACAGTTTTCCCGTAACTCTGACGTAATTTTCCACCGGTCTTACATCCTCGATTTTCACCGTGCCCTCTCCCGCAACGACTCGCTGCACATCATTTTTTGTATCCGGCACATTAAAATCATCGTCTACCAGAAATTGATCCACCATTTTTTTGCCGACCTGATTTGCATGAATTTGTTTTTTTACTAATTCCATTGCCTCTCTCCTTTACTCAAACACCACATTTTTGTCGATAAATTGCATTTTCACTGCCACATACGGAAATGTCTTTGCCTCCACAATTTTTTCTTCCTTTGACGGTCCGATCAGATTCGTATGTATATAAATGGCATTCTCTGTCTCATAACATTCTTTCACCTCAATGCTGTAACCGCTCGTCTTCTGTTCTCCATACCCCCGTGCAATATAGAGTGCATCTTTGTCCGCATACGTAATCTTAAACGGTCCGGATTTTTTTTCTTCAATCTGTGTCAGAAACTCCTCCGGAATTTTTTTCTTCTTCCAGTACAGTGATCTCTACATCTCTGATTTTTTCCGTATTCATCTTCTTTACAGAACAGCCCTGACATAACATAAGCAGGCAGACACATAACATAACTGATGCTAATTTTCTCACATGCATCCCTCGTCTATCTTCTCCCTATATACATACACCTGAACGTCTTCAAAAATGACTGTTTTTTTCAAAAACATTGCCTTTATTTCTGCACTTTAGTATAATGAGAAAAACAGGAATCAAATAAAAAAGGGGACATCACTATGAATTTTGAAACTGCTGAAGTGACTTATGAAAAGCCACATCGTCTGTCCGGGATTTTGCTTCATCCCACATCTTGCCCATCTCCATATGGAATCGGAGATTTGGGACAGGATGCCTATGATTTTGTGGATTTTCTTGAAAAATCAGGACAACACCTATGGCAGATCCTTCCACTTACGCCGACCGGTTTTGGGGATTCGCCGTATCAAAGCTTTTCAGCATTTGCAGGACAGCCGTTGCTGATCAGTCCTGCACATTTAAAAGAACTCGGACTCTTAGAGGAAGCAGAACTTTCCGACTGCCGCGCGGAGACGGACACCATGTTGACTATGGGACGATCATCCCTTGGAAATCCAAGATTTTAGCATCTGCATTTTCACGTTTTCTCCATACCTCCGACAAGATGTTATTGGAAGAATACGATGCGTTTTATAATGCCAATCAGTTTTGGCTTGATGACTATGCACTTTTCATGGCTTGCAAAGCAATGCATGACGGAAAAGACTGGCTTTCCTGGGAAGAAGCATACCGCAGACCGACCGACAGTCTGAAGAAAGAACTGAAAAGCAGCTTTCTAAGGAGATACAATACCATTACTTTGTTCAATTTCTATTTTTTAAAGAATGGTATGCACTAAAAAAATATGCAAACGAAAAGGATATACAGATCATCGGCGACATCCCAATTTTTGTCTCTTTGGACAGCGCCGATGCCTGGGCAAATCAACATTTGTTCCAACTGGATTCAAAAGGTTATCCGACTTCAGTCGCCGGTGTCCCGCCGGATTATTTTTCGACAACCGGACAGCTTTGGGGCAATCCGCTCTACAACTGGGATGCTCATAAAAAAGAGGGCTACAAATGGTGGATTTCCAGAATCCGCAACCAACTGGATCTTTTAGATTACTTAAGAATCGATCATTTCCGTGGGTTTGAAGCTTATTGGGCAGTTCCCTTCGGAGAGGAGACCGCAATCAACGGTACCTGGAAGCACGGCCCGAAAGAAGATCTCTTCCTCGCCATAGAAAAGGCGCTTGGAAAAAATCTTCCGATCATTGCCGAAGATCTTGGTGTCATCACACCTGAAGTCGAAAAACTCCGTGATCAATTCCATTTTCCTGGTATGAAAGTCCTACAGTTTGCCTTTGAATCGACTGAGGAAAGTACATTTCTTCCTCATCAGTCACTACAACAAACTGTGTGTGCTATACAGGGACACACGACAACGACACCAGCGCAGGCTGGTATCAGACTGCAAGCGAATATTCCAGAGACAAAGTCCGCCGCTATATTGAACACGGACGCAAGCAGTATCCATTTTGACTTTATCCGCACCTGCCTTGGCTCGATTGCAGCTTATGCGGTCTTTCCATTACAAGATGTTCTCGGCGTTGGAAAAGAGGGTCGTATGAACTGTCCGGGTGTGGCAGATGGAAATTGGGCATGGCGTTACCAAAAAGAGGCGTTGTCGGACAGTCTCGCCGAAGCGCTTTGTTCTGTGACTCGTCTATATGGACGATAATTAATAGAAGGGAACTTAGATTTTATGATACGTTTTATTTTTGTAGTAATTTTTCTGATTACTTATCTGATTTTGTCCATTCCGGTCTTTTTCATAGAGTGGCTAATCGGAAAATGTAACCGAAATGCAAGAGATTACAGCTCACTTCGGATTGTGCAATGGGGATTCAAAATAATTTTAAAGATTACCGGTGTGAAAGTGACGGTGATCGGGGAAGAGAATGTTCCTGATGAACCCGTTCTTTTTATCGGAAATCACAGAAGTTTTTTCGATATTCTGCTGACATACTCCCGCTGCAAGCGTCTGACCGGTTATGTAGCAAAAGACTCTATGGAAAAGATTCCGCTCCTCTCAACCTGGATGCGATATCTTTACTGCCTGTTTTTGAACCGTGAAAATCCAAAGGAAGGATTGAAAACGATTCTTCAGGCAATTGAGTATGTAAAAAAGGGAATCTCAATCTGCATCTTCCGGAGGGCACACGAAACAAGGGCGAAGAATTAAGTATGCTGCCGTTAAGGACGGCGCCTTAAAAATCTCCACGAAGACCGGATGCCCGATTGTTCCAATCAGTATGAACAATACCGCAGCCATCTTTGAAAACCAGTTTCCACGTATCAAGAAAACACACGTGGTCAATTGAATATGGGGGAAGCAATTTATCCAAAAAGAACTGGATAAAGAGACACAGAGCATCTCGGTGCTTACTGTCAGAATATCATCCAAGAGACCATTCAAAAAAATGCAGCCTTGCTATCATAGGCTGCGTTTTTCTGTTCTGTCAGATCTTATGGCTCATATCATAAATTTTCTTTTTACATTGTCATACGCTAGTGAATATAATAAAATAAGTATATCCTAAAAATCAGGTGTACAAAAAGAAATGCATGTATGCAGAAAATAAAGGAGCAAACAAGATGAACAGCAGAAATCTTACCCTGTTAACAGATTTGTACGAGCTTACAATGATGCAAGGCTACTTTGAGCGTCAGGAAAATGAGACCGTTGTATTCGATGTCTTTTTCCGTTCGAATCCTTGTGGTTCTGGCTATTCTATCGCAGCCGGTCTGGAACAGGTAATTGACTATATTAAAGACTTGAACTTCTCATACGATGACGTCGATTATCTTCGAAATCTGAACATGTTCAGCGAAGATTTTCTTCATTATCTGAGTGGTTTTCACTTTAGCGGCGATATCTATGCAATTCCGGAAGGAACTGTTGTCTTTCCAAAAGAGCCGCTCTTGAAAGTTGTCGCACCGATCATGGAAGCACAGCTTGTGGAGACAGCCATCTTAAATATCATCAACCATCAGTCTCTCATTGCGACAAAGACAGCCAGAGTTGTCTTTGCTGCTGCAGGAGACGGTGTGATGGAATTCGGTCTGCGGCGGGCGCAAGGTCCTGACGCGGGACTCTACGGTGCAAGGGCCGCTATGATCGGCGGATGCATCGGCACATCCAATGTTCTTGCCGGACAGATGTTTGATGTCCCGGTAAAAGGAACTCATGCACACAGCTGGATTATGAGTTTTGCAGATGAATACACTGCATTTAAGACATACGCAAAATTATATCCTGACGCATGCTGTCTGTTGGTTGACACATACGACACCTTAAAATCCGGTGTGCCAAATGCAATCAAAGTGTTCACCGAGATGCGTGAATCCGGAATTGAACTTCACAACTACGGAATCCGCCTCGACAGCGGTGACCTTGCATATCTTTCTAAAAAGGCACGTAAGATGTTAGACGAAGCCGGATTTGAAGATGCATTTATCTCCGCTTCCAACGATCTTGACGAATATTTGATCCACGACTTAAAGATCCAGGGTGCAGCTATCACTCATGGGGAGTCGGAACAAATCTAATTACGTCCAAAGACTGTCCTCCTTCGGAGGGGTATACAAACTTGCTGCAATCCAAAAAGAAGATGGAAAATTTCATTCCAAGATTAAACTTTCTGAGAACACAGAAAAGATTACAAACCCTGGCAACAAGACCGTTTACCGTATCTATGACAAGGCGACCGGAAAGATGCGTGCAGATTTGATCTGCTTTGCAGACGAAACTTATGACACGAATGAAGATCTATTGTTATTTGATCCGACAGCCACCTGGAAAAAGACAAAACTTGCCGGCGGCTCTTACACTATGCGTGAGATTTTAAAACCGGTATTTATTAACGGCGCATGTGTATATGATTCTCCGTCTGTCATGGAGATTGCTGCCTACTGTGCAGAAGAAAAGAAAACACTTTGGGACGAGACAAAACGTCTCTTCAATCCACACAAAGTATATGTGGATCTGTCCCACAAATTATATGATGAAAAACAGGCATTACTAAACCAGATGAGTATTGCCGATTAGACAATGATAAAGGAGTATAAACAGTATGAAAATTGTAGTATTGGCAGGAGGGCTCAGCACAGAACGTGACGTTTCACTCACTTCCGGAGCCGGCATCTGCAGAACTTTGAGAGAAAACGGGCATCAGGCTTTTTTATTAGATGTATTTTTAGGATTTCCATATGATTCCGACAAATTAGAAGAAGTATTCACTCTTCCAAACGCAGGCTTGGAGATTGCAGACGGAATCAAAACAACAGAACCGGATCTTGCGGCAATCAAAGCGTCCCGTGAAGACCAGTCCGACTGCTTTTTGGGACCGAATGTCATCGATATCTGCCGCCTTGCAGATATTGTATTTATGGGGCTTCATGGTGATGTCGGAGAAAATGGAAAATTACAGGCAACATTTGATATTCTCGGAATTAAATACACCGGTCCAAACTATCTCGGAAGTGCGCTTGCCATGGACAAAGGGGTTACAAAACAGATTTTCACGATGGCAGGCGTTCCGACACCACTTGGAACCAATCTCACAAAAGACCGAAAAGATACAGCTCTTTCTGATCTTGGTCTTACTCTTCCGGTCGTTGTAAAACCGTGTTCCGGTGGTTCCAGCATCGGCGTATATATTGTCGATACGATGGACGCATACAAAGAAGCGGTTGAGAATTCCTTCCGCTATGAGGACGAGATTGTAATCGAGCCTTACATCAAAGGACGTGAATTCGCAGTCGGCATCATCGACGGAAAAGCGCTTCCGGTAATTGAGATCATACCAAAAACCGGATTCTTTGATTACGCCAACAAATATCAGGATGGATGCACAGAAGAAATCTGTCCTGCAAATATCGATGAAGAAGTGACAGAAAGAATGCAAAGAGCTGCAGAGCTCGCTTTCAAAGCACTGAAATTAGATATTTACTCACGCGCTGACTTTTTATTAGATGAGAACAACGACATTTACTGTCTCGAAGTAAACAGCCTCCCTGGTATGACCGCTGCCAGCCTTCTTCCGAAAGAGGCACGCGCTGCCGGAATCACATACGGAGACCTCTGTGAACTGATCATCCAAAAATCACTCGCGCGTTACAACGCATAGACGGAGGAACAGACGATGAAACATATGTCTTTACAGGAAATTACTGCTGCATGCCACGGACAATATTTTGGGGGCGAAGCAGTATCACATATCGAAGTGGCCGGTGTTGCCATCGACAGCCGAAAAATCGAAAAAGACTGGTTGTTTATTCCAATAAAAGGCGCACGAGTAGACGGACACTCTTTTATCCCACAGGTGATGGAAAAAGGTGCACTCTGCACACTTTCCGAAGTGGTCTTAGAGAATGTATCTCACCCATACATTCTTGTTGACTCCTGTGAGCAGGCGCTCAAAGATATTGCAGAACATTACCGCAAGGCACTTGACATCAAAGTGGTCGGTATCACCGGAAGTGTCGGAAAGACAAGTACAAAAGAGATGATCGCCTCGGTTTTGGAGCAAAAATATCATGTTCTTAAAACGGCTGGAAACTTTAACAACGAAATCGGGCTTCCGCTGACAATCTTCAATATTCGAGATGAACACGAGATTGCAGTGCTTGAGATGGGTATCAACCATTTCGGTGAGATGCACCGCCTTGCGAAAATGGCTCGCCCGGATATCTGCGTCATCACCAATATCGGACTCTGCCATCTGGAAAATCTCATCGACCGAGACGGCATTTTGAAAGCAAAAACAGAGATGTTCGACTTTATGCAGCCTGACGCCAAGATCATCTTAAACGGCGATGATGACAAACTGATCACAGTCACAGATGTAAAAGGACAAACGCCAATGTTCTTTGGGTTATCCACAGAGCTTGACGCTTTTGCCGATAATATCCACACACACTCCCTAAAAGGGGTGTCTTGTACACTTCACCTTGGGGATAACTGCATCGACACAATGATTCCGATTCCGGGAAACCATATGGTGTACAACGCGCTGGCTGGCGCTTTGGTTGGACGTGAACTCGGACTTACCGCTGAAGAGATCAAAAAGGAATCGAAAGTCTGACTCCGGTATCCGGACGAAACAATATGATTCTTACGGATTCTCTTCTTATCATCGATGACTGCTACAATGCCAATCCGGTGTCCACAAAGGCGTCCATCGACGTGCTCTCCGGAGCCGAGACCCGCAAAGTTGCCATTCTCGGAGATATGTTTGAGCTTGGCGAGGATGAAAAAGAGCTCCACCGCCAAGTCGGTGTACATGCATCCGAAAAAGGGATCGATCTTGTCATCTGTATCGGTGAACTATCAAAAGCAACCGCAGCCGGAGCAGAGGAACTCTCCGCCGGAAATCAAGTAGTTCATTTTGATACAAAAGCAGACTTTTTTACAAAGATGAACGAACTGTTACACAAAGACGACACGATCCTTGTGAAAGCCTCACACGGAATGGAATTTCCTGAAATTGTGACACGCCTTCAGGAGCTTACGCTTAAATAATACACGGAACACAGAAAGGGCAAAACCATGACCTATGATATACTTGTACTGGATTTGGACGGAACACTGACCAACTCCGAAAAGAAAATTACCCCTCCCACACGAGAGGCTCTTATCGAAATTCAGCAGAATGGGAAAAAGGTAGTTCTTGCCTCCGGCAGACCTACACCCGGCGTGGTATCGCTTGCCAAGGAGCTTCACCTCGGCGACTACGGAAGCTATATTCTCTCATTCAATGGCGGGAAAATCATCAACTGCTCCACAGGAGAGGCGATTTACAACAAAATACTTCCGTCTGAGGTTACTTCTGCCGTCTATGAGATTGCAAGCCAATACGATGTGGATCTGCTCACCTATACAAAGCATGAAATACTCTCAGGTATCAAGCCGAATCAATATACTGAGCTGGAATCCAAGATCAACAACATGCCAATCGTGCGGGTTGAGAACTTCCCTGAAGCGGTTACCTTCCCGGTCAACAAATTTTTGATTACCGGAGAAGCTGCACTCACAGAAAAAATTGAGACGCTGTTAAAAGAGAAATTCCACAGTCTCTTGAACATTTACCGCTCAGAGCCATTTTTCCTGGAAGTGATGCCTCAAAATATTGACAAGGCACACTCCCTCCAGAAACTTCTGAACTATCTTGGGATGTCCGCTGATCAGATGATCTGCTGTGGCGACGGATTTAATGACCTCACTATGATTGAATACGCAGGTCTTGGCGTTGCGATGGAAAACGCACAGCTATCTTGAAAAAGACAGCAGATTATATTACGAAATCCAATGATGAAGATGGGGTGCTGCATGTCATAAATGAGTTTATGAGATAATATAAGAGAAAACACCTGAATTACAAGTCACTGTAGTTCAGGTGTTTCTTTGTACTGAAATATTATAACAACATTACTGTTTTACTAAAATATTTGCATCATAAATCGAATATCCATACCTATTATTACGTTGAATTCCTTGGAATCTGACATATCTTGCTTTCACAGGATCAAACTTCACAGTAACCTCCGGTGCATTCATCTCTTCTATCATCACCGTTTTGACTGTCTTAAAATTCTTTCCATCATCCGATACCTGAATATCATACAGTGCGTCATATCCATTTTCAAACTTCAACTGTATTCCGGAAACCGTTGCCCTCGATGAAAGTTCAAATGTTATATACTCCTGATTTGTCCAATCGCTTGCCCATCTCGTTCTCATGCTATCATCAATAGCAGACTCCGCCTGATAATTATAGATTGGATTTTTTTCGTAACTGCTTGCCTCTGCTGCAATTGGTTTTACCAACACATCTGGAAGTGAACTGTCTATACTGTCATCCGGCTGATAGTTACTATCGTATTTCACTGTTGTCAGTGAATGCGGCTTTAATGTCACATCTACACTTCTATCTGCATCTACAACCGTAACTGTCTTCTCCTCGTCCGTAACATTTCCAAGCATTACCGAAATCATACCTTCCTCATCCAACACTGCTGTCTTGACAATATCCATGTCTGTCGCACTCTTGATGCTGACTGTTCCAGGCTGTACAGTACGGCTGATCTGCTTCAGAATATAGTAAGATGGCTGATAGCAAACATTGTTGTTCTCATCCAGCATGATCAGTGCATGACACTGGTTCACAACCCCCTGTGTAGGACCTCCATCTCTGTCAAGAACAAGGTTCCAGTCAATCCATGCTTCCGTTCCATGTTCAAAATCATTCAAAATATCATAAATATAGCGATCCGCAGGATCATAACTTCCAAACCAAGGTCCCTTCTCCTGACATCCCTCTGTTGCATAAAGATGAATATCCGGGAACTTCGCTTTCACTTCGTCCAAACTATAAAAATCTTCCGACCACATTGGAACGCCCTGCATCTCATGCCACAAATCCCCTGCATACCAGTGAAAAGCAATTCCATCAATATACTTCTTGCATTCGCATCACTCAATACCTTTGTATTGAAATCAACAAATCCGTCATGGTGCATCGGGTCATTGCCTTTGTCCCAATCCCAAATCAAAAGCTGTGGATCTAATTGATTCTCCTCAAGCGCCGGTCCAAGATAATTTCCAACAAAATCAATCACCGCATCGGTAGACCAGGTAGCCGCCTCCCATTTCGGATTGTTCTGCGCTTCATTCTGCATAGACAACGAATATACATCAATTCCTACTTTTTCATATTCCTGAATGTACTTCACAAGATAATTGGCGTAACTCTTATAATATTCCGGTTTCACAGAGTTATCAACAAAATTAAGTCCTGCTGTCCCCGTCTGCCCTCTTCTGACTCCACTGTTTTTCATCCATGCCGGCGGCGCCCAAGGTGCTGCAAAGAATTTGATGTCCGGTCTGTATGACTGTGCTTTTTGAATTGCCGGAATAATGTAATCCCAATCCTTTTCTATACTGAAATTCTTAAGGTCTGGATCCGGTTCTTCCGTGTCATTATAACTGTAAGATCTGGTCGAAAAATCGGCTGAGCCAATCGTCGAACGCAAAACAGAATACTTCGCACCACTCTCTCCAAAATATGCTTCATATACCTCTTCTTGCTGTTCCTTGCTTAACTTCTGCAGATTATAGGCCGCCGACTCCGTCATCGCCCCTCCCACACCAAGAAACGTCTGTCTTTTTTCGTCCGGATATACTTTTACATATCCGCTGCTCTGTGCTGTATCTGCTTTCTCAAACTGCAGATCAGGAAGTGTCTGATCATATCCTCCTTCTTTTGCAGATACATGCACTTCTACTTTCCCAAATCATCTGCCGCACATACCTGTGTCGGCGAAAAACTACTTAGTGACATTCCAAACATTGCAAATGTCAACATCCCTGCTACAACTTTTCTCCTCATTGAAGCCCTCCTTGTCTTTTGCATTGTGCACTATGCAGTATTTATATGGAAATAGTATGACTATTTTTGTGCTTTGTCAACAGTTTTTTCCTTGCTTTTGTCAATTTTTTTACAATCTTTATATTATATAGACACTTGATTTATTTTGTGTTGAGTAACTGAAAACATACAAAAATTAATAAAATCCTTTTTGCTCATTTATGACTTCTTAAATTCCATGAATTGCTTCATTTATCATCTGCATAACCTTTTCTGTTGTCAATTCTGTATAAATCGACTGCATTCCAGCAGGCATTTCCAGTGATTCTTGTAATGCCTCGCTATTTTCTTTTACCTCATGAATTTCGCTGTAATTGATTGGAAGATTGTACTTTCTGTAAAGTTTAAAAATCACTTTCAAGCCATCTTTTAAAATATCCTTTTTTTCTCGGCCCTCTATTACAACATCAAATGCCTTGTTAAAATAGGTAATTGATTTTCTTCCTGACCATCATAAATCATCTTAATCCAGTAAGGAAAAATCACGATTGAAATACATGGCTTGTATGCAACATTGCAGTAATCCATAACAATAGCATTTAACGGATAAAGTACCCATCTCCCGCTTTTCCAAGCGTTGTAAGACCATTCACAGTTAATGCACTTATTGTCATGAGAGTACTCCTTGCATCAACATCATTTGAGTCAGCAATGGCTTTATCCAGATTATCCAATAAGGTATTCATAAGTGCCAAAGATGTATTTTCAGCAATATCTGATTTTCCAAGTCCGATATATCCTAACGCCAACTGTACATAAGCCGTCATTTGTGCGGAGATAAGAGCTTCATTTTCAATAGAAAGCATATACTCTGGATTTTGCCATGAAAAATTAGGGTATACCTCTGCCAGCCCGGCATTTTCCCCTGTCTCATCGTTTGTAATCTGTGTGCTGCCATTCATATCAGAACCGGATGATGGGAATGTTACGATTGTACCAACAGGCAAGTGTTTCATTGTATCCGGACTCTTTGCATAGGATAAAATGTCCCAAATATCTGTTGTCTGCTTTACCCCAAAGGCGATTGTCTTAGCCAAATCCATGCAGACCCCTCCACCAATTCCCAGAATTGATGAAATGTTTTCTGCCTTTACCAGCTCCATGCCCTTACGAACAGTGGAAAGGAGTGTTTTCTGTTTCCGCTGATTTCATATATCTGTACATTTTTTTCTTCTAATTCCGTTTTTAACTTATCAAAGTATCCGTTTTTATGAAAGCTTTCACCACCTGTGATAAGTAGTACCTTGTCTCCAAAGCTCTTTACTTCTTCTGCTACCTCTCCAATTTTTGTTGCACCATGAAATAATTTCACAGGGTTATAATATGTAAATTCCATCTTTCTTTTCCTCTTTTCCTTTTA
>ENA-OQAA01001397-OQAA01001397.1-human-gut-metagenome-genome-assembly--contig:-NODE-1397-length-12296-cov-2.029994_pt1 | contig 12296 bp, 18 predicted proteins | sample MGYA00242489_ERZ504515 | MGnify/ENA primary metagenome ERZ504515 (study PRJEB26092, sample SAMD00036237) | human gut metagenome | host: Homo sapiens | study: EMG produced TPA metagenomics assembly of...
GCAAATGACGATTTTGGAAATGAGGGTCTGGCGTGGCAGAAAGATTCCTCGTGGGGAGATTATACAGTGACTACACTTCATGATTATGAACCTGTGATCTTGAAAAATGCGCTTATTTATTCAGATAATATTTATTTTGCAAAAGCAGCATTAAAAATCGGTGCGGATCAACTGATGCAATCTCTAAATCAAATAGGATTTAATCAGGAACTTCCATTTGATATTAAAATGTCAGAGTCTCAGTATTCTAATACGGACAAGATAGAAACAGAAATCCAGCTTGCTGACAGTGGGTATGGACAGGGACAGATTCTGGTAAATCCTTTGCATCTTGCAAGCATTTATACGGCTTTTCTAAATGATGGAAATATGATAAAGCCATATCTTCACGCGGATGGAAGCACTTCCAGTGAAATCTGGATAAAAGATGCTTTTTCACCACAGATTGTTTTGGAGGTTATGGAGGGGCTAGAGGGTGTAGTGAATAACCCGGAAGGAACTGGTTATGGAGCATGCCGGGAAGACATTAGATTAGCAGGAAAACCGGAACAGCGGAACTGAAAGCTACAAAAGAAGATACATCTGGAACAGAAATTGGCTGGTTTACAGTTTTTACTACAGATAGAGATACAGAGAATCCTATTTTGCTCATCAGTATGGTAGAGAATGTGAAAGATATTGGAGGAAGCGGTTATGTGGTGGAAAAGGATAAGGCGATACTGGATGAATATCTCGGTAATGAATAATTTTTACCTTTAAATATTACAAATGTAAGAGGAAAATGATATGAAAAAAATTTGGAAAATATTTTGGGGAGTTATTTTTCTTGCTGTCTGTAGTGGATGTGGCATAAAGAAAGAGCAGAAAAAGACAATTGAAGATACGAAAGAAAAAATTTACAGAGAGTGTGAAATGCTGGCAGAAGACTATCAGAGCATATATGAGAATGCTGCGAAAGAAAATGCACTATATGAGCTGAGTACAATACAAAAAAGTATGGATTATTTTGGAAAATATGGATATGCAGTAATTGATTCCTACAATCAGCTGGATATGGTTCAAAGTATTAAAGTAGATGATTTTTTGAAAAAAGCAGAAAAAGAGAAGAATGGAAAAACTACTATATTTCAAGTTATAGCAGGAGATCATTTTATTCGGTATGATCTGAAAACCAAACAGGGGAAAATAGACGTTGAAGTAAGCTCTTTTAAATGGAAAGAGGATACTTGGCAGGAAACATATTATCATGAGTTTAGAGCTAATTCATGGAAATATACAGAAAACGGGTATTTCTTTATGGAAGAATATCATCCGGCTGGATATGATGGACCGTCTGGATATCGGGCCTTTCGGGTAGTGCCGTTAAATAAAAAATGCAGGGAGCTGAATCGAAAATATATACTTCCTTTTGGATATACACTTAATAAATTGTTTACTTCTAATTGGAGTGAAAAAAATTATGATGGAATAAATTTTTATTGATGTTTTTGACCGTTTACTTTCAATGGAAGAAAAAACTGATGAATTTAAGGAAGGAAAGACTTATGAAATCCCAAAAGAATCATTTGAAGCGATATTTCAAAAATATTTTAATATAAGCGCAGAGATACTGCAGACAGGAACGGTATTTCACACGGAAACACAGACATATCGGTATCGAACCAGAGGAATCGTATATGATTTTGCTCCCACACCATATATTCCATATCCGGAAGTTGTTTCCTACATAGAAAATCAAGATGGAACAATAACACTGGAAGTAAATGCGGTATGGCCACAAAAAGAATTAGATCAGGCGTTTTGTCATAGCGTAACCATTCGGCTGTTAGATAAAGATAGATTTCAATATGTATCCAATTATGTATCAAGGTCAGAAATAGAGGTTACCTGGTATACGGAAAGATTATTAGACGAAAAGTGGGAGGAATGTTATGGAGATAATTGATATGAGTACAAAAAGAAAACTGAAAAAGATGGTGAGTGTTTTATTTATTTTGGGATGCTTTTTCATAGGAAATACAAAATGTAAAGGGGCTGATTTAGAATATATTTCACAGGAAACTGCGAATTATGCTGTACAAGAAAGAGGATATGATTTGCCAGTAGATGAAGTCGTGAAAGAAGAAGCTATTGAAGATTGTAAGAATGTTATGAATCAGATGAAAGCCATTTATCAAAAGGCGGATAAAGGAACTTCATCGAATGTAGTAGTTTCTGAGACAGTAATGGAAGAAATGCAGGAAGTATTAAAGGAAAAAATGTCCCTGTTATTACATCAGCGCCGTATTCAAATATGGCTAATTATTCTAAAATGGAAGAATTTCTTTTCAGGGCAGAACAGGATCTGACAGGAGATATCGTCTTATATAGGATTAACAGGGATGGTGGGATAGAAAGACTCAAATTCAATTATGATGGGACAGATATGTATTTGCTGGCTGTGAAAGCTGTTTGGGGGTATGAACGACAATCCATCTATTGTATATGTTTCGTATACAAGGATAGAAGAATGGAAATATACAGAAAAAGGCTGGTTTGGTTATAGCTATGCGTTCCAAAGTATCCGGAAGTATCAGAAGCGGTTGATGGCAGTTCTATGATAAGAATTAAACCTTTAAGTGATGAATGCCGGGAAGTTTCGAAGAAGTGTGTGTATTTGCTTGGATATCAGGGGAATAATCTTTTATGTTCTGATTGGGATAGATCTGATATGGAAGGGTTAGATTATAATGGTTTATATGAATATTTATATCGAATGAAATACGGGGAGAGATATGAGTTTTCAGGTAACTCAAGTGGAATTCCGGCAGAAGAGTTTGAAAATCTGATAATGGAGTTTTTGCCGATAACAGCGGAGCAAATTAAAAAATGGGCAGTATTTGATTCGGAACATCAAACTTATGACTGGGAACGATTAGGTTGTTTAAATTATAGCCCTACTTATTTTGGAACATCTTTACCGGAGGTCGTTGAAATAAGAGATAGCGGAGAGGGAAACAATGTGCTGGTTGTTGATGCTGTATGTGATACATTTATATGTAATGATGCCGTTATTACAAGTGAGCTGACTGTTAAGTTCAACGATGATAAGAGTTTTAAATATATGGGGAATAAAATTCTGAATAATGGTACGAAAGAAGTTCCCAAATATCAATATAGAATAAAAAGAAAGAACTGATAACAACTATCAGCCCTTTCATATTTGTTAATTCCATATATGTAATTTTTGTAAGATATCAGAAGTGATTTCAAATGCTTTTTTGCCAGTTGCATTAGAATCACTTTGGATATTGGTTGCAAAATAATAGCTGTTATCGGAAGTTTCTACATATCCGATAAACCAGCCGTTGATATCCTGTCCGTTGACACGACCGGTTCCAGTTTTCCGTAGAAATTACCATTAGGTGTACTGGCAATTTTTATAGCATTTTTAACAGAAAATACATTTTGGGAATTTAGATGGAATTCATTTGTGTTAAATTTTTTCAATAATGTTACTTGCTCTAAAGGCGAGATTTTTAATGAAAAATCGGACCAGTATAAATCCAGATTTGAACTGGTTGTCTGGTTTCCATATTCTATTTTATTCAAAAATCCCTGGACTCTGTTAATTCCGAGCTGCGAATCAATTGCCTGGAAATACCAGTTAACGGAATTTTGCATAGCAGAGTTTAAATCCTGATCAGCTTCCCAGGATGGAAAAGGAAAGGCATCACCATTCCATGTCATGGAAGAGTGTTCTGGTGTGATGATTCCGGATTCCAACCCTAATAATGCATCGTATATTTTGTAGGTAGACTCTGGCGGAATACGTTTGGTGGCTTCTTCAAGATTGTATATTTTCCAGGAATCCAAATTATTGTCATACAAAACAAATGATCCATCATATGTTCCAAATGTTTCGGATATATCTAACAGGGAGATATTTTTGTCTGTATCACTAAAATGATATACGCTTTGAGTAGAGGCATCAATGGATAAAATGGGTGTACATCCAATAAAAACAGCACTAATGACCAGATAAATTATCAATGCTCTCATTTTTTGATAAAGAGTTTCTTTCCTAAAAACGGCGATGTTGAGAATACGTCGTTTCATCTGCCTGAAATTTCCGGACATTCCAACTGCCAGTGGAGAGGAAAAAGAGGATATTTTTTCTGCAAAATTAATCAGTGTAGTTCCATAAGCTTGGTATTCATCAGCAGAAATCATCTGCAATACAGCAGAATCACAGGCTATTTCACGGTCACAGAGAATTTCTTTTAAAGTGTACCAAACAAAAGGGTTAAACCAGTAGAGTATATTACTTATGACCATGAGGAAGCCAATAAATGTATCTTTGTGACGGTAATGCTGTAATTCGTGTAGCAGCATAAAACGCATATCATCAGGATTCAGTTCGGAAATTAAATGGATGGGAATGTAAATTCTGGGATGTATTATTCCGATTAAAACTGGTGATTTTAAAAATGCAGTACTGTAGACTGATACTGGGTGAGAGATTTTAAGTTCCTTTAAACAATTGTAATAAATAGTTTTTACCTGCTGATTTTGAAGCGGGAGAGCAGATCTTTTTATGGAACGTACATAGTTTAATGAATGAAGGGTGAGGACTGACATAATCATAACACCCGTTATCCATATTAGAAAGAGTATGGTATTCAAGCCTCCAGAAAATTGACTACTGATGGAAACTGAAAAATCATTCACCTGGTTTAACAAAATATTTTGTGTATTACTGGTAAGTTCGGATAGCGTGTCGGTACCAGAGTTAAGTCCTGTGTCAGTTTGAAAAAATGTAACCATGAAAAAGTTGTGAGCCATGAATCTGTACAGGAAAAAATGGCACGGCAAGTAGTAAAAATAAAAGAAAACAGAGATGGTACTGTGTAGCCGCAGATAAATATTTTTTCAGAAGTTTTTTTGTTCCGATTATTACAAGTGTAAAAATACATATGAAGATATTACTGATTAAAAAGTGGATAATCCAGTTGCTCATTCAAAACCTCCTATTTCTGATGTTTTGATAATAAATGGCGTAAGTTATCAATTTCTGTTGAAGAGAGCTTATCGTCTTCAAGGTAAGAAGCCAGCATAGAAGAAAGATTTCCATTATAATATCGCTTTAAAAAAGAATTGCTTTCCTGGCGTATATATTCATCTTCTTGGACTAATGGAGTATAGACAAATACCCGGCTTTGTTTTTCGTAGGAAAGAGCTTTTTTGGAAACAAGTCTCTTGATAAGAGTTTGAATTGTTTTTGGACTCCAGCTGGTAGTTAGAGTAAGTTTTTCTGTAATTTCATTTGTATTGATGGGAGCATATTTCCATACAATTTTCATAACTTCAAATTCGGCTTCTGAAATTTGGGGTAGTGACATAATAAAATCCTCCTGCTAAATCCTACATATGTAATAAATATATTATATTACTTGTAGAAGAAAAAAGTCAAATGGCAGATGATATATAGAATATAAAATTAATAATGTAGAGGCAATAAAGGTGAAAAAGATAGAAATTATTGAGAGAATCACAGATGCTAATGGAAGCATAAGTGAAAACATATTGACTAGCTGGGAACATAAAAACCAATTCATACCGGAAATTATAAGGTTTGGAGAATTAAAAATATATCTACAGGAACGAATTGTTAAAAAGAATGATAGTGATGTTCATCTTTCAAAATATGAATATGATATTTTACTTCTTTTAGCGAAAAGTCCAGGTAGAATATTTGGAAAAGAAATGGTTTATGATCTGGTATGGAATGAACCTTATTCCGGTGATTATAATGTGGTTATGCGACATATCTGCAATATCAGAGAAAAAATAGAAGATGATCCTGGACAACCATTATATATACAAACAGTACGAGGTGTGGGATATCGGTTTAACGGGAATTTAGGCAGCGAGTGAAATCGCTGCCTATTATTATGGTTTTACAAAGAAGGGAGTTGGTTATGAGAAGATCTTTGTATTTCAGGAGCATCCTGTTTGAGATATTTGGACAGGTTTTGATGTATCAATTCCAACTCTTTTATTTCTTGCTTAAAAGAAACGTATTGAGTATTTAGTGATTCCTTTCTGGAAATAAGATCTGCAATTTGCTCTTGTAACTTATTGGAATTAAGATGCTTCAGATCCATGCCATTTTCCTGTAAAATATGTTCAGCACCAGCGAAAAGAATAATTTGAGATTCATATTTACGGAAATAACGATCCGGATCTTTGGAACTTTTATAATGGTCATCGTAAATTTTATTTTTCTGATATTGTTTGGCATATTTTAGCATTTCTCGAAGATGACGTATCTGAGACTCGAGAGAAACAACAGAGGTATTTACCTCTTTTTGCTGCATATGTAACAAGGCTATGCGGTCTTCAAGTTCTGAAAAATTATGTAGATTATGTGTGAGCATCTTGTTATATTCAGCAGAGACAATTTTTAAATTTTCCTTATTTGCCCATTTCTGAAGTCCAATGTTTCCTGCTATATTGGGAGTGTTGGTGTCTATTAACTTATTACGAACAGAAGGAACAGTAGTTCTGTGAAGCTTATTATTAATGCGTTCTTTGATACGTTCCTTAGTAAAGTTTTTTCCTAAAGATTTAGCACTTCCACGCACTGGACGGGACATATCGGGAGAACGAAAGGTAATGTATTTTCTGCTGTTTTCGCCAAATTCTGCGTTTTTTATTTCATATCCTTTAGCTTCCATAAATGCAAGAAATTCTGAATAAGTGGAAACGATTCGGATTGTCTGGTTGATATCTTTTCGCAGCTGCGCTTTTTTACTGGATTCAGATTTATTTGCAGCCCATTCATTGTATTTCATTCCTTTTTTACCATCTGGCATAATTGTGGACAGGTTATGTTCCTGGCATAAAGTGTCGCTGAGATTTCGTATTTTCCAGTAATTCTTTTTACAGTCATGGTAATGAGAAAAAGTGATGTTATCTGCAGAACAGAAAATTAAATGGTTATGTACATGACCTTTATCAGTGTGTGTTGTCAGAACATAGGAGTATTTTCCCTCCAGTAAGCGATCCGCAAATTCTTTGCCAATTTGATGGGCTTCTTCATAGGAAACTTCACCAGGGGAAAATGCCTGAATCAGATGAAATGCCTTATTTGTATTGTGCGGATCTCTGCAGTCATGTGTATGATCCAAAGTGTATTTAAAGTCAAGAACGGCTGTTTCGGGAGAGCAGGCAAAGGAAGAAATATATAGATTCTGGTCAGTTTTATCTGGATTGCAGATGTATTCTATTGCTTTATCAACGGTTGTTTTGATACCATGGATTTTTGTAACTGCCATATTTTTTCCATTAACTCCTTTATATCGTCCAGGTCCTTTGGGTAAACTGTATTGGTACTGTTTATACGATGGGTGATCTGATTCAAATTGCTGCTGATATTGCCCAGCAGGGTATTCATTTTTCGGATATGAGAGTAGTCTACTTCATATACAAATCCATATAAGATCATTTTCCGTAGAAAGGCAGATTTGCTTTTCATCCTGGAAAGACGATATTTTTCTTCTAAAATGTATTGTTCGTCATCATTCAAATAAAATTGTACGGGATGAATTCTGGTACGTTTGCTCATTGAAATCCTCCAATTCGTTTTTTTCTATAAAAAAGAGTACAAAAAAACTGTCTAACCAGTTCGGCTATGACAGTTATGGTACTTGGTTTTTTGTTGGTTTGGACAGATGTATCTGTAAGTTATTTTAACAGGACTGGGTGAAAGCGTCAAATTAAGAAATTATAAAATATGAGAGGGCCAGGGATACTCCCTGATACATTTTGGTAGAATGAACCGGAAAGGGAATTTGACAAAATGAGCCAGGTGTCATGACACTGGCAGTGCTTGCTTCTTTTGGGGTGTAGCCTGCAAAGCAGGCTATGCAAAAGCTATAAAACATAAATAGAACTGTGAGAAGTGGTTGAGAATACAATCCTGATAGCGTATAATCAGAGAAAGAAATCGTAAGTGAGGGATAAATTTGAAACGTGAAGAAATTTTTCAATATGTAAAAGAGCAATATGGAACTGAACCGGAATATTTATGGAAAAAAGATCCTGATTCTGCGGTGCTTCGACATAAAAATGGAAAATGGTATGCTATAATTATGGTAGTGGAAAAGAAAATACTGGGATTAGAAGAAGATGGAAACATTGACATCCTGGATGTAAAATGTGATCCTGATCTGGTTGGGATGATTATTCAAACGTATGGATTTTTACCGGGGTATCATATGAATAAGCAACACTGGATTACGATTCTTTTGGATGATTCTGTCAGTGAAGCTAAGACGCTGGATTTTCTGGATATGAGTTATGATTTAATTGACAGTGGGAAGTAATAAAAAAGGAAGCCTTTCAGAAAAATCTCTGATCGGCTCCCAGGTATTCATTCTGGATATGTATAAGTTGATCTTTGCAACAGGATATTTTCCCAATCTCGTTCATGGCGCAACACTCGGAGAATATGAATCTCTTTTGTTTCTTCCATTATAATATAAAAAATAATAGATGGCGGAAAAGATCTTTTATGTATGGAATATCCTCTGTACAGAATTTGAGTTCGGGGAAAGGCAGTACTGAACTGGCCTAAATTCTGCATTTGTTCTTTCAGATCAGATTGAAAACGGTCAGCACGTTGCTGGCCGAATTCTTCTTCAATATAATCTGCAATGTCTGTGACATCGTAAATTGCTTCCCAGGTTAAAATAATTTTATATTCTTGCATTTCTTCTTGCATCCCTTAATTCTGTGATTTTGCGAAAAGCATCTTCCAGTGGCAATTCACGACCAGCTTCCATATCATCAATTCCCCGGTCTAACATGCGGAGAAGATGATTGTTTTCCTGGTTTTTATCGGTTGTAGGGACTTTTTTTGTTAATTCCATGAAATCACTCCAATCATACGGTTTATAAATAGTGTATGTTGTTCAGAAGTATCTATCCATAGTTTAGCATAGAATGGGCAGCAATACAATTGAATTATTTTGCAGGAGCGTCCGTCAGACCAAGAAGATATTCGCAGGAAACATTAAATACTTCGGCCAGTGCGACAACTTCGTAGTCGGGAACGAAACGTGTGCCTTGTTCAATTCGCAGGATTGCCAGATCATTAAAATCATATCCTGCAAGTTGTAATTTGGCAGCGAGTGTTTTCTGAGTAAGATTATGAGCCTTTCGTAATTCTTTTACCCGTTGTCCTATTCTGTTTTTACTGTTCGTTTTTTTATCCCAATAAATAATCATTCTGATCCTCAAAAGTTTCTAAAGATGAAGTATTATTATTGATTTTAAGGAAAAATATTGTTACTATACTTCTAAAGATGAAGTTTTTGGAAGTTTATTTGATTTTTGAAATAAGAAAATGATAATGCTGCCTGTAATGAGAAATAATTCTAGTGAGAGGTGGAAAGAAGATGAATGAATTTTATGAAGCAGTATCGAATTTGTTTGAGGAATTGCGCTGTGACTCCGGAGAAAGAGAATATACAGTACAGCCGGAAGAATGGAAAGAAGCAGAGAAGAATTTGAAACAAATACAAAAGAAGCTGCCACTACATCTGGAAAAAATCCCAGAGCGTGAGCAGAATTTCTGGAATAAATATCTGGATCAGTTAGAACATTTCCATTATGAAGAGGAGCAGCGGGCTTATTATCAGGGAATGATGGATGTAGTTGAGTTTCTTATTAACATAGGGGCAATAAAGAAATCCACAAATGTTAAGAGAATGATAGAAAAATATGCACGTTAAGAGTGGCGGTATGGGAAACCATACCGCTTCTTCAGAATAATTCAGATAGAATTCAAATGAATTTCAGGGATCTTGTTTATCGTGATCTGTAGGAATTTTGTATGTGCGCAGGTATGCTTCTACGATGGCAAGGATAGCGGTAATTTGCTCATCGTTGCATTTTGACAGGTACATGAGCAGGCGTTGATAATCAAGATTATCTGTATGATTGTTTGGATAAAACAATGGTTCAGGAGGAACATTTAAAGCGCGTACCAGTTTTCTGATTTTATGAAAACTGGGAACTCGGCCCCCATTTTCAATTTCCTTTAAATATCGGCTGGACATTTCTGCTTTTTCAGCTAATTCTTCATAAGTCAATTTTTGCTCGTGTCGGGCGTTCTTAAAAAACAATCCCAGTTCTTTATCTGTTTGTTTTGGCATATGATACACCTCCATGTTTAGTGTATAGTTCCCTTTCTTGAAAGAAAATGAACTAATATTTCACTAAAAAAGAGGGTGATATTTCACTTTTTTAAAAGACATATAAAATTCTGAATTTCCGTAAAACAGATCCGGAGGTATTGGAAAGATTAAGAATTTTATTGTCTGGTATCACATCCGTCATTACGTGACGGATGAAATAGATAAATAGTTCAAAAAAGCAAATAAATTTCTTTACCTCAAAAAGTGAATTATATACCACAAGAAATGATGGCAAAATATTATCTTTTGATATAAATAGCGTCCGATGGGCTAAAAACTACCCATTAGGACGTTTTTTATATACCTCAAAATACAGGAAAAACAATTTTCTCGTATTTATTAAGAAATTTTTTAAAAATTTCTTCCCACACCCCGACAAATGCACTCATCCGTTTGGGATATGTGTGAAGGGGAAGCAAGAACTTTGCTTATTGCCTACCGGCGGGGAAGGAGGTGAACTCTTATGGAGCAATCCTCTTTTCAAGATGAGCAGACAGTCAGACATCAGTTTGATTCTCTGTGCAAGCTGGCATTGAAAAGTGAAGTTATTAATTATGAAAAGCATATGCATATCGCCAGAAGTATGAAGTGATGTTGTCAGAATTATCAGAAAAGGAGTTGAGCAGACTTTTTATAATGGATGAGCATGAAATGGAACACATCGTTTTCAGGTTCTGGGTTACGACATAGAAGTCAAAGATGCATTGATTGCTGAAGCATTGCAGACACTTACTGAAAAGAAAAGGAATGTTGTTTTATTATCATATTTTATGGATATGAGTGATGCAGACATTGCCAGAGAAATGAATCTTGTACGCAGCACAATTAATGAGCATCGTAGACGATCACTGGAACTGATGAGAAAAAATATGGAGGAATCTGCAAATGAAAAAAAGTAAAAAACAGAAATGCACATTTGATTTGCTGCCATTCCATGTTATTGAGGCAGCATCAACTGGTGATACTGAGGCAATCCAGGCAGTGTTGAAGCATTATGAAGGGTACATAACAGTTTTGGCTACCAGAAAAATGTTTGACGAATTTGGACAGGTGCATTACTGTGTAGATGAAACTCTGCGTCAACGCCTGGAAGCAAAACTGATTACTAAGACCTTGGGATTTGATACGAAATCATATGTAAGGAAAAGTAATCAGTAAAGGGAGTATTTAATATAGATTCCTTTTCCCCTTCAGGAATTTTTGTACCTTGAAAATTGTATATTGTTTTACATACAGGACGTGAAGATATGTAGAGCCACTAGGTAAATCCGCCATGATATATCTGCTCTGTTAATGGAGTAAATACGAGGAAATGCTGAAATATAACATTGAAGTAAAGGTATGGAGCGAGAAGAATTTGACAAAATGTGTAGCAGCTGCACAGGGCGACGAAGCATATCTGTGATAATGATACTTCCAGAAAAAATCTGTCATATTTAATGACGGTGCAAAACCGATGTGGCAGAGTACTGAACTGCCACCTGTATTGTAATTTATCTGCCGATGACAGTGTATAAAATTGTAAATTGTCATGGGCAGATAAAAATGTTTTGTCCAAAGAGAAAAGGAGGAGAGAAGAGTGGCGATTAAAATTGAAAAAGGTAAGATTCCAATTTGGGAAAAATATATGCTTACGGTGGATGAAGCAGTGCAATATTTTGGAATAGGTGAAAAGAAAATAAGGATGCTTATTTCGGAACATCTAAATTCAGAATGTTGCTTTACAGTCCAGGTGGGGTGTAAATCGTTGATTAACCGTAAGAAATTTGAGGCCTTTCTGGATCAGACTACGTCTTTGTAAAAAATATACGAACAATTTAGCGCTTTAAAGTGGAAATGTTAGCCCTGGTATGATATAATACCTATATCGTGCTAGAGCGTGTTTGAAAAATAAAAGTTGCACAAAACATATATTCTAATACCCTTTTTCATGTTAAAATAAAGAAAAAAGGGTGTTTACTATGTTGAGACGATACGAGTTAACTGATGAAGAATGGAACCGCATTGCTCCTTTACTGCCACCTGAAAATACTGGAAAACAGGGCCGCCCCC
>ENA-OQAA01001398-OQAA01001398.1-human-gut-metagenome-genome-assembly--contig:-NODE-1398-length-12288-cov-1.378916_pt1 | contig 12288 bp, 17 predicted proteins | sample MGYA00242489_ERZ504515 | MGnify/ENA primary metagenome ERZ504515 (study PRJEB26092, sample SAMD00036237) | human gut metagenome | host: Homo sapiens | study: EMG produced TPA metagenomics assembly of...
CACGACATCCGATTAATAATAGATGCCGCCCATCCATTTGCGCAACAACTCCACCAGAATATCTTCCTCGCGGCAAAAGAATTAACGATCAAGGTAGTGCGCTTGGAGCGTATCTATCCGGAATTATCGGAGGAAATCATTTGGTGTGATGACTTCGAAGGCGCCGTCGCCCGTATGAAACAGGACGGTATAGAGAAACTACTGGCTCTTACCGGCACTCAAACTATTACCAAGCTACAAGGTTTCTGGAAAGAGCATGACTGTATCTTTCGGGTTCTGGAACGGTCGGAATCCGTAGATATTGCCATAAAGGCAGGATTCCCCAAAGAAAAACTGATTTTCTATCAACCCGAAGAAGATGAATCACTCCTTTTTAAGCAACTTTCCCCGCAAGCGATTATCACAAAAGAAAGCGGCAGTTCGGGAGGCTTCATCGAAAAAATAGAAGCTGCTCTGAAAAACGGAATCAAAATTTATGTGGTCCGCCGTCCTCCCCTGCCCGAGGGTTTTATTACAGTAAATGGGAAATACGGATTGAGACGGGCTGTTGAACTAAATGTACCGGGATTTTATGCCCTAAGAAGTGGATTCACTACCGGAACCTGTGCAACAGCCGCAGCCAAAGCCGCTTTACTTGCATTGACAGAAGAATGTTTTGAAGAAAAAAACGGAAGTGACATTACCGGATGGAGAAAGGGTCGTCCTACCTATATATAAGGTAGAAAAAACGGATGAGAATACCGCTACTGCCAGTGTCATCAAAGATGCCGGAGATGACCCAGACGTTACCCACGGACATCAGATTGTAGCCACTGTATCTTTTTCCGATTCTCCCGGCATACATTTCCTGCAAGGAAAAGGGGTGGGAAAAGTCACACTTCCCGGATTGGGATTAGCCGTCGGTGAACCTGCCATTAATTCGACTCCCCGGAAAATGATCGTCAATGAGCTATCCTTACTTTATGGAGGAGGGCTAGACGTAACTATCAGCGTTCCCGAAGGGGAAGCACTGGCTCTGAAAACATTCAACCCGAAATTGGGAATTATTGGAGGAATCTCCATTATCGGAACTTCGGGTATTGTGAAACCTTTTTCTTCGGAAGCATTCGTCGATGCCATACGCAAGGAAGTGGAAGTGGCCTATGCAGTTAATACGGAACGATTGGTTATCAATTCCGGAGCCAAAAGTGAGAAATTTGTCCGAAGCCTCTATCCGAATCTTCCTCCACAGGCTTTCGTCCATTACGGAAACTTTATCGGAGAGACATTAAAAATAGCAGCAGAGACTGGTTTTCAAAAGGTAAGCATGGGGATTATGATAGGAAAAGCGGTAAAACTGGCAGAAGGACACTTGGATACTCACAGCAAGAAAGTGGTAATGAACAAAGACTTTTTAAAAGAAATAGCTATTCAGTGCAGCTGTTCAGATGAGACTTTAGCATTGATCGGCCAAATGACGCTTGCCCGCGAACTATGGGGAATACCAAACAAGAAAGATAAAGAAATTTTGTTCAACAAGTTGGTGCAACTATGTCATATACACTGTACACCACTTTTTCCCAAAGGAGAGCTCGCCATTTTATTAATCAATGAGACTGGGGAGATTTCATATCAATTTCACTCTACCCTATTATAAATCTATTATTGACAGGTTTATTTCTATACGGTTTTGAAATAAGTCAAGTCATTAAAAAAATAAGCTGAAACATAATCCCAGCGAGCATCTACTAGAGAATTAAAAAGTGAAAATTTGCTGTCATCTGTCACATATTTGTATTTAAACTTCTGACAATGAATGAGTAGTGGTGTGACGGCAGCATGTGACAGCACAGTGACAGTACTTTTGCTGTCACCTTTTCTCCCACGGTTCTTTCTTCTCTTCCTTTTCTCTTTCCTGAAAATCACAACCTGTATAGCTTCATATTTTTTAGTCATAGGAAAACATTCGTTTCATACCTTCAAACCATTGGTTTCATGGGATGGAACTTTAGTTTTATAAGCTTGAAACTCTAGTTCCAATTGCTTGAAACTATTAGTTTCAAGGCTAGAAACTCTAGTTTCTCTTAGTTGAAACTTTAGTTTCAAACAAAGGAAACTTGCTTGGAACTTGCTTCTAAAAGAAGGAGTGAGAAAAGGTGACAGCAAAAGTACTGTCACTGTGCTGTCACATGCTGCCGTCACACCACTACTCATTCACTGTCAGATGTTTAAATAGAAACATGTGACAGGTGACAGCAATTTTTTACTTTTTAATTCTATAGTAGAGTATTAAGAGATTATATTTCGGCTCATTTCTGTACCGGAAAGGAGCTAAAACCTATTCACCACCCCATGATAAAATAACGAATAATAGCCCATAGTTACTAATCCTCTGCCATTCTCTGCTTATTTTGTTGGGCAAACTCTGTAGGAGTAACTCCGAATTGCTTCTGAAATATCTTTGCGAAGTAAGAAGGCGACTGGAAACCTACTCTGTCAGAGATTTCGTTGATGCGCAATTCTCCCTCCTGCAATAGCTCTGCCGCACGTTTTAATCGGATGATACGGATAAAGTCGAGTGAAGAAAGATCGGTCAGCGCCTTAATCTTACGATGCAGGCTGGAGCGGGACATATTCATGGCTGCAGCCAATGCTTCCACATTATAATTGGCGTCGGAAAGATTCTCACGCACTTTGGCTATCAGTTGGGACATCAGTTGTTCATCAGCCCGTGACATCGCACCCCCTTGCGGAGTACAAGCTCCGTAAGTGATCTGATTAATAAACATCTCATGCGTACGATGGGATTCACGCTCACGCGCCAGTTCTGCCAATAATTGCTGCTCACGGATCTTTTGTACTTCCCGGCGGCGATAGCGCGAAGAGCCAAGATAAAGCTGCCGGACACTACAATGATATAGATAAGGTAAGCCCACACTGTACGCCACCAAGGTGGAAGAATACGCACTGATAAAGTAGCTTCTTCCTGATTCCAGACACCATTATTATTACTACCCCGCACACGGAACAGGTAGTCTCCCGGCGGGAGCTGGGCATAAGACGCTGTATGCACATCAGATGTATAATTCCAGTCATTATCTATCCCTTCCATTTTGTAGGCATAACGATTTGCACTTGGTGAGGTATAACTTAAAGCAACAAAATCAAAGCTAACGTTAGAACGGTAAGGCAGTTGCACACCATCCGCCGTGAAAGGAGTTCACGTCCCTGCACGTACATTCCGGTGATATAGACTGGAGGCACAAAAAGTATTCGGGTGGACAATTTGTGGATTAAAAGAGACCAATCCATTGATAGTTCCCATCCAAATAGTACCATCAGAGGCAGCCAAGGCCGATTTATAGTTAAACTGGTTATCAGGTAACCCGTCATTTCGGTTGAAAACTTGCAGGCTGTCTGTTTCCGGATGAAGACAAACCAGCCCACGGTCTGTTCCGAACCAGATACGATGTTGCCGGTCTTCCACGACTTTATATGTTACGTTGTCCGGAAGCCCGTCCGCTTTGGTGTATGTCCGGAATCTTCCGGTTTCGGGGTTAAAACGCAACAATCCACCCCGGTCTGTAGAAAACCAGATAAAGCCTTTACTATCCTCCGAAATACCTGTCACTTCATTTGTTCCGATAGAAGTGCTGTCCTCCGGTATACATTTATAGCTGACCATCTGATTTGTCTGCGGATGATACCGGAATATTCCACTGCCCATCGTTGCCACCCATATATTGCCGGATTTATCTTCGAGAATATCACGCATATAAGCATACCCGAATTGCTCCATTTTCTCAAAAGTCCGTCCTTTGTCGGCCGAACGAAAGATGTTCCAGCCATCACCCAACCAGATTGCTCCCCCACGATCGCGGTAAAGGGCAAACACGGAACCTTCACTGATACCAAGTTGTGCGGGATAGAACGTCTGAACCTGATCTTGAGAAACAATCAGTCGATGCCCCCTTTAAAGTAACCTGCGCCAACCAAATCATCCGAAGCGAACAGGCTTAATACATTCTGACGGTCAGGCGACTGGGGAATTTTAGTGAAAGTCTGTGTTCCCGGATTCCAGTAGCAAACACCGCCATCCTGCGTACTGACCACACCACTCCGTCTTTTCCTTCCGCCAATTCACTGATGCGTCGTCCGCTGACTGTACCGGGCGCTCCCGGAAGATAAACCGAAAAATCGAGCGTGCGTACAGGCAGATAGCTGGCTCCTCCAAATTGCGTACAGATCCAGGTTCCCCCTTCACGATCACGATAAATCTTATCGACGATAGCATCTCCAAGCCCATACTTTCCTCCGGCATCGGCAGGAATATGTTGCACACTGTTGTGTTTCTCATTAATCACATAAACGCCATTCTGCGTACCCACCCACAGCTCGTCTCCGAAGCAAACAGCGTAGCGGATAATTTTTCGATGTACTTCGGGCGCAGGAATATACTCACTTCTCCGGTCTTTTTATTGAACCGTTTCAGTTCCTCTTCATGCACTCCGACAATCAGCTCATCGCCATAATCACACAGAGTAAAGATGAAATCCCCTTTAAGTGCTTCTGTTGCATAGGGCACAAACTTATCCTGCTCCGGACTGTAACGGTAGATTCCCGCTCCATACGTACCACCAGACCGTACCTTCTTTATCTACGCAGATAGACTGCGGAAAGTCCTTGCTTTTATCCTTACTGGGACAGGGAATATAGCGGAACAGTTTACCCGTCTCCACCTGATAGCGGAAAACTCCCTGATTCGGTGCATTCACCCAGATATTTCCCGAATGATCTGCCAGAATATCTTCAATCCAGTTGTATCTGATTTGTTCTCCGTTCTCTGTGCGGGCATCAAAGAACGAAAACTTCCCGGTAGCAAGCTCCTGAATATAAACACCATCATCCGTACCTACCCATAATTGACGGTGATTATCCTCAAAAAGAGCGGATATGACCTGATTGCCATGCTGCAAAGTTTCGTCATAGCAGTTATAAAGCTTCATCGACACGCGTCATAACGATTAAGACCGTTGCGCGTACCCAGCCAGATAAAACCGTAACTATCTTGAATAATGGACTTGACATGACTGTTCGAAAGACCGCTTCCTCCATCTACACGGATAAGTTATACTGTCCCGTCGCGGCAAAATCCGGAAGGAAAAAACAAATAGAAAGGAGAAAAAGCAGCAATTTCCTTTTCATACACAGATATTAGATAGCGACAAATATAGTTTTTTTACGCTAAATGCATAGGAAGGATGAAACATTTTGTTGCACGGATGGCAATAAATGTCGCACTGCAAAAGGCTATCGCACACTTGAAACATCTCTTGCACATCTTGACAAAAAAGAGTATAGCCACTTGTTTCTCCTCCTCCTATCTTTGCCTTCGTCAAAATGACACAACCGATGTGAACTTCCAAATCTTTAAATGAATACAAGTGATGAAAAAAGTAACCTTTAGTTGCCTTACTCTAGCAACCCTGTTGCAACTGATTCCTTCCAACGGGAATGCAGCGAACATTCAGGTGAACAAGAAAAAGACGAACCGAATCGAAATGAAGCAGGATACGATTCCTGCCAACTCTACTAAAAAAGAATCAGAAGAAGGCGAACGCAATGTGATGCTGAATGCTTCTGATGCCAACAAACCCCGCGAAATTCAAATCGGACTTCCCAGCGAGGACGTTAATGTCTATGAGAATGGACTTCCTGCCGTATATTCCTCTACCGTTCACAAACTTGCCGCCCATTGGCGCAGCGACAGCAGCTGGGAGAAGTAGGACTTTTATCTCCTTCCGAGTCGGCCATCACGACCGGTAATATTGCTTACTCCGTCAACTCATTCAGCAAACTGGGACAAAAGGATTTCCAAGGTATATTAAACTACCGCACCAATCATTTCGGTATGCAGAACTTCGATTTCAATGTTTCAGGAGCCATCAATGACCAATGGCTTTACACGGCAAGCATCTACCAGAACTTCGACCCGGGAAGTTTCGACCTGAAATTTACGAACTATGCAGACCGCACAGAGATTTATCATGCCGGCCTGACCCGTCTCTTCAACAACGGACGCGGCAAAATATCTTTGCTCTACAAACACTCCCACAGTGAAAATCCGGCCAGCTATGCCAATGCAGCTCCTTTTATCTATGTCGGCGACGGCTCGGTTAAAGAGATAGACGGTTTCAAACTGGGAACAAATTCTTATGTTCCGCAGAACGGTTCTTTCCCATACATGGACGTAAGAGACGGAAAGATAAAAACATGGAACTTGGGCGATGGTTCTGAAAACCGTGCCAATGAGATTGCATTAATCTCCGATTATCGTTTCAGAAACGATCTGCTATGGAAATTCAATCTGAAATATATGGATGCTCCAACGTGCCAACTATGTCGACTTCGGAGGCAGCACCATCAGCGAAGTAACCGCCAACGATGGTTTTACGTTATCAAACGGCGATCCGTATGAGGGACTGGCAGAAGGTCGCCGCACCTGGTTGCACGTAGGCAAAGTGAAAAACTTCCTAATCACTTCCGAGTTGAACAAGACCTTTGGCAGCCATGATCTGCGTCTGGGAGTGAACGAATGGTATTACCATCTTGATTATTATTCCTCTTCTCTGCAATGGATGGCTACCGTGCAGAACTATCCACAGTTGCTGACTTCTACAACTACAAATTCTCTGGACCCCACCCTGACCGGTCAGCGCGTACAAACATACGGATACAACGAACTTAGTCCCGAATATACAAAGGGATATGAGAACAAACTCGCCCTTTACTTTACAGACAACTGGCAAGTAACTCCCCAATTCAATATCTATTATGGCGGACGCTGGAATATTACCGGATGAGTGCCGATCAAATATCCGCTTCCCGTTTCCCGGTTTCCACATCGGCGACTTTACCACTTATAGCAAAGAGGAAGAAACAGGAAATATCATTGCCACACAACGCAGCATTCATCCCACTAAAGTGGTAAAGGATAAACTGAACTATGCCGCCACGCTCCGCGCCACTTACAACGTAACCGGACAATTCGGCCTGACTGCGACGGAACAGTAGTCACCCGCTTCCCACGTATCAACGAATATGCCGGAACAGGTCCTACGGAAGAGCAATACAAACGTGTCACCATACCGTTAATCCGTGGCGGTTTGTTCTACAAGAACAAGTGGATCAACCTCACCTCTATGGTTACCTATATCTCTAAATCTAATAATATTGACCAGCAAAACCTGACGAAACCGGGAACGGAAGAAGGAAAGACCGTATTGCTTATTTATAATATCAAAACACTGGGATGGACCACATCTGCCGAAATCGACCCGTTCAAAGGTTTTCACCTGCACGCTCTGTTCACGTATCAGAAACCTGTTTACAAGAACTATAATGCAAGCGTCACATTCAACGACGGTTCGGAAATGTCTGTCAACGCCAATGATGATTGTAAAAGAGATTCCACAGATTCTTGTCGAACTCGACCCAAGCTATAATATCACGAAGGACTTACGCCTTTGGCTTAGTTTCCGCTATTTCGGCAAGACTTACGCCAATCTCCAGGAAGCCCTCTATTTCAACGGTCGCTGGGAAACTTTCGGGGGGATCAACTGGAATGTAAACAAGCATCTTTCTTTAGGGGCAACAGTCATCAACTTCCTGAATCAGAAGGGGGCCAGCGGAACCATCAACGGTTCGGAACTGATTACCAAAGAAGAAGCTGCCCAGTATGCCGGCAACTATATGAGTGGAAATTATTTACGCCCATTCACCGTAGAATTTAGCGCAAGCATTAAATTCTAGTTCATTCCTGACGAATTATAATTATCTTTGCGGCATTCTATGCCCACAAACTAACTAATACCTAATTAATTATTAAAAAACCATGAAGAAACTTTTCGTATTACTTATGGCATTGTTTACCCTGCGCAAGTGGACGCCCAGGAAAAGAACGTTATCCGCATCGCAACGGACAACACAGACTTAATTCTCCAAGTAGCTCCTAACAGACGACTCTATCAGGCTTATCTGGGCGATAAGTTACTGAATGAGAAAGACATCAACAACTTTTCTCCTTACGTAAAAGGAGGAAGTGACGGTAGCGTATCCACCCGCGGATGGGAAGTATATCCGGGCTCCGCGCCGAAGATTATTTTGAACCGGCTGTAGCTATCACGCACAATGATGGGAACCCGAGTACGATTCTCCGCTATATATCCTCCGAGCAGAAGGCAGTGGCGGGCGAACGGAAACGATTATTCAACTAAAGATAATCAGTATCCGGTAGAAGTCACACTACATTACATCGCTTATCCGAAAGAAAACGTCATCAAGACGTGGAGCGAAATCAAACATGCTGAAAAGAAGCCTGTGACCTTATGGCGTTATGCTTCCACCATGCTTTATTTCTCCGGAAACGAATATTACCTGACAGAATTCAGCAGCGATTGGGCAAAAGAAGCACAAATGAGCACACAACCTCTGTTGTTCGGTAAAAAGGTGATCGACACCAAACTGGGAAGCCGTGCTGCCATGCACACCCACCCGTTCTTTGAGCTTGGTTTTGAACAACCGGCACAGGAAGCGCAGGGACGTGCCATGCTAGGTACTATCGGATGGACAGGAAACTTCCAGTTCACTTTCGAAGTGGACAACGTAGGTATCTCCGTGTAATCCCCGCCATCAATCCTTATGCATCTGATTATGAACTGAAGCCGAATGAAGTGTTTACAACTCCTGAATTCATCTTTACTTTCAGCAACAACGGTACGGGCGAAGCCAGCCGCAACCTTCACGCATGGGCACGCAACTATCAGCTGAAAGACGGACAAGGCGACCGTATGACTTTATTAAACAACTGGGAAAATACTTACTTCAAATTCAATGAGGAACTGCTTGCCGAACTGATGAAGGAAGCTAAACATCTTGGTGTAGATATGTTCCTGCTGGGATGACGGCTGGTTCGGCAACAAGCATCCACGCAACAGTGACAATGCCGGACTGGGTGACTGGGTGACTGGGAAGTGATGAGATCCAAACTGCCGGGCGGTATTCCTGCCCTTGTACAGTCTGCCAAAGAAGCCGGAGTGAAATTTGGTATCTGGATTGAACCGGAAATGGTTAACCCTAAAAGTGAGTTGTTCGAAAAGCATCCCGACTGGACTATCCAACTGCCTAACCGCGAAACATATTATTACCGTAATCAGCTGGTACTCGATCTTAGCAATCCGAAAGTACAGGACTTTGTATATGGTGTAGTGGATAAGATCCTGACAGAGAATCCGGAAGTGGCTTTCTTTAAATGGGACTGTAACTCTCCAATTACGAATGTTTATTCTCCATATTTAAAAAATAAACAGGGACAGCTTTATATCGACCATGTACGTGGTATATACAATGTATTGAAACGTATCAAAGACAAATATCCGAACGTGCCAATGATGCTCTGCTCCGGCGGTGGCGCCCGTTGCGACTACGAAGCTCTGAAATATTACACAGAATTCTGGTGCAGCGACAACACAGACCCGATAGAACGTCTGTTTATCCAGTGGGGATTCTCACAAATCTTCCCGGCAAAAGCCATGTGTGCACACGTAACCAGCTGGAACAAGAATACAAGCGTGAAGTTCCGTACGGATGTGGCAAGTATGTGCAAACTGGGCTTTGACCTTGGACTGAAGGAACTGAATGCAGACGAACAGACTTACTGCCAGAATGCAGTTGCCAACTGGACGCGTCTGAAAAAAGTGATTCTGGATGGCGATCAATACAGATTGGTTTCTCCCTACGATGCAATCACATGTCTCTCATGTATGCCTCACCGGATAAGAACAAAGCTGTGCTTTATACCTACGATATCCACCCACGTTTCGGTGAGAAACTGCTCCCGGTAAAACTTCAGGGACTGGATGCGAAGAAAATGTATAAGGTGAAAGAAATCAACCTGATGCCGAATTCCAAATCGAATCTGGCTGCCAATGAGAAAACTTATTCAGGAGATTATCTGATGAAAGTGGGAATCAATACTTTCACAACAAATCAGGCTTTCAGCCGCGTAATTGAGCTGACTGCAGAATAAAAAGGAAGGAAATAATCGATAAAAAAGGGGATTCGCTGTTATCAGCGTTTCCCCTTCTTTTTACATACAATAATATTCAATTCATCTTCAATCGCAACAGCTGTTCAATGGTTACAACTATTCTATTAGACGGGGAAGTCCCTAAAAAAAGTTGCAGCTACACCGTAACTTTTTACGATATAGCTGCATTAATGTTAAAGAGAGAGAATTTATATAATATAAGCATGGTCTCACGACCCTCCTGATATTCAATGAACATTTTGTTTCTTTACCTATTAGACGCACGAAAGCTCAAATCACTGCACTCGAGGCCCTCTTTTTTTAGTTAAAGAATAAAAAAAGCCGCTACTCCACAGGAATAGCAGCTCATATCTTTAAAACATCTTGCTGACACGTTCAATTCCTGCCACCAAAGTGTCTATTTCCGATTTGGTATTGTACATGGCAAACGAAGCACGTACCGTTCCTTCTATGCCAAGACGTTGCATGAGAGGTTGTGCACAATGATGTCCCGTCCTCACGGCAATACCCAAACGATCCAGCAACGTTCCGAGATCGAAATGATGGATATCTCCTACCAGGAAGGAGATGACTGCTCCCCGTTCGGCTGCTTCACCGAATATACGCATCTGGGGAATCTCTTTCAGCCGTTGCAAAGCGTAAGTTGTCAGTTCATGCTCATGGGCGGCTATCTGTTCAATGCCATGTCCGTTCACATAATCAAGGGCTTTTGCCAGTCCGGTAGTTCCGATATAGTCGGGCGTACCGGCTTCAAACTTGAAAGGAAGTTCATTAAAAGTAGTCTTCTCGAAAGAGACATGCTGAATCATCTCTCCTCCTCCCTGATAAGGTGGAAGGCGATCTAACCATTCTTCTTTTCCATAAAGTACTCCGACACCTGTCGGACCATATATCTTATGGGCGGAGAATACCAGAAAATCGGCATCCAACTCCTGTACATCCACTTTCATGTGAGGAATAGACTGTGCAGCATCTATCAAGCAAGGTACACCATGCGCATGAGCTGTTGCGATCATCTCCTTCATTGGATTCACTGTACCCAGTACGTTCGATACATGAACTACGCTGACTATTTTCGTACGTTCGGAAAATAGTTTTTCATATTCATCCAGCAGAAGTTCACCTTTATCATTCATCGGGATGACTTTTATGGCAATTCCTTTGCGGGCAGCCAACAGTTGCCAGGGAACGATGTTGCTATGATGCTCCATCACGGAAACAATCACTTCATCCCCTTCTTCCATAAACTCGTCACCGAAGCTGGAAACAAGCAGGTTGATACTTTCTGTTGTTCCGCGTGTAAAGACAACTTCATTCGTGCTACGGGCATTGATAAACTCACGTACCGTTTCACGGGAAGCTTCATGCAGTTCCGTAGCTTGCTGGGAAAGATAATGTACGCCGCGATGCACATTGGCATTGACGGAATAATATTCATCCACCAACGCATCAACACCAGACGGGGTTTCTGTGTTGTCGCACCGTTGTCGAAATAAACCAAAGGTTTACCGTAAACCGTACGGCTCAATATCGGAAAATCTTCACGTATCTTTTGAATATCCACGTTCATTATTTTTTAGTGGTTACTTACAAATGGCACAACCCTGACATCTATTCAACTCGCCACGGAAACGTTTCTCTACCAATAGATGCAAACGATCTTTCAGCGCTTCCAAACGAATGGTATCGATCACTTCGTTGACAAATGCGAACATCAACAGCAGACGGGCTTCTTTCTCTGCAATACCGCGCGAACGCATGTAGAATAATGCGCCTTCATCCAACTGGCCTACTGTTGCTCCATGCGAACATTTCACATCATCCGCATAAATCTCCAATTGAGGTTGTGTATACATTCTTGCATCACGCGTAGCACAAAGATTCCGGTTAGTCTGCTGGGAGTTCGTATGTTGCGCATCGGGACGCACCAATACCAATCCGGCAAACGCACCTACCGACTGATCGTCGAGTACGTACTTGAACAGCTCATTGCTTGTGCAGTTCGGTACGGCATGATCAATGCTTGTATGATTGTCTACATGCTGGTTCTTATCGGCAATTGCCATGCCACAGAGGTTTATCTCGGCTCCTTCTCCTGCCAACAATACTTCAGTAGTGTTGCGGGTAGTACCATTATGCAAGGTCATTCCATTCAACAATACATTGCTGTTTGCCTCCTGCTTTACATACAGGTTACTGAT
>ENA-OQAA01001399-OQAA01001399.1-human-gut-metagenome-genome-assembly--contig:-NODE-1399-length-12281-cov-1.763535_pt1 | contig 12281 bp, 15 predicted proteins | sample MGYA00242489_ERZ504515 | MGnify/ENA primary metagenome ERZ504515 (study PRJEB26092, sample SAMD00036237) | human gut metagenome | host: Homo sapiens | study: EMG produced TPA metagenomics assembly of...
AAACATTGATCTTCTTCATAATGACTTTTATTATTTAAAATTTATACATCGTCTACCTATCATCCGCCTCCAAAATTAAGATCCAATCATTTCCCCTCTCTCCCGCTTCTCCGGGCGCATTGAATGTACGAATTCCCTTATTCTCGACCGCTCCGATCAAAGTTCTCGCCCCCATTCCTCGGATTGAACCAATAGCTTTACCAAAAGATCGCAATTTACTCATTTGTATTCTTACATCCTGCCCTTGACTCAAATAAACTAAAATAAAAGTCTTATCTTTTGCTAAAACTGGAGTGATATAACTTGCGTCATTGTAATTAATTCCAAACAAAACGGATAGATCCGGACGGAAACGATCTAACGGATACATCGTAAACAAAGACTTTACATAGCGCATACATTCGGCTCCCGGCTATCCAACGCACCATCAAAACGTGAGGCATGGTACATGATATTTACCTCCGGGCTTATACATTTGCCAAATAGCGTTATTCCCATATGTATATCCGGCAGCTCCAGACAAATAAGTCCAATAAGCCTGCATACGAATATCATAGTCATCGTAAATTCCATCCGTAAAATAAGTCGTATCCTTAATCAACCCGTTATCACCTATTATGTCCTCCTTTTTCTTCCCGAATTTAGCATAATCAAAATATTCCCAGAAACGAACCGGTATGTCCTCGTATGAAGGTTCCGCATTTACAAACGGTTTAATCGGACTCAATTGAGCATACATACCCGAAAAACGATATACCGGATCCATCCGGCGGTAATGTCCGCTTTGGAGAATATTGAATGATAGCCAAGACTCATTGTGAACCAATAATGCGAGGAAATCTCTCCTGTCGGATGATAGGACATTAGTTGTGTTCCTCCATTTCCTTCTTGAATTCCTTTCGCCATAGACTGCCAGATTTCAAACTCCTTATCTGTAACTACATTTCTATCGCCACCAAGAATCCATATTACAGCTTCGTTTTTATACCGGGTTCCCAGTATTTTCCCGTACGTATACGCATTATCTGGGTTAAGCAAAGCCGGATTTCCGTCTTTCTCTACCACATTACTCGCCCAAGTAGGTAAAAGCCAATATACAGTCCTCGTTTTCCAGCCTCTCGAATCACGAAATCCACCAACTCAAAGTATCCTTCCGTGATTTGGGTAGGATTCTTATCAACCAAGGGCAAATATCCGTACACATTCGGTTTATCCAAACCATCCAGTTCAGATAAGATAACAGCCTGTATTACCGTAAAGCCCTTTTCTTGCCGGTTATCCAGATAATGAACGATCTCCTCCTTATCCAATACATGAAATAACTCCCAAGCCGTATCCCCCAGCCATAAAAAGGCACCGCCTCTTTCTTATAAATAATAGGATCGTTCGGACGGACGATCAAATCTTGAGCCAAACAACCCAATACACAAAAAGCTAGACAAAACAAAAGATATTTTCGCATACTAATTCTTTTTAAGATTAAAAACTTACATTATAAATCTCCACGGACCCCACATTATCGAAGCATGAGCTGGGCTAACTTTCCCACTCTCACAAACTAATCGAACATTCCGTAAAATCACTCGATCTAAATTATGAAGGTAAAGCCCCCAGCAAGAGCGCACGATAATCTGTCAATGGCTTCGAGGGAGTACGTCCTACTATTTCTTGACCTTTATTCCAACATACGATGAAGGAAACATCCGAAAGCCGGACATCTTTCAAACTACTATCTCCCCAACTCTCTACCGAGGCGGCCGCTTTCATTAAACGTGTACCTCTTATATGCTCCAAACAGATCCGCTCTCCCCGGTTCCCCTCATTCAATGTGACTAGAAACGGATTATCCAATTGATCAAAAGAACAGCTAGATATCAATATATCCTTTACTTCCCCAAACGCTGGAAACCATGCGCCCGGTTGGAGCAATATACCAGAAAGCATATTCCTACGTTTTTGCTCACCGGAAGTCCGATGTGGATATTTTCCCGGACCTCTAAATTCACAATCAACGATCTTTAAACCAGTAGCCGGCATTATCAACCTTATCCCATTGCACGATGAGTTCATATAACAATTCTCTATTACCACATTCTTCCATAGCCCACCCGCAACAGCATCATCACCCGTATTAAAACGGCAATTTCGGATACGGATATCTTTTCCGCCACGAATATGAATCCCATCCCATCCTTCCTCCACTAAAAGATTATCGAAAGAAGCCTTTCAATATCATAACTCATAAAAGCATAGTTCGACGCTCTTCGTAGTTTAACTCCCGATATCTTAATCCCTTTCGATCTCGACAAAAAGAGAATATGAGGGCCTCTCATCCCTTCTTCACCTTTTTTATCTTGAATATGGGCACCATCGATTACCCCCTCTCCTGTAATTGACACATCTTCAACTTGATCTCCTAAAAGCAATGCCTTGTTCCAATTCCGGGGTTTTACTTTATAATAAGCCTCATCTTGATTAAGATCGGATATAGAACGGTACTTTTCCAAATTATTTATGCCTTTCACTACGGCATTACTTTCTAAGAATAAGTTTACTTTACTTTTCAGCAGAATACTTCCTGTCAAAAACGTTCCCTCCGGAATGATAACCGTTCCTCCCCCTCTCAAGGAACAATCTTCTATTGTCCTGTTGATGAACTGGGTATTGTCTGTTATTCCATCTCCTTTAGCTCCAAAATCCACGATATTATAGGTGCTATCATCATTTGAGGCCCAACCTATCCGCATAAAGAGCATAAACAATACAAAGAGACACACCCGAAAGACTCTTACTTTCGACACATCTATCATCTTCATTATTCAATAAGATTTAATATGATCATAAAGGAATTAAAAAAAGAATAGGATTAGCGATCCCAAGAGAACCATCCTATTCCTTTTCTTTGATGAACTTTTCAACAAGTTATATCTACTCGTTCTCGTAACCTATGCTTTGTGTCATATTCGGATTATTCTCCATTTCAACCTTGGGTATCGGGAAATACAAATCTTTCGCATCATAATGCGGATTACCAAACACGTGTCTTTCCATACCAACGGCTAATCTCCTCATCCAAGACCTTCCAGCGGCAAACATCTTCCAATGTTGTACGCCCTCACCGCAGAACTCCATGAAACGTTCCTCCCGAATCGCATCTCTCAAAGCTTCTCCACTAGCCGTTACTATCATGGGAACTATCTCCATTATAAGCTCTTCTTCTTACCAGATTCATATAGTTCCGGGCATTTACCTCATTCTCCCGTAGCCTGACAAGCTCCGCATACATCAAATATACATCCGCCAAACGCATCAAATACATATTAATACCAACCCCTAAATTCAACTCATTCACCGTACTTTTCAACGGATTGTATTTTCGCATGCTCCAACCTTGAATGTCAGCCTCCGTATCCTTATATTTCAGAACCTGCGTCTGCTGTCCATTCATAATAACAGGAGTTCCCGGACGCAAAGCGCGATATCCAAACGAGGATCTCCATTAAAACGTTTAATATTCGCATCATGAAAGAAATATTACCCCAACCGGCCGCCTCAACATCTCCACTTGCGTTCTGGAAACATAAGGCAGCGATCAATCCATATTGAGAACCTTCTCCATACCAAAAATATCCGGAAGTATCCCCATTACGGAAATTAATCTCTAAGATCAATTCTCTATTAAATTTCTCCTGATCCTCATTAAACATCTTCGCATATTCATTGAAAGGGAGCAATTCTTTTCCGGAAGAATCAATAACCTCTTTCAACGCTTTCTTTGCCGCATCATAATTACCCATATACAAATTCGCTTGCCCGATGTAACTAGTAACGGCAACAGAGGTTGGACGTGGATAGTCCGCCCGCTCTTCCCATACAGCAGGTAGCAAAAGTTTGGCTGCCTCATAATCTTTCAAGATCTGATCGTAAACCTCGGCCACCGTGCTACGTTCTATATTTAGCATATCCGGAGTCGATGCTACCTGTAAACGAACTGGTACACCTTTTCTATCGCCCTCCCCGTTGCAAGGATATCCCTCTCCAAAAAACGCTACTAACTGTTGGTGTGCCCAACCTCTCCAAAACAAAGCTTCTCCCTTCATCTGCGAAAGCCTTACTAAATCCGCATCTGTAAACTTCTCCTTGTCGATTCTTTCCAATTGCTCCAATACGGTATTCGCACAAGAAATCATTTTATAATAACCAATCCATAACGTCCCTAATGTAAGCATTATCAGAAGTCACTTGATTGGTCGCCAACTGGTTCCAGTTGGCGTCACCAGTCCAAGCCATATCTACCGTATGATCACACAGAATGTCCCTTTCGCCATAACCCTCTTTCCATACAAAGGCACAGCGACCATATTTGCATAAACTGATGTTACGATAGTCTCCATATCCGCCATAGATTTAGGGTAGACACTTGGAGATAACGCACTGGGATTTGATAAATCCAGAAAACTATCCGAACAACTATTAAAAGTTAACGCAGCAGCTAATAATATAACTAATTTCTTCATCTTCCTATTAATTTAGAGGGTTAAACTTAAACCGCCCATAATGGTGCGGGTGGATGGAGCCCGTTTCACAGAATACATATTTCGTTCCAAATATCCACCACCCAATCAGGATCTCCTTGAAACTTTGTGATAATAAATAAATTATCGCAATTAATATAAAACTTCAAACCTTCTATCTTCAAATGAGAAAGTATTGATTTCGGTAAATTATAGCCGAAATGTAAATTCTTCAATTTAAAGAAAGAACCATCCTCCACAAAATAAGAGGAGACATTCTTGAAGTTTCCATTCGGGTCCTCTTTCGTTACTCGAGGATGTGAAGTAGCCCGGTTCGTCGGACTCCACGCCTCATATACCTTATAAGTCGTATTATAGTCGCCATAGAAACTTCTTTCATAAGCTTAGCGCTATTAAAGACATCAACACCTGCGTTTCCTAACCAGCCCATACTTAAATCAAAGCCTTTCCATGACAAATTTATATTCAATCCATACATCAAATCCGGCCAAGGATTACCGATATATGTCTTATCCTCATTCGTCACCTTTCCGTCTCCATTTAAATCCTTATATTTCAAATCACCCGGAGCCGTACCTGCTTGTTGGTACAATCCATCCGGAGATTGAGCGTTTTAAGGCATCGATTTCCGCTTGGTCTTGAATAATACCATCCACGACATATCCATACATCTGTCCCATCGGTTGTCCATTTTCCGTACGATAAATAGAACTATTCAAAGCCGCATCGCTTCCAGCCCAAATGATCGGATTCACTTGGTCACTTAACTTACCACTTGTTCTTGTTGGTAGACAACGTAAAAGCCACGTCATACCTGAAATCTTTATAGGAATCCCTCCATTGAACCATCCATTCGAAACCTCTATTGCTTATCTTTCCGATATTAGCCCGATAAGAAGAAGTCTCGCTAAATGGTTCCGAAGAAGGTCCGGCAGAAGGTGGCACACCTACTGAATATAACATATCGGAAGTTTTCTTATCATAATACTCGATTGTCGTATTCAAGCGATTATCCAGAAAACTTGCGTCAACACCTATATTCCATTGGGCCACGTCTTCCCATTTAATCGTAGCATTCGCAACATTTGAATACCAGAATCCTCTCTGCGTATTTTGCCCATCATATGAATAATATAGATAATTATTCGTAAAAGAAGGTTCATACAAGAATTGAGGAATTGTATTGTTACCAATTTTACCATAACTTCCTCTCAATTTCAACTGAGACATCCATGTTATATTATCCTTTACGAAGCTCTCTTTTCCCACATTCCAACCGACAGAAGCAGAAGGAAACACACCAAACCGATTCTCTGGACCAAAGTTATCATAACCATCCCGACGAATACTAGCCTCTAGCAAATACCTGTCATCATAAGCATAGTTTACACGAGCGAACTGGGATAAACTACGACCTTCCGTTTTCGTTCCGGATACATCTTTATCTCCCGTACCTAAACTAATATCATCCGAAGGCTGAACCAAAAAGCCGTTTTTCCAACCACCTGCCGAAGAAGCCGTCGCCCGATAAGCCTCGTAGCCAACCATACCTTTTACATAGTGTTTCTCCCCAAAAGTATGGTCATAGGTCAATGTATATAACATACGTAAATCATAACCGGAGCCATAATCTTTCGAGTAATAATCCTGTTGAGATAAAGATCCCAAATTCATGACTCTAAGAACAAATTATTCGCATGGGAGTCAAAAATTGGCAGAGAAATTCGCTTGGAATTTTAAATCATTGATAATCTCCCAATCCAAAATCGCATTTGCCCGGGCCCAAAACCTACGTTCATTCTCATGATGAGACATTAGTGTAGCCACATGATTAGGTCCCTCGTAGTAACCACCTGCCGGATGTTTTCCCCAACCTCCACCAGCTTCGTTGGTATTATCATAAGGCACCATCGTAGGAACTTGGCGGTAATAAACATAATCATTATTCGTCTGCCCATACAAATGGGGATCCGTATTATTAAAACCAACAGTCAGGATCTCGGAAAATTTCACGCGTTTACTTATATTTGTCTGGCTAGCCACACGGAAATTACCCGCATCCTCAAATGAATAACGTTCGATAAACTGATTCTTGTAGAACTCCGCAGACATATTAAATGTAGTTTTCTCATTACCACCCGTCATCTGTAAAAAAATAGTTTTGCCTAAAAGCATTACGCCAAACCAGATCTTCCCAGTCTGTATCTGGTAGCGAAGCGGGATTATCCCAGCCGGAATTGGGATTATTAGGGAAGCCTGCCGCCAATTTCCGGTCAATAAAGTCTACGGTATGCAGCATATCCGGCAAATCGATCGGAGTCTCTATTCCAAAGTTTACTCTCGCATTAATAGAAAGTTTCCCTATCTTTCCCTTTTTAGTGGTAACAAGGATCACACCTCCTGCTCCCCGGGCACCATAAATAGCAGTCGAAGCCGCATCCTTCAAGATCTCGATAGATTCTATATCATTAAAATTAGGAGCGCTACCCGGCACTCCATCCACGATCCACAACGGATCTGCGCCATTGATAGAAGCCGCTCCACGAATGATAATATTCCCATTGGAAACATTGACACCTGCCACACGGCCTTGAATAACATGCGACACATCCATATTTAAATCATTAAAATCATCCGTCTTAATAGAAGCCACAGATCCCGTTACATTCGACTTCTTCTGCACGCCATAACCAACAACGACTACCTCATCCAGTTTTTGAGTATCTTCCTTCAAGTTTATCATTAAACTTGATTTTCCGTTCACAGCTACATCTTGAGTATTAAACCCAATATACGAGACCTGTAAAATACCGCTATCATTTATATTTAATGAGAAATTTCCCGAAATATCCGTTACCGTTCCATTCGTAGTCCCTTTCTCAACAACATTCGCTCCGATAATCGGTTCACCGTTACTATCCACGACAGTACCAGATATCAGCTTTACATTACCGGCAGTCTTTAAAGTTACGACAATTGAATGGCCTGTCATCGTATATTGCAAGTCCCTTTGATGCAATACGTCATCCAACAAACGCTGAATCGGCTGATTCGTCACGTTTAAAGTTACCTCTTTCTTTCCTTCCACTATAGCATCCCGATAAGAGAATATATATGTGGTTTGCTTCTCTTACAGCCTTCAAAAAATTGCTTTAATGTAGCATTCTTCATGGAAAGAGTGACACTTCCTGTCTGAGCTAATACCAAAATAGGATTAAAAAACAGAAATAGAGCCAAAAAAATTATATAGCTACATTGATTTTTCTACTTTTGAACATATATTATTTTTTTAATTGATACAATCCGTTTTATGGCTTGATCGCCATTCTCGTAAATGGAGTATTAATTGGGGAACCGGAAAATCTCGACCATTTTTCGGTTCCGTTTTTATTATGAAGAATCTTGTCGCATAAGAACTGATTTAAGGTTATACATTTTATTTTCACTCGCTCAAGGATGTATAAAGATATCATCTCCTCGTATATCATATGTAAAGTCATAATGCCTCTCTAAAAGGTCCATTACCTCTACGATATATTCACTATCAAAATTTCCGGTAAATAAGTCATTCGCTAAAGAAAAATCATTCAAATGGATATTCACGCCATATCTACGCTCTAGTTTGGCCAAGACATCACTTAATTTCGTTGATCGAAAAACGAGGTCTCCTCTTAACCACGCCGTTTCAAATCGATTATCTGTTTTCTCCACGGTTATAATACCCGATTCTTTATTGAACAATGCTTTTTCATTTGGTTTTAGATAAACGACACGAGAAGGGTCTGAACAAGTCTGTATCTTGATCCGTCCCGATATCAAGGCCATTTCCATGACATTCTCCCGCTCATACGAATACACATTAAAACTTGTGCCCAACACTTCTATATCCAGATATTCAGTATGTACCACGAAAGGTTTATCCTCATTCCGAGTCACCTCAAAATAGGCCTCTCCCTCTAAATTGACCTGTCGAAGCTCTCGACCGAAATCGTGAGTGTAACTTAAGCTCGATTCCGCATTTAGTTTTACTTGTGTTCCATCCGGTAAAGTCACCCCCGATCTTTCCCCTCTATCGGCATGAACCACTAAATTGCCAATGCTACCCTTCTGATCGACTGGATTGAAATATAAATAACCAGACAATATACTTAATAAAGGTATTAATAGTATTGCGGCGATACGAGCCAGTTTCCTAAACACCATAACGAATCGTTCTTTTCTCGTTCGATTTTGAATCTCACTGAACATATCTCGTATGATTCTCTCATCAACCTCTTCAAAGGGTCGCCCATTTTCCATAAATGAGACAATGACAGCGATAATTCATCATCATCAGACAAATTAACCAAAAGCCGTAGTGTTTTCAACTCTTCCGTAGAGATCGTATGATCCATGTACTTTGAGAGCAAATAATATGTATGTGATTCCTGCATAATATCCTTTTTATAAGGTATACACATGAGCCGTTAATTTATAACATGCCTTTTTAGATGTTATAAAACATAAGAATATTTATTTTTCAATTTTATTTATCCGATAAAGAAAAGAGAAGAACAACAAAGCATACTTACCGAGCTCCTTTCTTAAAACACGTAAGGCTTGCGATAACTGGTTACGCACAGATTGTTCTGAAATTAAGGCTTTAGCCGCTATTTCTGTTATAGTTATACCTTGTTCCTTATTTAACTCAAACAGTTCTCGTTGGCGAGGTGTCAACTTTTGTTTCGCTATTTCCAGTCTATGGTTAAATTCCTCAAAAGATAATTTACGTTCAATCGCTGTTTCCTCTCCATCTCCAGACTCATTCAGTACAACATCTTCCAAAAAAAGCGGACTATTTGCCTGCCTACGAAACTCATTCAATAATTGGTTCTTGGCCATCGTAAATAGGAAAGCACTGAAAGACATATCTAAATCAATTTGTTCTCTCCGCACCCACACTTTGATAAATGTCTCTTGTACAATATCTTTTGCAAGAGCATCAGAATGAGTCAAGTGCAATGCGAACGCATATAGACGTGAAGCGTATGATTCATACAGTTTCGTAAAGTCTCTGTATGAACCGCTTCGTAATCGTTCTAGGTATATCCGTTCTACATCCATCTCCTCTAGCACATATTGACCGAACAAATATAAAATAAAAAATAAGAAGAGGTTATTTCCTCTTGAAAAGAAATAACCTCTATCTACTACAGATACTCTTTAACTAAATGACATCCAACAGAAGTTCACGACCTTTCTATGTTCTCAGAATGGCATACTGGGTAAACTAAACCCATTATTATAAGTATGCTTAATCCACTCATTCGCAACATCAAGAGCATTAAAGTCCGCAAAACGACGATCAAAACGAGGATCACCATCAACAACTTTAAAATCATCAACTGTTACAATCTTAATTGTGTCAGTAGGAGATATATTGGTAAATTTCATATTCTCTCCATCCCATAACAATTCTCTATGTAGCCCATGAAGACCAGAAAGACGTACCGCAAGAACTCCCATTACTAACCATTTCATTAAAAGGTCCGGAAGAATTTGGAAATTTGAAGATGATTCTACTTCGGTTTTCTGGAGATTCTTTACAAGCACGAATCCAATCTTGCTCATGGGCATTCGTAGACCAAATATTGCCATTACCTCCTTTAACTCTTGGTATTGAAGGCTTAGGCTGGTTAAAATGTTCCATATCAGATACGGGCAATAAAGTTGGATTCATTCCATAACAGCCAGTCATGATTTTCCCTTTTGTCCCAATAAAAATAATACCACCATTTTCATCTCCCATCATTTGTCCATCTTTTAATTCCTCCGGACGAGGAGGCATTAAACCTCCATCATACCAATATACCTTAACCTCTGGCATTTTTGTGTTTCCTTTTGGGGGACGAGCCGGGAACGTATAAGTTACAATTTGTGCATGAGGTGGCGAATATAAATTACTCAAGGTTGAACTACCTATCACACTTATCGGATACTTCAAATCAAGTGCCCAATAAAGTGGTCCATAATATGGCAAGCCATATCTCCTAAAGCACCCGTTCCAAAGTCCCACCATCCCCGCCAATTCCAAGGTGTATAAACTGGATTATATGGTCTTTTTTGCGCCGGTCCAATAAACAAATCCCAATCAAGAGTCTTCGGGCATTTCGGATTATCGCTAGGTTGCATCAATCCTTGAGGCCAAATTGGACGATCTGTCCAACAATGAACTTCATATACTTCCCCAATAACACCGGATTGAATCCACTCTGTTATTTGACGACACCAATCAAAAGAATTTCCTTGATTACCCATTTGTGTCGCTACTTTATATTTTTTAGCGAGTTTTGCTAGTAAACGAGATTCATAAACAGAATGGGTTAAAGGTTTTTGAGTATAACAATGCTTCCCTAATGTAATAGCATGAGCAGTAACTCCCGCATGTGTATGGTCTGGAGTAGCAACCAATATCGCATCAATTGATTTTCCGAACTCATCGAACATAACACGCCAATCTTTAAATTTTTTTGCTTTTGGATAATCATTGAAAGTCTTCTCTGCATATCTCCAATCTACATCACATAAAGCCACAATATTCTCTGTACTCATATTCCGTAAATTACCACGGCCCATTCCCCCGACACCAACTCCAGCAATATTCAATTTATCACTTGGTGAAGTAAACCCATGCGTTTTACCTAAAACAGAATTTGGTACGATCGTTAAACCTGCAGCTAAAGCTCCTGTCTTCAAAAAATCTCTTCTTGATATATGTCTCATAATAATGATGATTTTAAAGTTGTTTCAGTTGAATATTCCTAAACCAAATATTAGATTCTCCATGTTTCCCTTGCAAACCAATATAACCTTTTGTTGGCATATTCGCATACGGGATTGGTAGCCATTCCGGAATCTCTGTTCCATCTGGATTTGTTGTTCCAGAAGTCCAATCTGCTAAATTAGCCGAAACAATATGTTTCCCATTCAATTCGATATCTATCTGCTGACCTTTAGCAGTGACAATCATGCGGTTCCATTCTCCCGGTTTCTTCACGACCAATTGTTCATTTGCTCCTTTATGTCCATAAATAGAACCACAACGCCAATATTCTGGATATGATTGCCATTCAGGATGATGATCATCCGCTATTTGAATCTCAATGGAAGATGGGATCCAATTACCCTTATCCGTACAATAAATCACAACCCCACTATTTGTATTCACATCTGTCTTGAATTCTAAATCCAAGATAAAATTTTCATACTGCACCTTCGTCCAAATAGATTGATCGGCAGTGGCAGTAAGTATGCCATTTTTAAAGGTCCAAACCGAACTATCATAATCAGCATTTGATAAATCTTTGTCAAATAATGGTCTATAATCAGTTTCGACCCTACACGATATTAATAACAAAAGTATAATCAATACGGTAAATACTCTTTTTACATTTATAAACTGTTTCATATATCGATTCTATTTATTAAAAGCCAGCTGTTGTTTGTTTTAACAAAGGATTCGCATTCAAAGCACGATAAGGGATCGGAAATACGTCTTGATTCGTCGCATCCGGAGTTTTATCCCACCACGCACCTTCACTAAAACGATTCCATCGTATTAAATCAATACGACGATGAACGCTCTCCTATGAACTCACGACCTAATTCATCGACAAATTCATCATCGGTTAATTTCGAGATATTAGATTCGTAACTAAATTTAGACCAATCTTCCGCTTTATAATAACGTTTCCTAACCGCATCCAG
>ENA-OQAA01001400-OQAA01001400.1-human-gut-metagenome-genome-assembly--contig:-NODE-1400-length-12279-cov-1.637508_pt1 | contig 12279 bp, 14 predicted proteins | sample MGYA00242489_ERZ504515 | MGnify/ENA primary metagenome ERZ504515 (study PRJEB26092, sample SAMD00036237) | human gut metagenome | host: Homo sapiens | study: EMG produced TPA metagenomics assembly of...
CCTGGGTGCTGACTCTTTGGATACAGCTTGAACTGATTATGGAATTCGAAAAAGAATTCGGTATCTCTATTCCTGATATCAGGCAGAAAAGATCCAGACTGTAGGCGACGCCATCTCTTACATCGAGGCTAACGCAAAATAATTAATTCTACCTCTTTATGGAATTAAAAAGAGTAGTAGTAACAGGTCTTGGTGCGCTGACCCCTGTTGGTAACAATGTTTCAGATTTCTGGAACAACCTGATCAACGGAGTAAGCGGAGCAGGACTTATTACTCATTTTGACGCATCCAAGTTCAAGACTCAGTTTGCCTGCGAAGTGAAAAACTTCAACCCGACCGATTTCATCGACCGGAAAGAAGTTCGCAAAATGGATCTTTATACACAATATGCTATTACTGCTGCCAAAGAAGCTGTAGCAGACGCTGGCATTGATGTGGAAAAGAAGACTTGAACAAAATCGGTGTGATCTTCGGAGTAGGTATCGGCGGTATCCACACTTCGAAGAAGAAGTAATGAATTACGCACAGACCAAAGACACAATCGGTCCGCGTTTCAATCCGTTCTTCATTCCGAAGATGATTGCCGACATTGCATCCGGACAAATCTCTATGATTTACGGATTCCATGGTCCTAACTTTACCACCACCTCCGCTTGTGCTTCTTCTTCCAACGCGATTGCTGATGCATTCAATTATATCCGTCTGGGAAAAGCCAACATGATCGTTACCGGTGGTGCTGAAGCTGCTATCTTCCTGCCGGAGTAGGAGGATTCAACGCGATGAATGCCCTCTCTACCCGCAACGACGATCCCACTCGTGCTTCACGTCCGTTCAGCGCAAGCCGTGACGGTTTCGTAATGGGTGAAGGAGCCGGATGTCTGATTCTGGAAGAACTGGAACACGCTAAAGCCCGTGGCGCAAAGATTTATGCCGAACTGGCCGGAACTGGTGCTTCTGCCGATGCTTATCATATCACAGCTTCTCATCCTGAAGGTCTGGGTGCGAAACTGGTGATGACCAATGCACTGGAAGATGCAGGTTTGCAGCCGGAAGATATCGACTATATCAATGTTCACGGTACATCTACCCGGTAGGTGATATCTCAGAAGTGAAAGCTATCCAGCTCTCTTCGGAGAACATGCCTATAAGCTGAACATCAGTTCTACCAAGTCAATGACCGGTCACTTGCTGGGTGCTGCCGGAGCTGTAGAAGCTATCGCCAGCGTATTATCTGTGAAGAACGACATTGTTCCTCCGACCATCAACCACGAAGAAGGAGATAACGATGAACAGATCGATTATAACCTTAACTTCACTTTCAATAAGGCACAGCACCGTACGGTTCGTGCTGCATTGAGCAACACCTTTGGTTTCGGTGGACACAATGCATGTGTAATCGTCAAAAAATACACTGAATAAACTGTGTTTAGCAATATAACAGATAAGATAAGACTCTTTTTCCGCAAGGACAAGGAGCCTTATCTTTGTTTTTACAGAATGCTGGGATTCTATCCGAGAAACATCGAAATCTACCAGCAGGCTCTGCTGCACAAGTCTTCATCGGTTAAGGAAAAAGGACGATTACTCAACAATGAACGTCTGGAATTTCTGGGCGATGCCATTCTGGATGCAGTAGTAGCAGATATTGTCTATAAGAAATTCGAAGGAAAGCGTGAGGGATTTCTCACCAATACCCGTTCCAAGATCGTACAGCGTGAAACGTTGAATCAGGTAGCTGTTCAGATCGGGCTGGATAAACTGATCAAGTTTACAACCCGTCAGTCGTCACACAACAGCTATATGTCCGGAAACGCATTTGAGGCACTGGTGGGCGCCATTTATCTGGACAGAGGATATGATGCCTGCAAGAAATTCATGGAGGAACGTATCATCGCCCAATACCTGAATATTGACAAGATCTCACGCAAAGAGGTCAACTTCAAGTCAAAACTCATCGAATGGAGCCAGAAGAACAAATTTGAAGTAGAATTCCGACTGACAGGCCAGTCCATAGACAGTGACTCGAATCCAATATTCGAAACACAAGTCATGGTTGAAAACATCCCTGCCGGGGAAGGAAAAGGTTACTCCAAAAAAGAATCGCAGCAACTGGCTGCTCAGGAGACCTTGAAGCAAATCAAAACTGATCCCAAATTCATCGATCAGATCTTTGCCGCTAAAGCACAGCGCGAGCAGGCACAGGAAACAACTACAACTGAAGTACCTGAAGCATCTGCCTCCAACACACCGCTGACAGCGATAGCAACAGAAGAGGAAGTTATCCTTGAAAAGTTCGAAGACACCGAACGGATTATTTCCGAAGCCGAAGAGGCTGCTTTCAAAGACTGACCCCGTGTCTGTCTTCTCCGTAAAGGACAAGTGATGATTGAAAAACAACATCAGTCATCACCTGTCCTTTCTTAGTCTGTAGTATTATAAAAACCTTTTTTTCATCCGAAACAGATCCCCATACGGCGACCCTGTACCACAAGGTCATTGTCCTCGGTCACAAGTTTCAGTTTACCCGCTACTTCCGTCAGGGGGACAGCACCCATACTGTTTCCCTGCAGGGCTACCATGTGTCCGAAGCGGCCTTCTGCAATCAGCTGAGTAGCATATCCGCCCATGCGCGTAGCAAGGTTACGGTCAAATGCCGTCGGACTTCCGCCGCGCTGAATGTATCCGAGTACCGTTTCACGGGTTTCGAATCCGGTTTCATATTCAATTTCTTCAGCTATATACTGGGCTGCTTTCTTGCCATCCACAGTAGGAATTCCTTCTGCCACTACCACAATTGAGTATGGCTTTCCTTTCTTCAGACGGTTGATAATGGCATCTCCGATGCGATGGATATCAAAAGGAATCTCCGGGAGCAGGATAATATCTCCTCCTCCGGCCATGCCTGAATAGAGCGCAATCCATCCGGCCTTATGTCCCATCACTTCGATCACCATCACCCGCTGGTGAGACGTTGCCGTGGAGTGCAACCGGTCAATGGCATCGGTCGCAATGCTTACCGCTGAATCGAAGCCGAACGAGAAATCAGTGCCCCACATATCATTATCGATCGTTTTGGGAATACTGATGACATTCACACCTGTCTCCGCCAGCCTGGCTGCAGTTTTCTGCGTACCGTTTCCACCGATACAGACAATACAGTCCAGCCCTCTTTCGCGGATCGTCTGAAGCATCATGCAGGCTTGTCTTCCGAGACCGCTGTTCCCCGTCGCTTGAAAGGTTTTTCACGCGACGTTCCCAAAATGGTTCCGCCCATATTCAGCAACCCGGTCAGCGATGCTTCCGTCAATGGAACCACATCATTATCCACCAGCCGCGAAAGCCGCTGTGAATACCGAATACTTCCATGCCATAATGGTTGATTGCCGTCTTGCATACCCCGCGAATAGTCGCATTAATGCCCGGACAATCACCTCCCGAAGTCAAGATTCCAATTCTCATATTCGTTTGTATTTACTTTGAGACGTAAAGGTAAGAAAAAAGCAGTGAATTGTGAAATCTCAAAAAAAAATAATTGTACAACCCGATAATACGCGGAAAAAATCTACCTTTGCAATAATTTGAATCTGAAACAGAAGAAACAATGAATTCAACGAAAGTGATAGGAAAACTGTTCACATCCAGGCAGAAAGCCACTGACTTATACGCCACTCAGGCAGAAGCCATCCAGGAACGGGTTTTCCAGAAACTGATACAAACAGCAGCTCCCACGGAATGGGGAAAGAAATATGATTACGCACGAATCAGAAACTATACAGACTTCCAGCGCGTACCGGTACAAACCTATGAAGAAATCAAAGGTTATGTAGACCGTATGCGTCACGGCGAAGCGATGTGTTATGGCCGGGAAAAGTACGCTGGTATGCCAAATCATCGGGAACGACCAACGACAAGAGTAAATTCATCCCTGTCAGCAAGGACGGTCTGCACGGCATCCACTACAAGAGGAACCGATGCCGTAGCTCTCTATCTGCGCGAAAATCCCGAAAGCCGCTTCTTCTCGGGCAAAGGACTGATTCTGGGAGGAAGCCACAGCCCCAACTACAATGTCAAGGACAGTCTGGTGGGCGACCTTTCTGCCATCCTGATCCAGAACATCAATCCGCTGGTGAACTTCATCCGCGTACCGAGCAAGGAAATCGCGCTTCTGTCAGAATTTGAAGAGAAGGTGGAACGCATTGCCAGCACGACCATCCACGAAAATGTGACCAACCTCTCCGGAGTACCCTCCTGGATGATGGCAGTCATAAAACGAATTCTGGAAAAAGACGGGTGCAAAAGACCCTCGACGAAGTATGGCCCAATCTGGAAGTATTCTTCCACGGAGGCGTATGTTTCACTCCCTACCGGGAACAATACAAACGGCTGATCGCCAGTCCCCGCATGCACTATATGGAAACATACAATGCCAGTGAAGGCTTCTTCGGACTGCAGAACGATCTCTCCGACCCTGCCATGCTGCTGATGCTGGACTACGATGTATTCTACGAATTCATTCCTCTGGACGAATTTGACAGTCCGAATCCGACCATCGTACCCCTGACCGGTATCGAAGTGGGACGTAATTATGCCATCGTCATCAGTACTTCCTGCGGACTATGGCGGTACATTCTCGGTGATACAGTGAAGTTTACTCAAAAAGATCCCTATAAATTCATTATCTCCGGACGTACCAAACACTTCATCAATGCCTTTGGAGAAGAACTGATGGTCGATAATGCCGAAAAAGGACTGGCACGTGCCTGTGCCGAAACCGGAGCACAAGTGCTGGAATATTCTGCCGCACCGGTCTTCATGGACGACAATGCCAAATGCCGTCACCAGTGGCTGATTGAATTCAGTGTCCAGCCCGATTCACTGGAGCATTTCCGTCATGCACTGGACAAGGCTCTGCAGGAAATCAATTCCGACTATGAAGCCAAACGCCACAAGGATATTACTCTGCAGGAACTGGAAATCATCCCTGCACGTCCGAATCTGTTCCATGACTGGCTGAAACAGAAAGGAAAACTGGGCGGACAGCACAAAGTGCCACGCCTGAGCAATAATCGTGACTACATAGAAGAAATGCTGAAACTGAACTCATGAACCGACGCAGACTGACCCAATATCTCACCTTCCTGCTGGTGCTTGCCGGACTGTATGCCTGTGCCAGCCAGGGACAACCCGACGGAGCCTTATGACGAGACTCCGCCTAAGTTCGTACGCGCCAATCCGGAACCGGGAGCCATCAACAACAAGCGCAAGAAAATCTCCATCGAATTCGATGAATACATCAAACTGGAGAAAGCTTCTGAAAAGGTAATCTTTTCACCCCCGCAGCAGGAAAGCCCCGAACTCAAGGTAAACGGACATCGGGTGAGCGTGGAATACATGGATTCGCTGAGACCCAACACCACTTACACCATCGACTTCGGTGATGCAATCGTGGACAACAACGAAGGAAATCCGCTGGGAAATTTTGCCTATACTTTTTCCACCGGACCGACAATTGACACCATGGAAGTTTCGGGAACAATCCTCAATGCCCAGGACCTGGAACCGATCAAAGGCATTCAGGTGGGATTACACCAGAACCTGAACGATTCGGCATTCACAACCCTGCCGTTCGACCGTATCTCGCGTACAGACAGCCGGGGACACTTCGTCATCCGGGGTATCGCTCCCGGAAGTTACCGCATCTATGCACTGATGGACGGAAACCAGAACTATATCTTCGACTCGAAGACGGAAGCCATTGCCTATCAGGATTCACTGGTGATTCCTTCGACCACCGGAGCCGTAAGACAGGATACGATATGGCATGAAAACGATACGCTTCATTACGATACCATCTATCAGGTGAACTATACCCGCTTCCTGCCCGACAACCTCCTGCTGCGCGCTTTCAAGGAAGAAAACAACCTGCAATATCTGGTGAAAAGCGAACGTGAGCAGACCTACCGTTTCTCGCTTTACTTCAACACCAAAGCCGATACCCTTCCCACGGTCAAGGGACTGGATTTCGACGAAAAGGATGCTTTCATCATCGAGAACACGGAACGGAACGATACCATCCGCTACTGGATCAAGGATACAACGCTTTGTGAGCGCGATACTTTGACCCTGCAACTGGGCTATCTCGCTACAGACACGCTGGGAAAACTGGTGCCCAGGACAGATACCCTGCGCATGGTGAACAAAATCAACAGACAACGCCGCCTGGCCATGGCTGAAGAAGCCCGTAAGGAGAAAGAAAAAGAGCGTAAAAACAGGGCTAAAAAAGGAGATACACTGGCTGTTGAAACCAAATTCCTGAAGATCAGTGTAGACGCACCGTCCAGTCTGGATCTGAACCGTAACATTACGCTGACTTTCGATGAACCGCTGGAAAGCATTGATACCACGGCTATCCACATCAGCCAGAAAGTAGATACCATCTGGGAAGAAAGACCTTTCATCTTCCTCGCCGACAGTGTTGTCCCCCGGAAATACCAGATCCTGGCCGACTGGCAACCCGGACAGGAATACCGGCTGAACATTGACTCGCTCGGATTCAAGGGTATTTATGGACTTTACACAAACAAAGTGGAAAATACGCTGAAGGTCAAGACACTTGAAGACTACGGAACGCTCTATCTGAACATCGTTGGAGCCGGGCCCCATGCCATCGTGCAACTGCTCAACTCAACCGATGCCGTCGTACGCCAGCAACCCGTCAGCGACAAGAAGACATGCGACTTCTACTTCCTGCAGCCAGGAACCAAATACTATATCCGCCTGTTCAACGATGACAACAACAACGGAGTATGGGATACAGGTAACTATGCAGACAAGATCCAGCCGGAAGAAGTGTTCTATTTCCCCAAAGTGTGGGAAATGAAAGCCAACTTCGAGTTTGAAGAGACATGGAACATTCATGCCCTCCCGCTGGACAAACAGAAGCCCGACGAAATCAAGAAACAGAAACCGGAAGAAAGCAAGAAAATAAAAGACCGGAATAAAGAACGTGCAAAGAAACTAGGAAGGACTTGACAAACATGATAAAGAAAATCATCCTTTGCCTCTGCCTCCTGATGGGGGCATGGCAGCACAAGCTCAATGCGGTGCCGAGAACACGGCCATCAAACCGGGAGAAACTTTATCCTACCGGCTGAAGTTCAACTGGAAGTTTATATGGGTAAATGTCGGCTGGGCCAAAATGATGGTGAACACCACGACCTATAAAGGCCAGCCCTGCCTGCAGACAGACCTTCTGTCGTTCACCAAGCCCAGTATCGACAAGTTTTTCAAGATGCGCGACACCCTGACCTGTATCACTACAGAAAAACTGGAACCGCTTTACTTCCGCAAAGGAGCCGAAGAAGGCAAACGCTACACAGTAGATGAGGTCAATTTTCCTACCGCAACGGAAAATGTATCGTCGACCAGCAGCGCAGTGTGAACCGGGGTACTCCCGACAAGCATCACGATGAAATGCCGGTCTGCGTCTATGACATGCTGAGCATCCTGCTTCAGGCACGTTCGTATGATCCCACCGACTATCGTCCGGGACAGAAAATCCTGTTTTCCATGGCTACGGGACGAGCCATAGAAAAACAGACCCTGATCTATCGCCGCAAAGAAAACTACGAAGCAGAAAACGGAGTGACATACCGCTGTCTGGTTTTTTCACTGGTGGAATACACCAAAGAAAATAAAGAAAAAGAAGTCATTACTTTCTATATCACCGACGACCTGAACCATCTGCCGGTCCGTCTGGATATGTACCTCAACTTCGGCTCTGCCAAGGCTTTCCTCAGCGATATCAAAGGAAACAGATACCCGCTGACTTCCATCGTCAAGACGAAGTGACATCTTCCTTTCGCAGGAGAATAAACTTCACTTCATATCATATCATTTCCCTGGAGAGAACACCGGTTTTCTTCAGGGAAATTTTTGTTTCGTGCCGGTGAAACTGTTGTTTCGTGCTGGTGAAACTGCTGTTTCATGCTGGTGAAACTTTTGTTTCGTGCTAGTGGAACTTTTATTTTCTGCTGGTGGAACTTTTGTTTTCAGTCAGTGGAACTTTTATTTCATCCTGGTGGAACTTTTATTTTCTGCTGGTGGAACTTTTATTTCATCCTGGTGGAACTGCTGTTTCGTGCAGAAAACACCGACGGATCATCTGCAAGAAATTCTCCAAACGAAAGCATTATTCCGCTCCATCCATACCTGAAAGTCCCGGTATTTCCTGCAAAGTCTGATTCAAATTCTTCGTAAAAATACTTCGTCATACAAGATTTCTCTGTAATTTTAAGCGCTTTTAATTATTAAACTTACATAATATTTCTATGAAAAATATTCTGACAATCATCACCTTGCTGCCGACACTGCTTTGCGCTCAGGAGTGGAAAGCCGGAGACTGGCCGGTTTTAAGGCACTATGACCAGCAACATTTTGTATCAGATAGCTTTGCCTCTTGGGGGAATAGGTACAGGAACCGTATCATTAGGCGGACGGGGAGACTCCGCGACTGGGAAATCATGAACGTGCCCGGCAAGAAATACAGTACCGTCACCACCGGTAACAACGCCCCTTTCTTTGCCATTTATACGAAACCCGAAAAAGGAGAAGCACAGACAACCCTGCTGGCAGGAGCACTGTATGATCAGGAATATCTGCACTACGAGGGAAGACCCGTAAACCACCACGGACTGCCCCGGTTCAAGAACAGTTCATTCGATGCAGCCTACCCATTCGGACAAGTACATCTGTCAGATAAGGAAATCCCGGTTGAAGTGACCGTCAAAGGATTCAACCCGCTTGTTCCGGGTGATGCCGAAGCCAGCGGAATTCCCATAGCCGTTCTCTGCTATGAGGTAACAAACACATCCCAAACCCCGGTTGATGTATCTATCTGCGGTTCTATCAGAAACTTCATCGGCAAGGACGGCAGCAAGTTTGTGACCGACTGGAAAGGAGACTATATACCTGTCGGCTGCAAAGACAACAGGAACATCTATAAGTCAGCTCAAGGATTACAGGGAATTTATTTCTGTTCGGAAGGAGTGGAAAAGACAGATCCTGCCTACGGAAACATGACTCTGGTCACCAATGCCCCCGAAGGTGTCACCTATCGGACTTCCTCGAAAGCTGACGACTGGAGCAACGGTATTCTGGCTTCTGGGACGACTTCAGTGCAGACGGTGAACTGACGGAAATGAGTAAACAATATGATGCCGACCCGATGGCTTCCCTTGCAGTAAAAAAGAAACTGGCTCCCGGGGAAACCCGTTCATTCACTTTCTTCCTCACCTGGAACTTCCCCAACCGGAAAGCATGGTCATCTTCTGTAATCGGCAATTACTACAGTCAGCAATATCCTGATTCCTGGGAAACAGCAACGGAAAATAATCCCTCAAATGCCGGAACTGGAGAAACGGACCTTGGAATTCGTCAACAGCCTGCTGGAATGTTCTTATCCGGATGTAGTCAAAGAAGCCGGATTATTCAACCTCGCAACCCTGCGCTCACAAACGGTATTCCGCATTCCAAGCGGTCACCTGATGGGATGGGAAGGTGTGATGGACAGATTCGGCTCATGTATGGGCTCGTGTACCCACGTATGGAACTATGAAACGGCTACGGCTTTTCTGTTCGGCGACCTGGCCAGAACCATGCGGGATGTGGAATTCAACTACGCGACAAAGGACAACGGACTGATGAACTTCAGAGCTGCCCTGCCCCTTTCAGAGGCAGCCAAAGGCAACAGTGCAGCAGCCGACGGTCAAATGGGCTGCATCATGAAATTCTATCGGGACTGGCAGCTATCCGGCGATTCCCGATCCTGAAAGAAAACTGGGCACAAGTCAAGAAGGTATTGAGCTATGCATGGACCGAACATGGCTGGGACGGTAACCAGGATGGCGTAATGGAAGGATCACAACACAATACTATGGACGTAAACTATTTCGGTCCTAACCCACAGATGGGATTCTGGTATCTCGGAGCATTAAAAGCAGCCGAAAAAATGGCACATGCCATGAAAGACCGGGCATTCGAAAAGAAATGCAGAGCTCTTTTTGAAAATGGTTCGGAATGGTTAGACAACAATCTGTTCAACGGGGAATACTATGAGCACAAGATCACAGATCCGGAAACCTTTGAATTTCTCGACATGAATGATCCGGATACAAAGATTCCGACTTCCAGCTCGGGAAAGGATGTCTGGTAGACCAGCTGGTAGGTCAATACATGGCACATATCTGCGGACTGGGATATCTGGCAAAGAAAGAGCATATCCGGACAACACTGAAAAGCATCATGCGATACAATTTCAAGGAAGACTTCAGCCGGCATTTCAACAATATGCGGTCATACGTTCTTGGTGATGAAGCCGGACTTCTCATGGCATCCTGGCCCAAAGGAAGACTGGAAGTTCCTTTCCCCTATTTTGCAGAAGTCATGACCGGCTTTGAATACTGTGCAGCCACAGGCATGATTTATGAAGGCATGGAGGAAGATGCCCTGAAGTGCATCCGGGCAATCCGGGACAGACACGACGGAGCAAAGAGAAACCCGTTCAACGAGACAGAATGCGGACACCACTATGCCCGGTCAATGGCCAGCTGGTCTGCCATACTTGCCATGAGCGGTTACAATTACTCCGCTGTCGACCAAAGCATGCGATTCACCTCCCGCCCGGTACTTATTTCTGGAGCAACGGAAGTTCATGGGGAACATGCACCATAAGCCACAAGGACATCACGGTCCGTGTAGTCAAGGGCTCCCTGAAACTGTCCGCTTTAACAGTTGGAGAGAGAACGGTCAGACTGAAAAACTTCGCCCTTTCAGAAAAAGAAAGCCAGACTGTCAGTCTGAAAAAATAGCGGTATCTGTCTAATCAGACGGCAGACCTGGTACCATCGCAGCAGATTCTCCTGCCAAAGATAGATACAATGGAACCATACCGCCCGTTCAACACCGGCCCATCACGAAAACTGCAAACAGATTTCATGATGGGCCGGTTAAATCTTTTAGCTTATTTGCCAGACTTCCTTACAATAAGTCTTATTCCGCTTTCAATATTGCACTGTCGATGGTAGTATTCACGTTGCGATAATCTTTAGAAGTCTTTTTACCGAAATCGAACGTATAGGCTACCTTCACATATCCGGTAGGCTGGTTGAGCCGGCTATACACTTCACGGTCGTACCGGTACACATCCGAACGCAGGAAACTTCTTGTCCTGGCATGCGTGTAAAACGGATTGTTCGTACCGGCTTCCAATGCCCAGCCTCCATGATACCAGCTGACCGAAGCTCCGTAATTGCCATCCTGCCATTCGTACACACCATCGCCGCTCAGCAAACGTGTCTGAGTTTTCCCATACACATTCAGCGAAAAGTCCTTCCAGTAGTAGTTCACAGTCAGTCGGCCATACACATTGTTCTGGTCCTGCGAGTCCTGTCCCGTTATCTTGCTGTACTGCCAGCGTCCGCCCAATTTGAACCGGAGAGCATCCGTAGCTTTCCACGACAAATCCAGACCTCCCTGCAACAGATGATAGTCTCCATCGCTCCGGTATGATTCCACCAGCTTGTTGCCTTCCACGGAGAAAGCGGGCAGAACGGTATTGATTTCCGAAGAGTACATGAATATGCCGAACAGGTTGAAACGACCTACCTGCAAACTGTACGAACCGGAAGCCATATACATCTTTATCTTGTCCAGATAGGGATTTCCCCGCTTCACGTGTATCTGGTCGATAGTCTGCTCCGCCGTATTGATGGTATTGATTTCAGGATAGCATTGCCCACGGCTGCCCCGATACCGAACTGCTGGCGGTCACTGACTGATAGAAAAACGACAAATCTCCCCGAGCTTATGTAATGGGTCTTTTCATGCCCGTGCAAGCGGTATTGCAAAGCGGACATCCCGATACGTCCGTTCATGGAAAGTTTGCCGAAACGCTGATTATAGGAAGCAAACAACAAACTTTCACCCGACCACAAGTGCTGCCACGACGGATTGTCCCCCGCATAAGTGGCGGAGGTGATGCGATGGGAATGCATCAACTGGACTGTAAGCGTATTCTGATGCGGCATGTACAAAGAATAATTCAGGGAGGGGTTCAGCATATAAAGCTTCTCATCCACATTCGTCATCGAAGCATACTCGTTTTCCTGATAAGAACGGTCGTAAGTGTTCTGCGTATAACTTACAGGCAACGAACATTCCAGCCGCTGATTGTCTTTCAACCTGAAACTGCCGTACAGTTCCAGGGAGGGAGCAAGTGAC
>ENA-OQAA01001401-OQAA01001401.1-human-gut-metagenome-genome-assembly--contig:-NODE-1401-length-12260-cov-7.716970_pt1 | contig 12260 bp, 15 predicted proteins | sample MGYA00242489_ERZ504515 | MGnify/ENA primary metagenome ERZ504515 (study PRJEB26092, sample SAMD00036237) | human gut metagenome | host: Homo sapiens | study: EMG produced TPA metagenomics assembly of...
CAACCGTTTCTTCGGCTTTCAGCCGAAAGTTCGTGAGTGCGGACAGTTCCTCCAGAATTTGCGCCCGGAGCTGCTCGGTGTCTTTGCCGCCGGAGTTGAAGTGCCGTGCAAGCTGGTTGAGGTTGCTGCCCACCTTGCTGCACTGGGCAGACAAGGCGGCAAGCGCCGCCAGTGCATCCTCGCTGCCCTGCGCCACCACAACGGTGTGCTTGACGTTTACGCCGTACAGGACACGGCGGACGAGTTCGGATTGGGTGAGGTGGAGTTCTTTACAGGCGTATGCGATCCGCAGTTTTTCTTCTGCGGTCACCCTGACTTTGATGATGTGTGTCTTTCGTTTTTGCGGCGTGTCATTGCGGTTCTCTCGTGCGTGTACGTTCGGACTTTTCATTTCAGCCATATTCGACCTCCTGTGAAAATGATAAATGCCCGCTCCGGGATGGAGAGGGCTATGTAATGCGACACGCCGCTTTTGCGCTGAAACCAGCGCAACGCTGGAGCAGGGTTTGGGGAAGGCACTCCCCAACAAGACCGCGGTTGCGCAGCAACGAAAGCCCCAGTGGGGCTTTCGAGTGGCAGCACGGTTTGCGTAGCAAATGGAGGAGTCTCACTCCGACAAGTGCTAGACCATGTGGACAGCAATTCTTCAAGCATTGAAAATTTGTGGCCACAGGTCGATACTTGCTTTCGCCCTTTCCGTGCAACACTGAAAATTTCAGAAGTTGAACCGCAATGCACGTTGAAAATTGCAGAGCAAAACGTGTGAAAAGGCAAAGCCCCTGCTCATGGTCACCGTTCACACCGAACGCAGTTCCTACCCCTGTTTTGCAGCGGCGTTGTCCGGCTCGCCCACAGAAAGTGTGAGGTCATGGCGCAGTATCTCGTTCAGACGGCTTATGAAGAATTCAAGGTGCAGTATGAAGAAAGCCGGACGCAGTGTGGACACTACAACCTGCTTCTTTCAAGCACAAGAATAACACTTTGCGGTTGTGCGGTCAACAACCAAAAATAAATTTTGGAAGATTGAACAACTACATAAGATTTTATTTGTGAAAAAGAAAAATACCGCCCACGCAGCGCAGCGATGATTTTGTCGGGTGAAACGGCGGCAAAATAGATCGGGTGTGTTGCGGGACGGTAAAAATCTTCATGGGGAATAAATCCTCGCCGTTCTGTACTTTTCTACAAGACCGCGTTTGCGTAGCAATGAAAGCCCCAGTGGGGCTTTTAAGCGGCAGAGCGGTCTTGCGCAAGCAAGATGGAGGGCATTGCCCCGACAAGCTCGGTGGGATTTGCGATAAAGGGCATCATGGATTGCGGCAAGCGTCAAGATGGTTTTGCAAGTTTTATTGCAGTAAAACAGTGATAGTAGGACTTATATTCTGGGAAATTTGATGGAAACCGGTGCTTGTATGCACGGTTTTATCGCAGCAGTGTCGAGGAGAACGCGAACAGTGTCGAAAGCGCGGGATTTAATTACCAAAAAGACTGTCACAATGAAATAAAAACTATGCAGGGTGTATACTGCAAGCACAAGGAGGGATGCATATGAGAACTGTAATCCTAGCGTCACACGGACATTTGGCATCCGGCATGAAGAACACGGTGGAGATGATCCTGGGAGAACAGGAGGCGCTCAAGGCGTTCGATGCTACACAACGCCGGAGTGCAATGTCCATGACACACTGGAGGCGATGCTCCGTCAGGCAGACGGAGAATGCGTCATCGTTACGGATGTGCTGGGTGGCAGCGTGAATAAGGAAGCTGTCGTCTTTGCGGCACAGCCTGGTGTGCGCGTGATCACCGGAATGAATTTGACGCTGGTCGCAACTCTGCTGACCGAGGAGGAGTTGCCGCTGGACGAGCTGGTAAAAACCAGCATCGCAGAGGCACAGGCTTCCATTCAGCAGCCGGAGTTCGTCAGTAAAGAAGAAGATTTCTGATAAGGAGGAAAAAATTTATGATCCAACTACTGCGCGTTGACCATCGTCTGCTGCATGGTCAGGTGGTTTTCAGCTGGTGTGGCCAGCTGAACCCCAACTGCATCCTGATCGCAAACGATGCGGCCGCTACCGATGATGTGCGCAAGGCTGCGCTGCGTCTGGGCAAGCCCAACAATGCCAAACTCGTCATCAAGACGGTGGATGATTCCATCGCCGCCATCAATGAAGGCAAGACGGACAAGTACAGCCTGATGATCGTGACCGGCAATGTCAAGGATGCGGTGCGTCTGGCGCGGGAGACCACCCAGATCAAGAGCATCAATCTGGGCGGCACAAAGTCTGCGCCGGACCGCCACGCACTGTCCCATACGGTCTATGTATCGGACGAAGAGGAAAAGCTGCTGCACGAGGCCGCTGCGAGGGCATTGAGGTGTTCATCCAGGCAGTGCCCAGTGATGCCAAGAAAATATTGACCTGATCCATCAAGAACAGGAGGAAAACAACATGCTTGTAAAGACATTATTGATCGCACTGGTTTCCTTTATCGGTTTTCTGGAATGCGGCGTCGGCAACTCCATGATCCAGCGCCCCATCGTGATGGGCCCGCTGGTCGGTCTGGTGCTGGGCGATGTGAACGCGGGTCTGGCCGTGGGTGCTACGCTGGAGCTGGCCTTCATGGGCAACGTGACCATCGGTGCAGCGCTGCCGCCGGAGATCACCGCAGGCGGCATTCTGGGTACGGCGCTGGCCATTGTTTCCGGAAATGGCACAGAGGCTGCCCTTGCACTGGCACTGCCCATTGCAACGGTGGCTCTGCTGATCAAGAACACCTTCTATCTGACCGCCCGCAGCTGGTTTTTGCATAAGTCTGATAAATATGCGGCTGAAGGCAACGCCGCCGGCGTAAATGCCATGCACATGATCAGCTTCCTTTCCTACGATATCGTCATGTCTCTGGTCATCGCCATCTGCTTCTACTGCGGCAGCGACGCCGTGCAGAGCTCCTTGCCATCATCCCTGCTTTCATCATCCGCGGCATTTCCGTGGCCGCCGGCATTCTGCCTGCACTGGGCTTTGCTATGCTGGGCAAGATCCTCATCAGCCCCAAGGTTGCTCCGTATTTCCTGCTGGGCTTCCTGCTGGCTGCATACCTCAATGTTCCCGTGCTGGGCATTGCATTGCTGGGCGTGATCATTGTGGCTCTGATGCTGGTCAACGACCAGAACAAGCCGAATAATACTGCTGTGGTTGACGGAGGTGCTGACGATGACTTCTAATAACGAGAAAAAGCTGCTCACCAAGAGCGATATCAACAGGGTTTTCTGGAGATCCTTTACGGTCAATGCATCCTTTAACTACGAGCGTCAGATGAGTCAGGGTGCGCAGTATGCGCTGTCCCCGATTCTACAGAAGCTGTATCCGGACAAGAAGGAGCTGGGCGAGGCACTGCAGCGTCACGCCGAGTTCTTCAACACCACGCCCATGCTCTGCCCCTTTATCTTCGGCATTACAGCGGCCATGGAGGAGGAGAACGCCACACAGGAGGACTTTGACCCCAACACCATCAACTCGGTCAAGGCTGGTCTGATGGGCCCTCTGGCCGGTATCGGCGACTCGGTATTCTGGGGCACCCTGCGTCCTCTGGCCGGCGGCATCGCCTGCTCGCTGGCACTTACGGGCAACCTATTTGCACCGTTCCTGTTCCTGCTGCTGTTCAACATCCCCAACGTGCTGGTGCGCTACTTCGGCTGCCACTGGGGCTACAACTCCGGCATGAAGGCACTGAACCGCTTTGAGGAGCTGGGCCTGACCGAAAAGATCTTTACCGCAGCGGCCATCATTGGTCTGCTGGTCATCGGCGGTATGTCGGCCTCCATGGTCAGCATCAACCCGGTCGTTGCCATTGGCAGCGGCGACAACGCCATCAAGCTGATCGATGTCATCAACGGCATCATGCCCAAGGTGCTCTCGCTGCTTACCACATTGGGCGTCTACAGGCTGCTCAAGAAGGGCACGAAGCCCAACACGATCCTGCTTGGCATCATCGTAGTCAGTGTGCTGCTCACTGCCATCGGTATTTTCTGAGCAGAACTTTTCAAGACGGCGATTTTATAGTAAAATGGAAAGCGGATGGGAGCGTGGGCTGACATCCGCTTTCCCACTTATCAGGAGGCTGCAATGAACTGTACCGAAGAATTTATTGCGAAAATGAAGCAGAAGGATATCGTCATCAACTTTGTGCAGGCATGGCGCAATGATACGCTGGAGGAAAGCTATGCCCGGCTGGATAAGCTACGCGCCTGCACGCTTATTCGATAAGCAAAAGCGTTACCTCCATCGGTGTGGGTCTTGCCGTGCAGGAAGGGCTGCTGCGACTGGACGACCGGGTGCTCAGGTTCTATCCGGAGTATGACCCCGCAGAGCTTGCACCGAACCTGCGCCGCATGACCGTGCGAGACCTGCTGATGATGGGCTGCGGCTCCAAGGATAAAATGTTCTTCTGGAATGATGCGCAGCGGCTGCAGTGCAGGGACTGGCAGGATTATTTTCTGCGCAATGCGTTCCCCTATGAGCCGGGCACTCGGTTCGAGTACAACAATTTCAACAGCTATATGTGCAGCTGCATCGTGGAGCGCGCTGCGGGCTGCACCCTAAAGGACTACATGACGCCCCGCTTTTTTGATAAGCTGGGCATCGGCAACCCGGACTGGCTCACCTGCCCCATGGGACATTCTGCCGGAGCGAACGGCCTGTTTTTGAGCATTGACGAGATGTCCCGCATCGGGCAGTTCCTGCTGCACGACGGTTGCTGGAACGGCGAGCAGCTTCTGGACCCCGCATATTTGCATGAGGCAGAAAAAAACCAGTACCCGGTCAATGCCCCCAAGCACGGCTACGGCTATTTCTTCTGGACGAACCCGGACGACGAATCCTACCGCGCAGACGGTATGTATGGTCAGTACATCGTGGTGGTGCCCAAGAGCAAAGCGGTGGTCACGGTGCAGGCGCTGGACAGTAAAAAATTCTTCGACGATGTGTGGTCGGAGCTGGTGGTGCCCTTCCTGAACAAGGGCTGAGCGTAAAAAACAACAGGAGCAAAGGTGACAATGGCAAATCTGCAGAAGCTGAATCCGACCCAGCAGGAGCTGTACAACTATCTGGAACAGCAGACCGGACAGGTGAACTTTGAGGTGCTGCAACCGTTTACCACGCAGGAAATGGGTACGGTGCTGCACATCAGCCGCAACACGGTGAGCCAGTACCTGAACGAGTTTTTCAAAGAGGGCTGGATGGTCAAGATCAATACCCGGCCGGTCTATTATTTCCTGCGGGAGACGCTGAGCCGGAAATTCAACGTTCAGACGCTGGATGCTGAATATGAGGATCTGCAGTTTCTGCAGCAGGATCTGAACCATGGCCGCCGTGCGGACAGCTGCTTTGCGGGAGTCATCGGCTATCACCTCAGCCTGAAATCCGCCGTGGAAAAATGCCGTGTGGCGGTGGAGTATCCGCCCACCGGCCTGCCGCTGGTGCTGGCGGGCGAAAAAGGCACCGGCAAGCGTCTGCTGGCCGGCAAGACCTGGGAGTATGCAAAGGAAAAGCAGGTCGTGCCGGCAGAGAGCCGTTTTGCCGAGCTGGACTGCGCCATGTGGGGCGCAGCAGAGCCGGGCGGCACCGGCTTTGCCGCTTCGTTCAAACGCAGGCTGGAGGCTGGCACCGGCAGCGATTTTTTGTACCTGCACGGCTTTGACCAGCTGGAGAGCAGTGTGCAGGCCGAGGCGGTGCGCTTTTTAACGGCAGTGCTGCCGGAGCTGGGCGCGAAGTATCCGCGCCTGATCTTCGGTGTGCAGACGGTGCCGCCCTCGCTCAAGAACAGTGTGCCGGTGCAGGCAGAGCTTCTGCCGCTGCGCAGCCGGTCGCTGCTGGAGAAAAAACGGCTCATCTATCGTTTTCTGATGCAGGAGGAGCAGCGCATCGGCCGCAGGGTGCAGGTGACGGGTCAGGCATACCAGATGCTGATGCAGTATCCGTATGAGCGGAACGTGGGTCAGCTGGAGCAGGTCATCCGTACCAGCTGCACCAATGCATACTCCCGCAGCCGGGACGGCGACATCTGCATCGGTCTGCCGGTGCTGCCGGATGCCGTGTTTGAGAGCTGCCTGCTGCTGCCGGAGGCCGGTGCGCAGAACCGTGCGCTGACACTGGACGACCTGCGGGAGGACTGCGGCTTTGAAAGGGAGCATCGTCTGCTGGAGGAGATCCGGGAGCAGGGGCGGCTGTATTTACAGGGCAGTCTGGAATGTGCCGGATTCTGCACCCGCATGGTGCACCGGCTGGAGGAGTACAACAACTATATCCTGTTCCAGAACAAGATCGCAGATGAGCGCATCAAGGGCATCGAACAGGGAATGCTGCGCATCTCGGAGCGCATCCATGAGCTGTACGGTGTCGGCTTCCCCAACAGCTTTATCCTGATGCTGGCGCGTGGGTGTATTTCGGCAATGTGTTCGATGATGCCTTGCCGGAGGACAGCGCGAGATGCAGCAGTTGGTGGCAGACCTGACCGAGGCTGTCCGGCGGGATGCGCCCTACAGTTTTGCGGTGGCAAGTGATCTGCTGCTGATGGTGCAGAACACCACCGATGTGCATTTCTCGTCCATCGGCATCCTGATGATCAGCGCTTTTGTGGAGGTGCTGCACCGCCCCGGCAACAAGCTGCCAGTGCAGGCGTTCATCATCTGCCACGGTTACGCTACGGCCAGCAGCATTGCAGACGTGTGCAACAAGATGCTGCATAAGTATCTGTTCAACGCCATCGATATGCCCTATGATGTGCCGGTCAGCGAGATCGTCAGTCAGGTCAAAAAGATCCTTTATTTCAACGAGAACCGCGATGTGCTGATCCTGGTAGACCTCGGCTCACTGGAAAACATCACCGAGCTTCTGGACGACCTGCCGAATGTCAACCTCGGATCATCAACAATGTTTCCACAGCGATGGCACTTTCGGTGGGCAGCCATATTCTGGACGGGATGCCGCTGGCAGAGGTTCTGGAAAATGCCAAAAATGCTTCGCAGATCCGCTATAAGATCTTGGAAAAAGCCCGCAAAGAGGATGTGATCCTGTTTGTGAGCGAGAGCGGCAGCAACGTCGCTGCAAAGGTGAGCGAGCTGTTCATGCACAGCCTGAATCATCTGAACACGAAGGTAAACGCGCGCTTTTTGTGCTACGATGTGCAGACCTATGAGCAGCTGCGTCAGAATGGCCACTGGGACACCTGCAACGTGTTGTTTGCAGCGTCCACCATGGAGCTTGGCCCGGCGGATTTCCCGGTGGTGGCCGTGGAGGACATCATCACCCAGCGCGGACTGGATAAGATCAAGAGCGGCCTCAGCGGTTATCTGACCGAGGAAGAGTTCGAGCACTTCAAGCAGAATCTGGTCAATCAGTTCTCGCTGGAAAACGTGGTGGAATCGCTCACCATCCTGAATGCATCGCGGGTGCTTTCGCTGGTAGCAGATATGCTGGAGGAGATGCAGCGGGCGCTTGGCTCCCACTTCCAGCCCAAGACCGTGGTGGGTCTGAACCTGCACATCAGCTGCCTGATCGAGCGGCTGGTGAAAAAAGAGGAGATCAAGAGCTACCGTGATCTGGAACGCTTCTGTGAAGAGCACCGGGACTTTGTGGCACTGGCGCGGCGCTGCTTTGCCAACATTGCCGAGCAGTACCGCATCAACCTGCCGGACAGTGAGATCGGCTATATTTACGATTATATTTCCCACGATTACAGCGATGAAAGTCCTTGGAAAAATGAGTTTTGAACCAATAGGAGGAAATTCAAATGGATTACAATAAAGCAGCTCTGGAAATGCACGAGACCCACAAGGGAAAGGTGGGCATCGTGAGTAAGGTGGAGGTCGCCACCCGTGACGACCTGTCCACCGCCTACACCCCCGGTGTGGCCGAGCCCTGCCGCAAGATCAAGGAAAACCCTGACGATGTATATAAGTACACCTTCAAGGGCAACATGGTAGCCGTTGTCTCCAACGGCACCGCCGTGCTGGGTCTGGGCGATATCGGCCCGGAAGCCGGTCTGCCGGTCATGGAGGCAAGGCCGTGCTGTTCAAGGAGTTCGGCGGCGTGGATGCCTTCCCCATCTGCATCGACGCCCACGACGCTGCCAGCGTCATTGCTGCCTGCAAGGCCATTGCGCCCACCTTTGGCGGCATCAATCTGGAGGACATCAAGAGCCCCGAGTGCTTTGAAATCGAGGAAACCTTGGAGCGGGAGCTGGACATCCCGGTGTTCCACGATGACCAGCACGGCACCGCTATCGTTGTCACCGCTGCCCTCATCAACGCCCTGCGTGTGGTGGGCAAGAAGATGGAGGATGTGCACATCGTGCTGAACGGTCCCGGTGCTGCCGGTACTGCCATCATCAAGATGCTCATGACCGCAGGCGCAAAGGACATCATTGCAGTGGATCAGTTCGGCACCCTGTACAAGGGCTGCAACAGCGCCGAGGCCCACAAGAACTGGCTGGGCGAGGTGACCAATCCCCGTCAGGTCAAGGGCGGCCTGAAGGAAGCACTGGAAGGTGCCGACGTGTTCATCGGTGTGTCCCGCCCCGGCATCCTGACCACCGAGCTGTGCAAGACCATGAACAAGGACGCCATCGTCTTTGCCATGGCCAATCCCACCCCGGAGATCATGCCGGACGAGGCGAAGGCCGGCGGCGTGCGGGTGATGGCCACCGGGCGCAGCGACTTCCCCAATCAGGTGAACAACGTGTTGTGCTTCCCCGGCCTGTTCAAGGGCGCGCTCAGCGTCCGCGCACGGGATATCAACAATGAGATGAAGCTGGCTGCTGCCTACGCCATTGCAGACCTCATCACCGATGCCGACCGCAGCGAGGAGAACATCATCCCCGGCGCGTTCGACCCCCGCGTGGCCGAGGCTGTGGCAAATGCCGTGGCAAAGGCTGCCCGCGAGACCGGCGTGGCGAAGAGCTAACAAACAAGATAAGGAGCCGGACGACACAACGGATATTTTTAATAATGCTTTCGCAGGAAAGAACGATCATGGACGACCTTAAAATCGTATTTAGTGATGTAGATGGAACGCTGCTTGATTCTCGTCAGGAGATCACGCCAAGGACGCTTCGGGCCTTGAAGCTCCTGCAAAAAAAGGAGATCCCATTCGTTATTATCTCGGCGCGCAGTCCTTCTGGCATCGAACCCATTGTGAGGAAATACGGCCTGCGGTGTAGTATTGTTTCCTATAGTGGAAGCCTGATACTGAACGAGGAGCGACAGATCATCTATCACCGCGGGATGAGCCGAGCAGAAGCAGCAAAAATCCTTGACTTTACGGCGCAGCAGCACTTTGATATGGCATGGGGTGCATACTCGTTTGACCAGTGGGTCACACCGGACCGTACGGATCCGCGCATTGAACGGGAAGAGCGAATCGTTAAGGCGACCGCCCAGCAGGGCGTGATCGCGGATATGATCGCCGATGAAGTGCATAAGCTGTTGTTCATCTGTGCTCCCGCTTGGACAGACACCATAGAAGCCACATTGAAGGCTCAGTTTCCGCAATACGAAATTGTCAAATCATCGAATGCTCTGCTGGAAATCATGCCCGGAGGAACGACCAAGGGAGAAGCCGTGAAAAGGATCTGCGCCCTGCGGGATATCTCCCCGAAGGATGCTGTTGCCTTTGGGGATAACTACAATGATGTGGAAATGCTGGAGCTTGTTGGTCACGGCTATCTGATGAGCAATGCACCGGAGCTGCTGAAGAAGCATCTGCCCAGGCATACTACCGATCGTGACCATGATGGTATAGCTGAGGCGCTTGCAGCGCATGGGATATGCTAATAATACAGTTGGCATCATGTAGACGACCAGCTTTTCATGGTCAGGGGCAACTCCATTACAGAGGCCGGAACCGCTGGGTATGAGCCGTATTCTGAGGTGATGGCCTCGCTGATTGCACAGGTGCTGGGTCTGCCGGACTACAACGCTTGGGAAATCGTCAAGCGCACCAATGCCTGCCTGATGGAAGCCCCCTATTGGCTGCGATTCAGCGAGGATGAAACCTTTGAGGACACCACGTGCGGCCGAGCCAGAAGGATCATGAATGAAAATCAGAAAACCAGCTGATGTTAAAAAGCCAAATCTCACCGTACATCCTGTACTGCTTGAGGTTTGGCTTTTTTCTTAAGCAATGCAGACGTATATACATCTGCGCACTTATTGGGAAACCTCAAACCCTGTAATTATCATGCTTCCGTGATGGCTGCGCGCTTCTACGGCGCACCAAAAAGCGTTTTGTAAAAACGCGCAGCCTGCATCGGTACGGTGCAGATCTGAAAGGGTTTGGGATTTCCCAACAAGCATTTTGAAATTGGATTTTAAAAAATCCGATTCAAAAATCGCAAGTTGGTACCAACTTGCACTGCTTGCTGCGAATGCGAACGCCTTTCGAATTGCAAAATGATTTTTCAGTTGCTATACTGGGCTTACCAAAATTTTGTCAGGAGGCTGCTACAGTGACTGCACAGATAATGCAAATCGGGAACAGACCTTGCCGCATTTACGGCGAAGCCCATGCAGAATACCTACTGCTCCAAATGACCGGTGAACATGAGCTGCAAAGCATGGAAAGCGAGGTTACCGCTATTGCACAGAGTGCGCACCACTTTCTGTTTGCGGCTATTCCGGTGGAAAGCTGGAACGATGCACTTTCTCCGTGGATGGAATCAGAAACGTTCCGTTTGCAAGTTCATGTTCGATTTGTTTTTTGCGATTTGTTGCCTCCTCTTTTGTAGAAAAACTTTCCCATTTGTTGCAGTCTTTACCCTGCTCGTCTTGGTAAGTATAGCGGACACCATAGGAGCTGCCGCGTTTCGTGATATATGCCATAGATGTCATGCGGAATACGATTCAGCAGTACATCTGCCAGTACGGACGGGATTGGTCGCGTTTCCGGGATGTTCGGATACAGCTTGTAGATGGGAACACCTATGCACAGCTCTCTGCCGTTGACCTTATCCAGCAGCTACATTGTGTTATCACGCTGGTGTACAAGGATACTGCGTTGAAAACGGTGAACAAAGAAGCATTCCGAGAGTGCGTTAAAAGTTTGCTGAAGCAGTCCAAAATGTTTACCGATAAAGAGCTAGATGCAATGTTTGCGTAAAACAGGATAGCTGAAAATAAGCAAAACCCACAAGCTGGATATAAAATCCGGTCTGTGGGCTTTACCATATCAGGAGTAATATTTCTGTGTGTGGTTGCCGGGACGAAGTGCTTCTGGAACTCAACGGCAAGACCTATATGCTGTCCCTCAAGGTCTACGAAACGGTGAAAACCGATGTGGCCTATGTGCAGGATAAGACGGTCAGCCAGATTCAAGCAAGGGATCGGATTCTCGAATATCTGAAGCATAAGCCGTCGATTACGAATCAGAAAGCTCAAGAGCTGTGTGGGTTTAATAAGAATCAAACCTATTATATCCTGCACCAGATGTGCAAGGACGGAATCTTGCAGCCTGATGGCGTAGGCCGAGGAACGAAGTACAAAAGCGTGAAGTGAAAATTTACGCTGACTTTTACGCTGAAAGTTTGATTTACGCTGAATTTGCGCTGAAAAACGCGCGCCGCGCGATTAGCATTTTTGCCGCGCGTTTTCTGCGGCTCAATTCTCCGGCCTGCCGTGGTCGCAGCCGAGAGAAAGATAACGCTTCATCTCCCCTCTCAGCACCATCTGTGCATACTCCAAGGGCTTATTATACAGCAGCCAGTCCAGCTCTGCCCGCTGTGCCGGGGTGTTGCCGTACTCATCCTCGACGGCGATGCAGTCGATGGCAAGGGTGGTGCCATCCTCGAACCGGGCTTCCACCCGGTTGCTGTCCGTGTTGTAGCGGCAGGGAAGTAGTTTGTTCATGGTGAACCTCATTTCTATATCAAACGGTGTCTGTTCGGATGTCCTAAACCCTGCCATAGAACCGATGTGTCATGTAAGATTGTTGTTTGGATAAAACTGGGAATTTTTGTGCTGCTGATGCCTCAAAAATCCAGCAGGAAGTCGCTCATTTTGAGACCATCTTGTCGGGCTGATTTTAGCTCTGCACACTTTTGCACATTTTCTGCACATCGCAAGGATGGATAACAGGTGCAAAGGCGTGCAAGCAATGCAAAGGATGCAACAGAATAACAACGGCAAAATAACGGTGATTCGATTAAAATGACGTTTTAACGTCAAATGATGAAATGGACAAAATGTGCCATTCGGTTCCTACGAATCAGTA
>ENA-OQAA01001402-OQAA01001402.1-human-gut-metagenome-genome-assembly--contig:-NODE-1402-length-12257-cov-1.827947_pt1 | contig 12257 bp, 15 predicted proteins | sample MGYA00242489_ERZ504515 | MGnify/ENA primary metagenome ERZ504515 (study PRJEB26092, sample SAMD00036237) | human gut metagenome | host: Homo sapiens | study: EMG produced TPA metagenomics assembly of...
CCGGATGGATGCGAAGCTCAGCTGGTGCGAGGATTTTCTGTTTAATCTCGAGTATGTGCGCTATGCGACGACGTTCTATGCGCTGCGGACGCCGGTCTACTATTATGTGAAGACGAAGGGTTCGCTGGTGAATCAGAAGATCAGCTTCGCGCGGACGGTGGAGATGAAACTCGCGATGTTCGAGTGCTACAACGACTTCTTCAAGCATGTGCTGGATGAGGATGCGTATGAGCGGAAGCGGCTGCAGGTCTATCATTTTCTAGTGGATGCGGCGAAGGATGGTTTCGTGTTCCCGGCGACGATTCCGGGGACGCAGAAGCTCGGTGAGGAGCGGAGCCAGGCGCTGCAGGAGGTGATTTCGGAGGATGGGATCATCGTGGAGAAGTACCGCGACCGGAAGCTGCTCGAGCGCTATCTCGAGTCGGTGGCGCTGAAGTATGATATGACGCTGGCGGAGCTGTCGCTGCTGCTGTATCGGAAGGACGCGGGAAAGGCGCTCACTCGAGGGCTGAAGCGCAGATGCCTGCGCGGGAAGATGCCGTGGAGGCGACTGATCGAAAGGATGCCGGAAAGGCGCTGAGCCGGAAGGATCTCGCGGAGCTGATGCATATGAGCCGCGGGGATCTGCGCGCCGCGCTGCAGAAGCTGGTCTCACGCGGGATGCTCGAAGTGGTCGACGTGCCGAGGAAACGACGTGAAGCGGCGGAAATAGCCGAGGCGACCGGTCTTTTCGGAAAGCGTGGCGAGGCACAGGATGCAGACGCGAACGGAATGACGAAGAAAAAACGCGAGCCGCGGAATATTCGTCTCGAGCTGCTGCCGGCGTCGGATGCGGTGCTGCAGGATATCGCGGCCGCGGAGCGTGACTACGAGCAGGCGAAGTTCCGGGGATTTACCGAGGACGAGATCCGGCAGTATACAGCGCTCGAGCGGCGTGTGCAGGAGAACGAAAAGCAGATACTGCAGAAGTGAGGATGGGCAGACGAACACCATCAGCGATGCCTGGCGATGAGTCAGCGAGGGGCAGAATGCGTTGCGGCGAGGCACAACGCATGCGCGGAGTGATGATGTGGAGGGCCGAAACATGGGCACAAGCGAGTAGGAGGCGGTGACTAACCGCCGTCCTCTCACACCACCGTGCGTACCGTTCGGTACACGGCGGTTTCAACAGTTGACGTGCATAGACTGATAAGCTGTGGCAAGATCATAAAAGCCCCAGTTTGTAGACCTAAAACAGAATACCGTTCCTTACATAGCAGTCATGCGCTTCGGTGCCTGGCTGCTAATTTTTTTGCGAAAGGAGCAGTATCGAATGAAGCTTGTATTAGCGGAAAAGCCCTCGGTTGCCATGAGTCTCTCGAAAGTGATCGGGGCAGATCAGCGCGGGGACGGTTATATGGAGGGCAATGGCTACCTTGTCAGTTGGTGTGTGGGGCATCTGGTGGAACTTTCCCAGCCGGAAGCCTATGATGAAAAGTATGCAAAGTGGAAGTATGATGATCTTCCGATTTTGCCGGAACATTGGCAGTATCAGGTGTCCGCCAGCACGAAAAAGCAGTTCGGAATCCTGAAAAAGCTCATGCAGCGGAAAGATGTGGAGAGTCTGATCTGTGCAACCGATGCAGGGCGTGAGGGCGAACTGATTTTCCGACTGGTTTACCATCAGTGCGGCTGCAAAAAGCCGGTGGAACGGCTTTGGATTTCATCAATGGAGGACAGTGCTATCCGGGAAGGCTTTCAGAAGCTCAGACCGGGAACAGAATATGATCCTTATATGAGGCGGCTTTATGCCGGGAGCGAGCCGACTGGATTGTCGGAATCAACGCCACCCGGCTTTTTTTCATGTCTGTATGGGCAGACCCTGAATGTGGGGCGCGTGATGACACCAACGCTTGCGATGGTGGTTATGCGAGATGCAGCAATCCGGGCGTTCAAGCCGGAGCCGTTCTACTCGGCAGAATTAAAATTTCGGGATTTTCAAGCGGGCGGTGAGCGAATGAAAGAAAAAGCAGAAGCAGAAAAACTGGTGGCAGAGTGTTGCCAGGCAGGAAGTGCCATCATTACCAAGGTAGAGCAGAAAGAAAAATCAGAGAAGCCCCCGGCCTTGTTTGATCTGACATCGCTTCAGAGAGAAGCAAATCGGCAGCTGGGATTCACTGCCCAGCAGACCCTGGATTACACACAGGCTCTGTACGAGAAGAAACTCGTGACATATCCCCGTACCGACAGCCGGTATCTGACGGATGATATGGCACCGCTGGTGCCGGAACTTGTTTCTGTGATCCAGCAGAGCTTTCAGATTCAGGCGGATGTACCGGCACCGGTGAATGCAGCGCAGGTCATCAATCTAAGAAAGTCACCGATCACCATGCCATTATCCTACAAAAACAGCGGCGGGTTATGACATTTCCTCGCTTCCCAGTGGAGAACAAGCGATTCTTACTCTGCTGGCGGTGCGGCTGATTTGTGCGGTCGGAACACCCTGCCACTATGCAGAAACCATAGTAGAAGCGGAGTGTGCCGGTCAGAAGTTCCGCAACGAAAGGCAAAACAGTCACGGATATGGCTGGAGGCAATATGCAGGAAAGCCGGTTGAAGATGCTGAGAAGAATGCGGAGGCAGGTGATCTTCCGGAGCTTTCGGAAGGCATGACATTGGAACTTGCCGGTGTCGATCTGAAAGAAGGCAAGACCAGCCCACCCAAGAGGTTTACCGAAGATCTTCTGCTTTCAGCGATGGAAAGTGCCAGCTCGGATGAATTTCCGGCTGGTGTAGAGCGAAAAGGCATCGGCACACCAGCTACACGCGCTGCCATCATCGAAAAACTGGTACAGAAAGGCTTTATCGAGCGCAGGGGCGATAAGAAAACGAAATACCTTTGTTCTACGGACAAGGGAAATGCGCTGGTGACGGTGGTGCCGGAACAGATTCAGTCTCCATCCATGACGGCAGACTGGGAGGTAAAACTGCTGAAAATAGAACACGGCGAGTATGACAGCGATGCCTTTATGGGAGAAATCAGCAGCATGGTCAGCGGACTTGTCAAAACCTACGAGGCTGTGAAAGGTGCCGATGTGCTGATGCAGCCGGAGCGCAAGACCATTGGCTCCTGTCCCGCCTGCGGCAGCGATGTCTGCGAAACTGCAAAAGGATGGTTTTGCAGGGATAAGAGCTGTAAATTTGCGCTCTGGAAGGAAAACAGGTTCTTTCAGACACTGGGAAAGCAGATGACGGAGGAACTGGCAAGGCAACTGTTAAATCAGGGAAAAGCACGGCTTACCCACTGCTATTCCAAGAAGTCTGGACGTTACTATGACACAACCGTTCATGTAGAGACTGGCGAGGACGGTGCAGCAGCATTTAAGCTGGAGTTTGGAGGTAAAAAATGAGCATGAAAATGATGAATGCAGCTTATTTGGTGGATAATGCTGCGCTGCTTTCCTTGCAGGAAAAGCAGGACGGCGTGGAATTCCATTGCTTTGATATGGACAGCAAGGTGCAGACCACCGAGGGACACATTGGCTGGGATGTGTTGGATAAACAGCCGTCTTCTACGCTGGAAGAAAGCGCAAGGGTGGTAGCACTTCAGAAGATTTCCCAGCTTGACGGTCTTGCCGTTGCGCCGGTAGCTCCGGAGATGCTGGAGCAGGTACGCGGCGGCAGAAAGGTTCTCTGGCAGATGAAAAAGGCTGATCCTGAGCTGGAGAATGCAAAAAATATCCGGTTTATCACCAGCAACTACGAGGATCGGTTCAAAATTCCGGATGGCAGTGCAGTGGAGATCGAGTATCCGAACCGGAAGTTCTCAGCTCGACTGCGAATATATGGACGAATATCATTTGCGCCTGGGGTATGATGTTTTGCACATCTGTCAGCTGGCAGAAATGCTGGAACGCGGCGGTGGTACATGCCGCCCGGAGCCGCTGATTACGGAAGAACGCAGTGCATGGGATTTGGGAGGCAAGGGCTTTCTTGCCATTCAGACCTGTGAGGACGGTTACGACTATACCTTATATCATAAGGACTTTACGGAAATTGACGGTGGACAGATCGACAACCCGGAAATCAGCATGAATGCAGCCAGAGACCAGATTCTTTCGGATTATGGGTTCGGTGGCCGCACCATGACGCGGATTGACTATGATGAACTTTGTGATCGTGCAGAGGAAGCGGAAATCAGCAGACGGGAATCTGTGCTGGGTAAACTCTCGGATTTGTCTTCCAGAACGGATACGCCGGTGAAAGCTGCCAAGGCGAAGGAGGCAGAGCGATGAAATACAAGCTTACGAAGGCAGAGCAGGAAACCGTCATCAATTTTGATAATGAACTGGATACCGCCAGCATTTATACCCATGACAGCCGCCTGATTAAGAAGCTTCGGGAACTGCGAAAACAGTATCCGGAGCAGTTTATTTTGAAGCACCGGGAGCATGGGTCGGTCACTTATACGATTCCGAAACGCTGCGTCGGTATCCGACCGCCTTATAGTGAAAAGCGGCGGGAACAGCAGCGGCAGGAAGCAAAGGAAAACGGCCTGCCGTTTATGGAGAAGGGAGAAATGAACGATGGCAAGAATTGAAAAATGGGATGAAGTGCATGGAACGCAGGCACCGGACGAAAGAATGATGGCATTTCTCGACAGTACTACCGACCAGTATGCGATTTTGCAGCTTCGCCGCAGCGAGGATACGGTATATGAACGCTTTTCGTCTATGCGCGAACTGGAACGGATGGGGCTGGAACCGGATATTGACCATTATGAGGTGGTTTATACGGCTCCGCTTCTTCCCTACAAGGATCAGAATACGATGTTAGAGGAACTGTATGCGAAATTCAATGTTTCCCGCCCTGATGATTTTACTGGTCATAGTCTTTCTGTGTCTGACATCGTGGCTTTACGGCAGAATGGTGTTGTAAGCTGTCACTATGTGGATTCCATCGGCTTCCAGGAACTGCCCGGATTTTTGAAACCGGAGAACTACCTGAAAGCCGCAGAAATGGCGATGGAGGACGATTACGGCATGATTGACGGCGTAATCAATAACGGAAAGAAGGAAGAACCGGTGGAGAAAGCATCGGTTCTGGATCAGCTGAAGGAAAAGCAGGAGGCTGTGCCGCCTGCGCCGCCTCGCAGGTGCTGCGAAGAAAAGGAGTTATAAATGCGTTTTACGGATGACGAATGGATGCTCATGATGCTTTACAGCCCTGGCACACGGACAGCTGATCGAAGAGCTTCAAAAGATGCAAAAAAGTCTGACGGGCAGAGACAGAAACCTGCGCAGGTGGACGGCCTCGCTGCTTGCAAAACTGGCAGAGATGACGGATGCAGAATATGAGGCACTGGATTTGTATCCGGACGAATAAAGGAGAGGAGGAAAAAGACAGATGATGACGAAAACGGCTTATTATATGCAGATGGCGCAGGAAGCTGCGGCACAGATCACTGGCAGCAAAGAGCAGTGGACAGCGTTTCTGACCACATCCGCACGGCTTTATAAGTATCCTTTTGCGGAGCAGCTGATGATCTATAAGCAGAGACCAGAAGCGACGGCCTGTGCAGAGTACGATCTCTGGAATGATCGGATGAACCGCTATGTGAAGCGTGGCTCCAAGGGCATTGCTCTTTTGGACATGCGCGGCGAGCAGCCGAAACTGCGGTATGTATTTGATGTGGCAGATACCGGAGAACGGAAGAATTCCCGACCGGTACAGCTCTGGAAAATGAATGCGGAGCATGAGCAGCCAATCATTCGCGCACTGGATGCAGCATTTGATGTTTCTGCCGGTGCTGGGTCTCTGGAAAATCATATCATGGAAGCGGCAGACGCCTTGCAAGGGATTACTGGGAGGAAAACCGCAGGCAGATCAGTGACATCGTTGCAGATTCCTATCTGGAAGGATATGATGAACTCAACATCGGAGCTTCCTTTAAGAGAGCTGCCGCTGTCAGCATCGCATATTCCGTCTTTACCCGGACGGTGGGCAATGCAGATGACTATTTTGAGCACGAGGATTTTCTGGACATCTTTGATTTTAATACGCAGGCTGCCGCCAATGTGCTGGGAACTGCGGTCAGCGAAATGTCCAGCCAGATCTTCCGGGAAATTGAACGCACGATCCGAACCTATGAAAGAGATAAGCAGGCAGAAAGGAGCCAAAACTATGATGGAGCTGAATTACACGAAGAACGGCGATTACCTGATTCCGGACATCCAGTTGTCGGTGCAGGAACAGAAGCCCCTGGGCAAGTACGGGAGGATGCGCAGAGCGTTTCTGCAGGAGAACAACACGCTGCTGTACAATCACCTGATCCTGACCGAGAAGCTGTACCCGCACCTGTGGGAGATTCAGGAGACCGCGACCGCACGGATGGAGCAGATGATGGCGGATCTTCTGAAAGCGAATCCGGCACCGGACAAGAAATTGAACCAGATGGCCTGGGTGCAGCACATGAACATGCTGAAAGCGCAGGCAGAGGAAGTCATTCTGACGGAACTTATCAACAGTTAAACTTCATGAGTCTGTTTCAGTCCGAAGCAGAGCAGATTCAGAAAATTGATGCGGCGGCAGAAAATGCAGCCAAAGAAGCGGAGAGCGAAAAGCCTCCGCTTTTGTTATTTCTGAGGATGAAATCGACCGGATGCTGCGGACAGGCTCCAATTTTGAAGGCGGAAAGATCCGTATTTATGCGCTGTATCAGCAGCAAGGGGACGCAAAAGAACGAGCTGCATTCTTGAAAGCGGAATACGGTCTCGGTGGCCACAGCTATACCTTTATGGATGGCAGTCGCGGTTTTGCCGATTATAACGGAAGAGGTATTCTGCTTCGCAATTATGACCATGACCGGGAAGTGCGACTCACATGGTCGGCGGTGGATAAGCGGTTAGACCGGCTTGTGGAAAATGATCAGTACCTGACCGCGCTGGAAATGGAAGAGTATCGGAAGCTGGAGCAGGAATACGGCGCGCCGCTTCCTATGCCGACTGCCGCCCATGTGTTTCCGCCAACGCCACCGGAACGCTACGATACCGGAAATGAGCATGTGGACAACATGCTGAATACGGCTGCGGATGTATATGCCCGGAGTGAACTGGCGGCACCACAGCGGTTTACCGTGATGGAGACAGACGATGGTTATGCGGTCTGGGATGATATTCAGGACGGCATTCATGTGGAGCCGGATGGTGTCAGCGAAGAGTTTACCAGCGAATGGGAGGCAGAGACCTACCGCCAGCAGTTGATTGAAAAAGTTCAGGAACGGGAAGCAAAAGACTGGCTCTATGTTGAACAGAGCAAGCAGAATTTGCAGCAGGACATTCCATTCCCAGATGTGGAATCCGAAGAAGTACAGGAATCGGCTCACGCAGAGACAGATCCTCTGGTACTGGAAATGCAGGAACACGCCAGCGAACTTTCCAGAGAGTCTGGCTATGCACCGGATGAACGGTTTGTGGTCACAATGACCGGCGAGAACTTTCCGGATTCTAAAGATGCGTTTGCCATCTGGGATTATGTCAAAGAAGAGTATTACGGATATTCGGACGGAAAAGTGCAGACATTTGCCGATTATGTGAGTGCATCAGAGGCGTTGCAGGAGATTCGCGGCAGGAACATGGAGGCTGAAAAAGAGCCTGCAACTGTGCAGCCAGAACCCGCAGCTCCGGTGCAGCCGGATTATCGCGTTGGAGATACGCCGTAGTATGGACGGAAAGGCATTTACGATTGAAAAAGTCGGGCTTTTCGATGTGGAACTTCGGGACCCGGATTCCGTGTATCCGATCTTCCGCTCGGAAAGCAAGGAAAATCTGGCAAGAATTTTGGGGCATGAGGAAAATGTTCACCTGCACAATCTGGTGGTTGATCTGAATTCTGGAAAAGAAGAAGCGTTCCGGGCAGGGCATGAAGCAAAACATGCGGAGAACTACCGCATCAACAGCTTTCACCTCGGCGAAGGCAGTCCTAAGCAGAAATTCCGTGCCAACATGGATGCCATCTACACGCTGAAAGCCTTAGAAAATCAGCATAGGGATGCGACACCGGAAGAACAGGAAACGCTGGCCAATTATGTCGGCTGGGGTGGCTGGCAGATGCCTTTGACGCAGAGAAAACTGCCTGGACAGGCGAATATAAGGAGCTGAAAGCAGCTCTTACGGAAGAAGAATATGCCGCAGCCAGAGCTTCGACTCTGAATGCGCACTACACCAGCTACCGTGATCCGTGCAATCTATGAAGCATTGGACGGTATGGGATTTGAGAAAGGCAATATTCTGGAACCGTCGATGGGTGTCGGCAACTTCTTCGGTATGCTGCCGGATTCCATGCTGGGGAGCAGGCTCTATGGTGTGGAACTGGATTCCATCACCGGGCGTATTGCGCAAAAGCTGTATCCGCAGGCAGAAATCAAGGTGGCAGGCTTTGAGACCACCGACCGGCGTGATTTTTATGATCTGCCGTGGGCAATGTGCCTTTTGGCAACTACCGTGTCAGCGATAAGCCATATGATAAACTCGGATTTTCTATCCACAACTATTTCTTTGCCAAGCACTGGATCAGGTTCGGCCCGGTGGTATCGTGGCCTTTGTTACCAGCCGCTATACGATGGATTCCAAAATCCGGACGCACGAAAGTATCTGGCGCAACGGCAGACTGCTGGGAGCCATCCGACTTCCTAACAACGCATTCCGTGCCAATGCCGGTACGGATGTGGTGTCGGATATCATTTTCCTGCAAAAGAGAGACCATCCCATTGATATCGAACCGGATTGGGTGCATCTGGGGCTGACATCGGAGGTATTACCCTCAACAGCTATTTTGTTGACCACCCGGAAATGGTGCTGGGTGAGATTACAACGGAAAGTACCCAGTACGGCAAGGAAGAATGTACGGTCATTCCGATTCCGGATGAGGATCTGGGAGACCAGCTGCATGAGGCTGTGCAGCATATCGGCGGTCACTATGAAGCGCAGGAGCTGGCACCGGAGGAAGAACTGTCCTTGCAGGGCGAAACCATTCCGGCAAACCCTAATGTAAAGAACTTCTCCTATGCGGTGGTGGATGGGGATGTCTACTTCCGTGAGAACAGCATCATGCGAAAGGCTGACCTTTCTGCGACAGCCACCGGCAGGATCAAGGGCATGGTGGAGCTTCGTACCATTGTGCAGGAACTGATCGACTATCAGCTGAACGATTATCCGGAGGACGCGATTGCCCAGAAACAGCGGGAACTGAATGTGGCCTATGACCGATTCGCCGATCAGTATGGACTTATCAACTCCCGTGCAAATGCACAAGCTTTTTCGGAAGATTCGTCTTATTATCTGCTTTGCTCTCTGGAAAATGTAGATGAAAACGGCAGGCTGGAATCCAAGCGGATATGTTCACCAAAACGGACGATTCGACCGGAACGGGCTGTTACCAGTGTAGATACCCCGGCAGAAGCTCTGGCAATCTCCATCGGAGAGCGCGGCAGAGTGGATTTGCCTATATGTCGGAGCTTTTAGGTACACAGGGGGAATATGAAAAAATCCAGCAGGAACTGCATGGTGTCATTTTCAAAGATCCGATGACGCAGGGTGGCGAGGAAACCGGCTGGGTAACAGCTGACGAATATCTGTCCGGTAATGTCCGGGAAAAGCTCCGCGTGGCAGAACTGGCTGCGGCCTCCGATCCTGCCTTTGCGGTAAATACAGAATATCTGAGAAAGGCACAGCCGAAAGACCTGGATGCTTCAGAGATTGATGTGCGCCTTGGTGCCACATGGGTCAATCGGGATTATATCCAGCAGTTTATGGAAGAAACTTTTGAACCGCCGTTTTACTTGCGCCGAAACATTGAAGTGAAATTCTCTCCCATGACGCAGAATGGCAGATCACCGGCAAGAGTACACCGAGCCGGAATGATGTCCATGCCTATATGACCTACGGCACCAGCCGAGCCAACGCCTACCGGATTCTGGAGGATACGCTGAATCTGCGGGATATCCGTATCTACGATACCGTGGAGGATGCAGACGGTAAGCAGAAGCGGGTGCTGAACAAAAAGGAGACCACCCTCGCCCAGCAGAAACAGCAGGCCATTAAGGATGCGTTCCAGAACTGGGTGTGGAAAGACCCTTATCGCCGTGCGGAACTGGTGGAAAAGTATAACGAGCTGTTCAACAGTACCCGTCCCCGTGAGTACGATGGTTCTCATATCCGCTTTGGCGGCATGAATCCGGAAATCCGGCTGCGGGAACACCAGCAGAATGCCATTGCTCATGTGCTGTACGGCGGCAATACGCTGCTGGCCCACGAAGTAGGTGCCGGCAAGACCTTCGAGATGGCCGCTTCTGCTATGGAGGCAAAACGGCTGGGACTGTGCCAGAAATCCATGTTTGTCGTTCCGAATCATTTGACCCTTCAGTGGGCAAACGAGTTTCTGCGTCTGTATCCGAGTGCAAAATTGCTGGTGGCAAGCAAAAAGGACTTTGAAACCGCCAGCAGAAAGAAGTTCTGCGCACGAATTGCTACTGGTGATTACGATGCAGTCATCATTGGGCATTCCCAGTTTGAGAAAATTCCGGTGTCCGCAGAACGGCAGGAGCGGATTTTGACGGCCCAGATTGATGAAATCGAAAACGCATTGCTGAGTTGAAATCCCAGAATGGCGAACGTTTCTCCATCAAACAGATGGAAAAGACCCGGAAAGGATTGGAGGCGAGATTGGATAAACTCCGGGCAACCGACCGAAAGGACGATGTGATTACCTTTGAGCAGCTGGGCGTAGACCGACTGTTTGTAGACGAAGCACATGCCTTTAAAAACCTGTTCCTCTACACAAAAATGCGCAATGTTGCAGGCTTGTCCACATCGGAAGCGCAGAAATCTTCGGATATGTTTATGAAGTGCCAGTATATGGACGAGCTGACAGGCGGGCGCGGCATCATTTTTGCGACCGGCACCCCGGTCAGTAACAGCATGACGGAACTTTACACTATGATGCGGTATCTCCAGTACGGCACGTTGCAGCAGAAAGGGCTGACCCATTTCGACAGCTGGGCTTCTACCTTTGGTGAGACCACCACAGCCATTGAGCTGGCACCGGAAGGAACCGGATACCGGGCAAGAACAAGATTTGCGAAATTCTTCAACCTGCCGGAGCTGATGAACATGTTTAAGGAAGTGGCGGATATCAAAACTTCCGATCAGCTGCATCTGCCGGTGCCGGAGGCAAAGTTTGAAACCGTGGTGGTGCAGCCTTCGGAGCATCAGCAGGCGATGGTGGCGGAGCTTTCGGAACGGGCGGCGGCTGTGCATTCTGGTGTGGTAGACCCGTCGGTCGATAACATGCTGAAAATCACATCGGATGGCAGAAAGCTGGGGCTGGATCAGCGGCTGATGAATCCTCTCCTGCCGGATGACCCCAACAGCAAGCTCAATGCCTGTGTGCGAATGTGCTTCGTATTTATGAAGAAGGGCAGTCGGACAAGCTGACCCAGCTGCTTTTCTGCGACCTCAGCACACCGAAGAACGATGGGACCTTCAATGTCTATGAGGATATCCGCGCTAAACTCATCCAGTCAGGTGTACCGGAGGAAGAAATCGCATTTATCCATGATGCTGATACTGAGGCAAAAAAGAAAGATTTGTTTGCCAAAGTCCGTACCGGACAGGTCGGGTGTTGTTAGGTTCGACACAGAAGATGGGCGCAGGCACGAACGTGCAGGACAGGCTGGTGGCCGTGCATCATCTGGATGTGGGCTGGCGGCCTGCGGACATGACCCAGCGAAATGGTCGTATCATCGTCAGGGAAACCGAAACAAAGAGGTGCAGGTTTATCAGTATGTGACGGAAGGAACCTTTGACGCTTATCTCTATCAGACACTGGAGAATAAGCAGAAGTTTATCAGCCAGATCATGACCAGCAAATCTCCGGTACGTTCCTGTGATGATGTAGATGAGCAGGCTCTTTCCTATGCGGAGATCAAAGCACTTTGTGCAGGAGACCCGCAGATTAAGGAGAAAATGGATTTGGATGTGGATGTTGCAAGGCTGAAAGTATTGAAGGCAGACCATCAGAGCCAGCAGTACCGATTGGAGGATAAGCTGATGAAATATTTCCCTGCGGAGATTGAAAAACGCAGGGGTTCATCAGGGCTTCAGTCGGATATTCGGACGGTGGCGGCACATCCGCTGCCGGAAGAAGGGTTCTGCGGCATGGAAGTAAATGACACACGCTTACTGAAAAGCAGAGGCCGGTGAAGCAATCCTCGCAATCTG
>ENA-OQAA01001403-OQAA01001403.1-human-gut-metagenome-genome-assembly--contig:-NODE-1403-length-12249-cov-3.050404_pt1 | contig 12249 bp, 12 predicted proteins | sample MGYA00242489_ERZ504515 | MGnify/ENA primary metagenome ERZ504515 (study PRJEB26092, sample SAMD00036237) | human gut metagenome | host: Homo sapiens | study: EMG produced TPA metagenomics assembly of...
CGCCTGGCGTGCCCGCTTGCAGCGGTTCAGCGGCGCTGTGCGCCCACTGCGCCGCCTGCGCGTGCTCTGCCATGGGATGGATGATGTTTCTGCCCACCCCGGCTTTTTTGCCCACGATTCCGGCAAGATCCTCGTCAACGGTGCTGCTGCCGGGCTGACCGGCCCCGCCCTGGCGGAACTGCTGCGCCAGGACTGGCAGTTTGAAACCGAGATGTCCTGTGGTGCCAACGTGCTGGCCATGACCTCCCCCTGCGATGAAGAAACCGCCCTTGACCGTTTTGCCGCTGCCCTGTTGGTGATCGATGCTGCGGCGGCGCAGAACGCTCCCCTGCCCGCCTCGGCGCAGGTGCTGCCTACCCCCGGCCCAGCCGCCTGTTCCATCGCACAGGCGCTTTTTGCCCCGCACACCGCGTTGGCACTGCAACATGCCGTTGGCCGCACCTCGGCGGAGTATGTCTGGGCATATCCGCCGGGCGTTCCGCTGCTGGCACCGGGCGAAGTGATCACTCCGGAATTCATCGCGGCCTGCGCCGCCCTTGCTCCTGCGGCACCCACCTGCACCACACTGGCCTTGGCGGTGGCTCCACTTTGGATGTTCTGCCATAGCACCATTCCTGTTGTGGGCAAAAAACTGCCCGACTCCCCGCAAAAATCCCCGCTTTTGCTTGACAAACCCTATGGTTTCCGTGTATATTTAATATAATCTATATTTATAGAAGAGGTGAAATTCATGAACACATTCAGACTCTGAACACCCGCGATATGGCTAAGAGCCTCCAGAACGGCGGCTGCGGCGAATGCCAGACTTCCTGCCAGAGCGCCTGCAAGACCAGCTGCGGCATTGCCAACCAGCCTTGCGAGAAGAAGTAATTTTTACTCGAACTGGCTTTCTGCCGGGACTGCCTTTTACCAAAAAGGCGCTCCCGGTTCTTTTTATGTAACCCCACTTTGATTCGGATATGAGGAATAGTATGATCCATCAATATAAACTCAACGGCTACAACATTGTGCTGGATGTCTACAGCGGCAGCGTTCACGCCGTAGACGAACTGGCGTATGACGCCATCGCTCTGGTCGATGCCGGCCACCCCCGCGCAGAAGCTGCCGACCTGCTGGCAAAGAAATATGCTGACCATCCCGAAGTGACCGCCGAGGACATCAACGACTGCTTTGACGATATCGAAGAACTGAAGGCCGAAGGCAAGCTGTTTGCCGAAGATATTTACGCTGACCATGCCTTTGACTTCAAGAATCGTTCCACCGTTGTCAAGGCACTCTGCCTGCATGTGGCCCACACCTGCAATCTGAACTGCGAATACTGCTTTGCCGCCCAGGGCAAGTTCCACGGCCAGTCCGGCTGATGAGCTTTGAGACCGGCAAGCGTGCGCTGGATTTCCTGGTGGAGCACAGCGGCACCCGCCACAACCTGGAGGTTGACTTTTTCGGCGGCGAACCGCTGATGAACTTTGAGGTCTGCAAACAGCTGGTTGCCTATGCTCGCAGCATTGAAAAAGAAAAAGGCAAGAACTTCCGCTTCACCCTGACCACCAACGGCATCGGCATCACCGATGAAGTCATTGAGTGGGCCAACAAAGAGTGCTACAACGTGTTCTTTCTCTGGATGGCCGCAAGGAGGTCAACGACCGTTTCCGCAAGGATATTGCAGGCCGCGGCAGCTATGACCGCATTGTGCCCAAGTTCCAGCAGCTGGTCAAGGCCCGCGGCGGTAAGGGCTACTACATGCGCGGCACCTTCACCCATTACAACACCGATTTCACCAACGACCTGTTCCACATGGCGGATGATCTCGGCTTTGACGAGCTTTCCATGGAGCCGGTCGTGAGCAAGGCCGCAGTCCCGAAGCCCTGACCGAAGCCGACCTGCCCATCCTGTTTGACCAGTATGAGCTGCTGGCCAAGGATATGCTCCGCCGTGAAAAAGCCGGTCATCCCATCACCTTCTACCATTACATGATCGACTTGGCCCATGGCCCCTGCATTTACAAGCGCATTTCCGGTTGTGGTTCCGGCACCGAATATATGGCCGTTACCCCCTGGGGCGACCTGTACCCCTGCCATCAGTTTGTCGGCGACCCAGATTACAAGCTGGGCGATATCTGGAACGGCGTTACCAACACCGAACTGCGGGATGAATTCAAGCTGTGCAACGTGTACGCCCGCCCCGACTGCAAGGATTGCTGGGCACGCCTGTACTGCGCGGGCGCTGCGCCGCCAACGCCCTGCACGCCACCGGCGATATCCACGGTGTGTATGAATATGGCTGCGAAGTGTTCCGCAAGCGCATTGAATGTGCCCTGATGATCAAAGTAGCCGAAAGCCTTGATCCCGAGCTGGCAGGCCGCGCCGCAACGGCAGCTCCTGCCACCGACGAGGACTGTGGCGACTGTTCCTCCTGCGAATAATTTCCTTTTCCCAGGGTGTATCTGAAAAGTCGAAAATATCGGCTGTTTCTTTGTTTTCAGATACACCTTAACCGCCGAGCCAGCAAAATCGGCGTTTCTTGTTTATCCCTGCACCAAATCTTCCATCAAATTCATCCGGAAAAGCCGGAATAAGGAGCGTAACTTGTATGGAATACCGTGTCTGCCGCAATAACCCTGCCCCCTATAATGACCTCAACGGCAAAATCAGCCTGCTGGGTCTTGGCACCATGCGCCTGCCCCTGCGGGACGCCGCCGACCAGACCAGCATTGACGAGGAAAAGGCACAGGAGATTTTTGATTATGCCTATGCCCACGGCGTGAACTATTTCGATACTGCCTACCCCTACCACGGCGGCATGAGCGAAAAGTTCTGCGGCAAAGCTCTGGCCAAGTATCCCCGCGCCAGCTATCACCTTGCCAGCAACTGCCCGGCTGGCTGTTGAAATGCGATGAGGATGTGCCCCGTATTTTTAACGAGCAGTTGGCCAACTGCCGCACTGATTACTTTGATTTTTACCTCGCTCACTCTGTGCATGAAAGCAGCTGGCCCAATTACGTCAAGTACCATGCCTATGACCAGCTGAACGAGCTGCGCAAGGCGGGCAAAATCAAGCGGCTGGGCTTTTCTTTCCATGGCAGCGCTGAGCAGCTGTCAGAAATCCTTGCTGCAGGCGATTGGGATTTTGTACAGCTGCAGCTCAATTATTTTGACTGGGACTATCAGCAGAGCCGCCAAAAATACGAGCTGTGCGCCGCTGCCGGGCTGCAGGTCATCGTTATGGAGCCGGTGCGCGGCGGGATGCTGAACACCCTTTGCTCTGAAGCCGCCGCCCTGCTGCATCAGGCCGCCCCGGAAAAGAGCCTGGCCAGCTGGGCCATTCGCTGGGTTGCCAGCCTGCCCAATGTGCTGTGCGTACTTTCCGGCATGACTACCCTGGAGCAGGTACAGGATAACGTGGCTTCCATGGATCCCTTTATTCCGCTTTCCACCACCGAGCAGGATACCCTCGCCCGTGCGCTGGATGTGTTCAAGGCCCAAAAGCTTGCCCCCTGCACGGCCTGCAAGTACTGCATGCCCTGCCCCGCCGGGGTCAACATTCCGGGCATGCTGCACGCCTGGAACGAATACCGCCTGCGTGGTGACCTCCTCGCCACCCTAAAAGAGGAATATGAGGACGCCCCCGCCGCCACCCGCGCCGAGCATTGCATCAAGTGCGGTGCCTGCCTGCCCAAATGCCCCCAGCACATCGACATCCGTTCCATGATGAGCACCATCTGCGATACGCTGTGATTTTTGGATTTACGGGGGATTTTTCCAACCTTTTTGAAAAAAGCTTCGGCGAAAACCTTTAATCCAATAGGTACAATCGTATAAATACGGCGCACCACGGGGATTATTCTGTGGTGCGCCTGTTTTTTGTTGTTCCTGTTTATGATCCCTGCCTATGCGGAATTACAGCAGGTTCAACCCTTGCCACGAACTTTTTCCCGCCGTCCCATTCCGAATTCCTAATTTTTCCCCTCTCCGCGTAAAATGCCAAAAGCCCGATGTCAACACGGCATCGGGCTTTTGGATTTTCTGCATATAAAACGTTAATTTACTTATCCTGCGCGTTATGCTTCGCGGCAAACGGCAGCTTGCCATAGATTCCGCCGGTCGTCTCCTTGGCGGCACAGATTTTATCTGCCAGGCACACCAGCCACGCTTCACGGCAGGTGGGTGGGATGGGGGTTAAGGGGAACATGTGCTTTTTGATGATCTCCCGCTCCACCGGGGTCAGCTTCCAATCCTCGCTTGCGTTGTGCAGGGCGGTGCCTGGGTGGGTAAAACCGTGCCAGTGGTGGCCGTTGGCTTTATCGTGCCAGTCATACAAAAAGTAATCATGCAGCAATGCACCGCGGATCAGCGCCCGCTCGTTTACGCGCAGGTGCAGCGTTTCCGCCAAGACGCAGGCGGTATCCGCCACGCTGACGCAGTGGGCATACACGCTGACCTTGCCGTGCTGGATGCACCGCCGGGTTGCCGTGTAGCGGCCCTCTTTTTCCAGCCGGGCGGCTGCGGCTGCCACGCGGGCTTCGATTGCCCTGCGGCGTTCCCCGCTCAACTGAAGGTCACCACATCATCACGCGGGGCCGCGGCAGGCTCCACGTTGATGGCCGTCAGCACCGGGCCGACAGAATCCGGGGTCTGGCCCTTGTAAATCGGGTGGTATTTCAGGTTCACCTTTGCCGTTACCGTGATCCAGTCACGCTGCTTCAGGTTCTTGTACTCTGTGTACTTGCAGGGGAAGCCCACAAACTGGATATCCTGCACGCAGCAGGTCATGGCAAAGCGGCCGGGCACAAAGCTGTCCTTGCCGGCGCGGTTGGTCTGGCACACCTGAGCCAGGAATTTCACCGTTTTGCGTCGTACTTCTGCATCTCATCCATGCAGTCCATATACCACACGCCAAAGAACTCTTCGGGAATCTCGATCACCGGGGCGTTTACATCGAACGGCAGCGGGTCCGGGATATCGTCATAGGCAACGCTGCCATCCTTGAACTCATAGGCGATATCGCAGCGGCGGCTGGCCTGGCGCACCAGCTTGTGGATCAGCTGGTGGCTTTCGTCATCGTTTACCGCCTCGGCACGGTTCACCACCAGCAGCTCGCTGCCGCGCAGCTTGTCCAGCAGCAGGCCGCGCATGGCATTGTCGTTGGCATAGGTCTTGATGGTAGTGCCGTCTGCGGTGGCCAGGCACTGGTAAATCAGCCAGTTATCCGGCAGGGCATCGTACAGCTCCTGCACCAGCCACATGCCGTTGTATTCAATGATCACACGCCCACAGTCAGACTTTTCAGCCAGCTGCTGCAGGTGTTCGCGGTTCAGTTCCGCTTTGTCCTCAATGGTGGCAACGGTCACGCCGCCAAAGGCAAATCGCTCGGAATCATATTCCTCTTCGCCTTCCTCACAGATCAACAGCAGCGTTTTGTCGCCGGAATCAAACTGCGGGTCCTCCATTGTTTCCTGAATAAACTTGGTTTTGCCGCTTTCCAGCATACCCACAAAGAGGTAACAGGGAATCTCTTTCTGCGCCATGTTTTACTCCTTTACAAATCAGGCGTGGAACAGCTCTTCCACCTCATGTTCCTTCAGCTGGGAACCGATCACGCACACCTTGCCGGTAACATCGGGGCCGCAGGTGCGGATCTCATGCTCACCGGGCACCATATCGAACTCGTACCAGGTGTCGCCGCCGTCCACAATGCCCTTGGCACGCAGCACAGCGCCGTACTCGCCGGAATCCAGCGTGGTCAGGATGCTCTCCAGCTCGTCATGGCTGTACTTGTGGGCAGTCTCGTGGCCCCAGCTGGTGAACACTTCGTCTGCATCGTGGTCATGATGATGGTGATGATGGCCGCAGCAGCACTCGCCGTCATGGTGGTGATGCTCGTGTTCATCCTCATCATCGTCGTCATCATGGTCGTGGTGGTGATGGCAGCATTCGTGGCCGTGGTCATCATCCTCGTCATGATGGTGGTGATGCTCGTGCTCATCCTCATCATCGTCGTCATCATCATGGTCGTGGTGATGGTGGCAGCACTCGTGGCCGTCCTCATCATGGTCATGGTGGTGGTGATGATGCTCTTCCTCATCCTCGTCCGCATGGGCAGCATTGGAAGCCTGTGCTTCGCTCAGAAGCTCGGCAACCAGGTCGCGCTTACCATCCATAACGGAAACGATCTGTGCACCGGTCAGTTCGTTCCAATCGGTGGTCACAATGGTGGCGGTGGGGTTCTTTTCCTGGATCAGGGCAACGGCTGCGGCAACCTTCTTCTCGTCTGCGCTGCCGGTGCGGCTCAGGATGATGCAGGATGCGTGGCTGATCTGGTCATCATAGAACTCGCCAAAGTTCTTCATATACATTTTGACCTTGTTCACATCGGCCACAGTCACAAAGCTGTTCAGGCTGACCGGCAGGGTCTCGCCCACACCCTCAACAGCGCGGGTCACATCACTCAGTTTGCCAACGCCGGAAGGCTCGATCAGGATGCGGTCAGGATGATAAGTCTCCACGACCTTTTTCAGTGCCTCGCGGAAGTCGCCCACCAGGGAGCAGCAGATGCAGCCGGAGTTCAGCTCGTTGACCTGAATGCCAGCCTCACGCATAAAGCCGCCGTCAATGCCGATCTCGCCGAATTCGTTTTCGATCAGCACAATCTTTTCGCCCTGGAACGCTTCCTTGATGAGCTTTTTGATCAGGTCGTTTGCCTGCACCCAAAAAGCCGGAGAAAATATCAATTTTAGTTACCTGTTCTGCCATGGTAATATTCCCTTCTATCTTAAAGTTTGTTTGTGTTGTTAGCAATCTTGTTTTCTTACTGCTAACCTTATTATATCAAACCCGTCAAGAGCTTTTCGCCCATTTGGGCCTGCCAAAATTTGAAATTTTTGAAAACTTCTTGCCCTGTCAGCGCCTTTTTACCGCGGCGTTTCCCCCGTTTGCTGCAAAATCCTCTCACCTTTCAGCAGTTTGCCCGAAAAACCGCCCAGTATCGCCTGAAAAACCGTTTTTTCTATTGAATTTTGCGCCGGGCGCGTGTTACACTTGATTTATGCTGTTTTTACCGGAATTTTGCCTTGTTCACGCCCTGTTTTGGAGGTGAGCACCTTGCCCGCTGCCCCTGCATCCCGCGCCGCCGCGCGAAGTGACCCCCGTGGAACTGTTCCGCCTGCTGCCCGCCCATTTTGCCGCGGTACTGGTTTGTACCCTGCTGGGAGGTATTCTGGCCTTTGCTGCCGCACGCCTTGCCCCGCGCAGCTACCAGGCCGAAGCCCAGCTGTATGTTGCCGCCGCACAGGAGGGGCTGACCTCCGGCTATGCGGAACTGCAATTAACGGCTGATTATCAGGAGCTTTTGACCAGCCGCACCATGCTGGAATCCGTTATTTCCGCCCTTGGCCTTTCCACGGATACTGCCCACTTAAAAGACCAGATTACCATTCTGCACCCGGCAGATACCCATATTCTGCGCATTGTTGCGGCCGATTCCTCCCCACAGCGCGCAGCAGATATTGCCAACGCACTGGCTGCCCTTGCGTTGGATGATCTCTCTGCCCGCATGGCACCACCCCGCCCCGCCTGGTGGAGCAGGCAGCCCCGCCGCAGCGCTTTTCCGGGCCGGGGGCTGTGTTCCACGCAGCGTTTGGCGCTGGCATCGGCTTTTGCTCTGCTTTGCTTTCCTCTGCCTGCATTACCTGCGGGATGACCACATTTATACGGCGGACGATCTGGCCCGTTGCCTTGGCTCTTCGCCGCTGGCCTGCATCCCGGATGCCACGCCCCGCCGCTCCATACCCGGAAAGGCGGCCGCCCATGAAAGAACTTGCTTTGAACCACCTGCCGGAGCTGGCACCCCGGACGGTTGAATCCCTGAATCTGCTGCGCCTGCGTCTGGAACAGACAGCCCCAGACGCCAAAATCATTCTGCTCACCAGCACTACCCCGCAGGAAGGTAAAACTACTCTGGCTTTGCAGTTCTGGCAGCTGCTTGCCGGGCTTGGCCAGCGCTGCCTGCTGGTTGACGGTGACCTGCGCCATTCCGGCATCTGCCGCCAGTGCGGGCTGACCGGTGAACACAAAGTGCCGGGTCTGGCACACTATCTTTCCGGCAGCGTTCCTCTGGAGGAAGTTCTCTACCACACCGAGATCCGCGGCACCTGCCTGGTTCCGCCTCCGGCACCACCAGCCGCCCGGCCCTGCTACTGGAACACCCCCGTTTTGCCCGCATGGTGGAAAGCTGTGCACCAAAGTTTGCTTATCTTTTGGTAGATGCTCCAGCCTGAGCGAATGCAGTGACGCTCTCAGCCTTGCCAAGGTATGTGACGGTGCCCTGCTTGTGGTGCAAAGCGGCGGCGTTACCCACCAGGACCTGCGCCAGGCGGCTCACCTTCTGCAGGGCTGCGGCCTGCCGCTGCTGGGCACTGTGCTGAACCGCACCCCGTATTGACCTTTTATGAAAACATGTTAGAATGGACTTGTTCAACATTTTGCATATAAGGAGAGGACTATTTTGACGACCAATGAAAAAATCGCCGCTCTGCGCGCCGCTGCCCAGGCAGCCGGTGCCCACGGTGTTTTGCTGATGACCAGCGACCCCCACTCCAGTGAATATCTGCCCGCTTATTACAACAGCCTGCCGTTTTTCTCCGGCTTTACCGGCGAGAACTCCACCCTTGTTGTCACCCTGACCGGCAGCGCCCTGTGGTGCGATGGCCGCTTTTATGTTCAGGGTGACCGTCAGCTGGCCGGTACCGAAATTGAGTGCATGCACGCCGGTTCTGCCGGGGTGCCCACTGTGGAAGAGTACCTGACCGCCCATTTTGCCGCAGGCCAGACCCTGCTGCTGGATGGCAGCTGCGTGCCTGCCACCATTGCCAACGGCTATGCCGCCGCTCTGGCCAAGACGGCGCCAAGCTGGAAAGCAAGGATATCGTCTCCCCCCTGTGGGAGAGCCTGACCACCCGCCCCAGCCTGCCCAACACCCCCTGCGAGCTGCTGACTGTTGAGCAGACCGGCGCCACCGCCGCCCAGCGCATTGCCATGGTGCGTGACGAGCTGAAAAAAGCCGGTGCCACCGCCCTGGCCGTGACTGGTCTGGACTGTGTGGGCTGGCTGACCAACATGCGCGCACGCGACCTGCCCTGTACCCCGCTGGCCGTTGCTTATGCCCTTGTCACGATGGACAGCTGCACCCTGTTTATCGCCCCCGGCCGCCTGAATGATGCCGACGCAAAAACGTTGGCCGATAACGGTGTTTCCCTGCGCGACTACCCGGAGCTGATCAATACCGTACACGCTCTGCCCGCAGAGGAAGTGTTCCTCGTAGACGAGAAAGCCACCAACTATGACCTGTACTGCGCCCTGAACGAGCACAAGACCGTTACCGGTGCCGACCCGATCTTTGCACTGAAAGGTGTCAAAAACCCGGTCGAGCTTGCCAACATCCGCGAATGCCATGTGCGTGACGGCGTTGCCGTGGTGCGTTTCCAGATGGACTTGGAAAAGGCCATCGCCGAGGGCAAAATCCTGCACGAGACTGACATTGAAAAGATGCTGCAAAAGCGCCGTGCCGAAATGCCCGGCTATTTTGAGGACAGCTTTGATACCATTGCCGCTTACGGCCCCAACGCCGCCATGATGCACTACCATGCCGAGGGCGAAGTGGACAGCGTGATTGAGCCGCGCGGCTTCCTGCTGGTGGATAACGGCGGCCAGTATGACTGCGGCACCACCGATATCACCCGCACCTATCCCGTCGGCCCCCTGACCGAGAACGAGCGCAAATACTACACCTGGACCCTGCAGAGCCACATTGACATTGCCCGCGCGGTATTCTTGGATTACTGCACCGGCTTTGCACTGGACAGCTTTGCCCGCGGCCCGCTGTGGGCACACAAAATCAACTACCGCTGCGGCACCGGCCACGGCGTTGGCTACATCTCCTCGGTGCACGAAGGCCCCCAGAGCCTGCGCCCCCAGAACCCCATTGTCTTCAAAGAGGGCATGACCATCACCGATGAGCCGGGCGTTTATGAGACCGATGAAGTCGGCATCCGCATTGAGAACGAGCTGGAATGCGTGGATGCCGGCACCAACCAATATGGTCACTGGCTGAAATTTGAGCCGCTGACCCTGGTGCCCATCTCCACCGAGCCGGTCATTGTGGACGAACTGACCCGTGACCAGATCAACTGGCTGAACGCATACCATGCCCATGTATACGAGATGCTCAGCCCCCGCCTGACCGAGGAGGAAAAGACCTGGCTGAAAGCCAAGACTACCCCCATCGACCGGTAAAGCTTTCTTTTCCGCATTTTTGAGTTATTTGAATCACTGAATTTATCGGCCCCTGCCGCACCAAGGCAGGGGCCGTTTTTGTTTTGCCTTGGGTCCTGCTGTGCTATGTTCACATCAACCTTCCCTTTCCGTATTTTCCTTTTCCCTGTCTGTAGGGAACGGTCTTGACCGTTCCGTCCCCTCATCCCACCACCCTTTTATAAATGCACCTCACTCATGGCCTCGCGCAAATCAACTTATTGTATTTTATTTAATTTTATATTCAAATTGTATTTCCCGTTTTTCTTCGTCCGCCCCTCTGCCCATTCTGCACATTCCAACCAAATTGGCGCATCGGGTGCTGGTCATTCTGCTATTCTTTCATAATTCTTACCAAAAATCACCCGTCTAACACTGTGCAATCATCCCATTTTCTGGACTTTTTACTCATTCTTGGGTAAAAATCCGTGATTATTGTTGATTTTTTATCAAAGTCGGTCTATAATAAAATAGCTGGCAGGGTCAGGCCCTCCAGCCGCTTGAACTGAATTTATAGGAGGTACCTGTTATGCTCGTAAATGCAACCAATATGCTCCTCAAAGCTCGTGACGGCCACTATGGTGTTGGCCAGTTCAATATCAATAACCTGGAATGGACCCGGAGCATTCTGCTTCAGGCTCAGGCCATGCAGAGCCCGGTTATCCTGGGCGTTTCCGAGGGTGCCGGCAAATATATGACCGGTTTCAAGACCGTTGCCGCTATGGTGCGCGCAATGGATGAATCTCTTGGCATCACGGTTCCCGTTGCCCTGCACCTGGACCACGGCACCTATGAGGCGCAAAGGCCTGCATTGAAGCTGGCTTTACCTCCATCATGTTCGATGGCTCCCACTACCCCATCGAAGAGAATATTGCCAAGACCCGTGAGCTGGTTGAGCTGGCACACGACAAGGGCCTGTCCATCGAAGCCGAAGTTGGTTCCATCGGCGGCGTTGAGGACGGCGTAGTCGGCAACGGCGAAATCGCTGACCCCGAAGAGTGCGCCAAGATCACCGCTCTGGGCGTTGACTTCCTGGCTGCCGGCATCGGCAACATCCACGGCATTTACCCCGCCAACTGGAAGGGCCTGGACTTTGAAGCTCTGGAGCGCATCCATCAGGCTACCAACAACATTCCTCTGGTGTTGCACGGCGGCACCGGCATCCCCGACGAGATGGTTCAGAAAGCCATCCGCCTGGGCGTTTCCAAGATCAACGTCAACACTGACTGCCAGCTGGTATTTGCTGAGGCTACCCGCAAGTACATCGAAGCCGGCAAGGATCAGCAGGGCAAGGGCTATGACCCGCGCAAGCTGCTGAAGCCGGGCGCAGACGCCATCATGATAAGGTCAAGGAGAAGATCGAGCTGTTTGGCTCTGCCAACAAGGCTTGATTTGGCTAAGATTTAATTTGCCCTTTATCCAGTAACATTACGCCCCGGAATCGCATATTCTTATGCGGTTCGGGGTGTTTTTATTTTACACTGTTTGCGCTATTTTATTTGTAGGTACTAGCCATAACCTCGCAGTAGGGCGGGGTCACCCGACCCCGCCGAAGCCCTGTCTGACCACACATTGAAAATTGGCAAAAAGCAATCCCCCCATTTGTAGGGGACGCTGCGCCCGCAGGCGCGTTTCGGAGGCCAACCGGGATTTTAATCCCGGCTCTTAGGCCGGAGATAGACCGTTCCCTACAGTGCATTTTATAATATGTGGTAAGTGGTAGGGCGGGGTGCCCTCACCCCGCCGCAACCTTGGCCCATCTCTCATATTACAAATTTTGTAATGCACCTAAGGCAGCACCGCACAATTCCCGCCTGACGGCTTAAGCACCGCTCCGGCAGCTGCGGCACGGCATCTGCGTTGCCAAAATGCTCGATAATGTCGGGTTGCGGTACCCGCATCGTGCTTCGGGGGCAAAAGCCCCTCGCACTCTGCGACCGCTGCC
>ENA-OQAA01001404-OQAA01001404.1-human-gut-metagenome-genome-assembly--contig:-NODE-1404-length-12240-cov-1.497069_pt1 | contig 12240 bp, 20 predicted proteins | sample MGYA00242489_ERZ504515 | MGnify/ENA primary metagenome ERZ504515 (study PRJEB26092, sample SAMD00036237) | human gut metagenome | host: Homo sapiens | study: EMG produced TPA metagenomics assembly of...
CCTTTTTCTTACAATGCTTCCTTGTATTGGGACAATGTGGGCCATTACTGTCCTTTTTGAAAAACCACTGCTATCGGTGGGCCTTAATCTGCTTCTTGTCATTCCAGGTGTTTTGGTTGCAAATACGCCTCTTTGGATTGCTTATCCTTATTGCTACAGCGGCTATTTGGTCTCCTGCTCACTACACGATTTTACAGCAGAAGCTTCGGATGCTGCATTTTCTCTGTTTCCATTTTTGCCTTGCGCGGTTCTTGTCTTTTGTCTGGTGTTTTCGCTGGCGATCACACAATTTGGCAAAAAGAGAGGCGATAACCAGAAAATCCGTCGAGGATGCAAATTAAGCTATTTCTCGCATCTTCGGCGGATTCGCACAATATCGAGGTTAGTTATTAATTCAATTTACAGTCTTAAACATGGCATTTCATCTTTCCCAGCTTTCATCAGCTTCTTCTACCTTTTTTTTTCTAACACTTTTCTGCACTTCTCTTTACCACTGGCGCGAATTGATCCATTGTACCCACTAAAAAAGCTATTTTTACTGACCCTGGCACTACTTCTTGTCAAACTATCTAATTTAGTATATGCTATAGTTAAACTAATTTAAAGGAGGGATTCTCATGACTATTGCTGTTTCCGATTTAACAGGTTCTCTTACTGGAATTTTAAAGGAAGATTACGACTTAGACATTGAAAAAGAAGAACGCCTAAAAGAAAAATATGAACTACAATTTCCAATTTTAAATTTCATAGAAAGGAATTTTCCAAATGAAACGATTAAAACTATGTCTACTGGCACTCATCATTTGTTTTGGCTTGTGTGGCTGTGAAGGAATCGGATTTACTTCAATACGCAGATATGCCGATTGCATGAATACAAACTGGCACTTAAATTTACCTGAAACGGATGTTGAAATATATGTGAAAAATTCTGGCGTCAGTTTTACTGGTGACGGCATCCGATACCACATTCTCCAATATGACAAAGAAAGTGCAGATATCATTTTAAAAAGCTTCGATTGGGAAGCTGGTGAGCTAGACAGCGAATTAGCCGATAAAATGGAGGAATGGCTGGATAGCATCGACGTACCATTAGAAGATCGTCCAAAACAGAATGAATGGAAACATACGACTTACTGAGAAAAGAATGCAACAGTGATCATCTTATTATGTTTTTTGATGAAGATACAAATCAGTTGTATGTAGTGGAATATTTTTTGTAAAATCAAAGACTTTGTTCATCTAAGTCAAAATAACTTTTTCAATATGCCCTCAAGAGTTAGATTCTTGTTCTAACTCTTGAAGCGACTTAAATTGAGCCATAGCATAAACTCAAAAAGCCAGTTTTTACTAACCTCTACACTGCCCCTATACTGTGACTCGATTCCCACCTCATTACAATCTTTCATCGACTCGAATATCTTCCTTGATGCATCTCCACCTTGTCCAGAACATCCCAATTCCGATCATGATTGCGTACATTCCATACGCATATGTCATGCTTACAGGCTGCGTTTGACCCACGATCGTCCAGTTTTCTATACTGCTCCAGTTCACCGGTGAAAAACGGTACATCCATTTCGTTGTCATGGATGCTCCGCAATATACGACAACCGGATCTAGCAATATCAGAAAAACAGCTGCTGCAATCCCCAACGTATTGCTCTTACAGCAAAAATTGATGCTGTACATCACCATTCCAAGAAACCAAAATTGCAGCCATACCGCCAGAAAGCCCAATATCTGTGCGCCATACGGATAAATGATGGAAATTACTCTTCGCGGAAGCACTAGATTTCCCAGATAAAGAACCTGATATTCATCTGACTTTAGAATTTGCGTAATGGTACTTCCCCAAAACTCATGTAAGCTTACGCTCGGAAGTAGAATCAATGCTGGAATTACCGATAAAAAGACGGTGTAACCAAAGGCTGATGCACAAATGTAAATATTTTCTCCCAGCCACCAGCCCTTTCTGCCGGATCGAAGAACGATATAAGTCAAAAATGGATCACGTACCGGAACATCACATAGCAAGCAAACCCATCCAAAGCAAACTAATATTTTTAGCAGTCCATTCGTGATATCGCAATCAGCAAATACCACGGACAATAGAAATGGCGTAATCTTTGTATGATACTTAATTCCAAAACTGCTTAATCCGCTGAAATAGCGTATCATTAACACAATCATTAAAAGAAACGTAAGCAAAATTCTGCCATCTTTTTTCCAGCGCATAAAATTGCTTTTTGCGACCAAACATGCAATTCTATAAATCTCCATTTTGATACCTCTTTCTCACGGCATAATAAAAAAATAGTCCCGAAAAAAACATTACATATGAGCAAAAAGCCAAGATGATATACCGCTACCCATATTGGATTTTCCGATGGAAGACTTTGCAATCCAGAACTAATCCACTCAAAAGAAACTCGGTCTGGCAGCAATAACGAAACCGAATACAGAAAATAAAAGAGAAGCACGGAACCGCCGATCGCAACATAACTATTCGGACTCCAAACAGAGAGCGCCATCCTGCTGTCGTGAGCGCAGCGGCTGCAAGACCAAAATTCGTTCCAAGCAAAACAAGGTACAAAACTGCGCCGCTTGGATTTGTCATTAGTGTGCGAAATGCATCCGAATTATATGAAATATCTGCGCTAGATTCAAGCGGCATAACCGGAATCGTCAAAAAACTGGTCAGCAAAAAACCTATGATTACAGACGCAATTGTTCCTCCAATGTTTACAAGCACTTTTGTAGTGACATAGTCCTTTATACGAGACACGTACCAACAAATTTCTTATATTGTGATAATTATAATCTCTTGCAAACGTATAACTATAAAGTCCTGCCAATACAGCAACTAGCAATGACTTATACTGATCAAATACCAGACTTTGCTCAATTGCCTGCACACTGCTGAAAAGTTCGCGTACCTGCTGATTCTTTACCGCTTGCGTAAGCGTCTGGAAGATTCCTAACATGCACACACATACGACGCCAAACACCGTTAGTAAAAAATGCCAAGAACAAAAGCAGCGGAATGTTTCGCTTTTTAAAAGACCTCTTAGATTCTTTCGTCGCGTCTGCTTGTAATTTGTTTGCCTATAATTTGATTGTATTGTCATAGACTTCTCCCGTTTCCGCATTCAAATGAAGCCAATTTCGGATAGTTTTTCCATTCTTTTCAACGGTATATTCCACTCTCCACGCTGGTATCAATGTCATTGTCTGATCCTCAAACGAAATATCGCCAAAATTATTCACATATACAGCTTTGCTGACACAAATCTGGCATCTTTATTCCAGCCTCGTCTCAACGCTTTTTTGCCAGCGCAATCGCCTCATTTCATCAAGACTGTACACCTCTTTTGATGAAACAACCTCCTGTGTAAGAATTGGACACAGATTGCCATTTCCATAAACAACTTGATGCTTTGATGGACTATATACAATCTGAATTCGATTTCTTCCCGAAACAGAAGCTACATAAGTGTTGTGATATGCCATATAATAATAAAACAAATACACTTCATCCTCTTCTTTCCATATATTTAACTCTCCTGTTTGCATTCCATTTTCATCCACTTCGGCACCAGGTGCATATAGTTTAAATTCCTCTTCGTCGTAAAGATCCTTTTGCAGCTGATTTAATCCCTCTGCACATAACGCATACTTTTCGCAAAAAGCAATCAAAAAGCCCGCATCTTTTAAGCACTGCTCGATTTGTGCCCCGATTGCATCAATAGAAGTGTCACCAATGTCGACAGCTGAGAAATAGGAATCCAGTGTTCTGTCATCTGAGAATGTACTTAATACGGTTGTATAATAATCGCCCAATTCGCTATTGATCGAATAAAAGCCTTCGCCATTTGTACTAACACCCAAATAGAAGTACGGATCCTTCCCTTGGTTCCGCAAATAGTCCTCTACCTGCTCTTCTGACATATCATACAGCACTTTTCCAATCTGATTAATATCCAGCTGCTGATATTTCACAACCTCCAATGGCAGTGTATTTTCAGCGGCCGCGCTTTCAGCCGTATACTCTTGTGTCTCACCAGTACGGTCTTTTACCGACATCCGAAAATCACAGCTTGACAGCAGACTTCCTATCCCTATGATTACAACTGATACTATACTAATTCCAAATGGTTGCTTTTTCATAAATCTCCTTTCCGGGCTACCACCTCCCCTACACTGCCTCCTGCCGCAGTTCTTCGCAAATATTTCCTCTCTTGACTTTTCGCCACGTATAAACTGTGGAAAAAATCATTACGAGTATAAATGCCGCGGCGCCAACTGCATACAGCCAATTGGGAGAATTTTATTTGTGTAGATCGAATTACTTCAAATAGGAATATGACTTATAGTTTGCCAGAGCGCCCATCAGCCTCCTATCACAAATCCTCGAAGTGTATAGCTTAGATTCTCCGCGAAAATCATTCTTAAAAATGTGTGCTTGCTGCAGCCTGCTGCTTTTATCATCGCATACTCCCTTGTGCGAAGCCGCACTGCTGTCGTGATTGTATTGGCAATATTCGCCAGTGAAATAAGAACAATCAGAATCAAAAAGCACATCAAACACACATTGAGAATGCGCATCATATTTGCTTCATACTGATCAGTTTGCGGCGGCATTCCAATATCAAATGATTCATCATACTCATTTCTCAATTCTGACATTAGTTCTAATGCACGCTCGGAATCAATTGTTTTCACATATGCATAGTCCTGAATATTAGGCATAATAAACAGTTCTTCATTATAGGCGCTAAGCGGCAGCACAAAGCCCCAGTCTCCTGCCCATGCCCAGTATGGATAATCCTCTGCCGTTACCGTCTCTCCTATTTCAAACTGGAGCTTTGCGATGGACTCTTCCACTGGAACCTTAAATTTTTTAAAATCATCATCTGACTGTGCAGTCCTGCCATCTCCCACCAAATAAATCATCATGCTTGGATCCTCAGGGTCTGGATAAGCATATGAGGCATCTCCAATCTTCTTTTGTTCCATGATTGAGATTTCAGTCAATTCACTGCTGTCTTTAAACATCGCCCCCTCATAAAACCGTCTTCGTCCATCATCAAAATCTGCTGCGCCTTTCACAGCATTTAAAATCAAAAGCTTTGGATTTTCAGCTCTCAGATATTCCTCTGGATTTAGTCCTAGCTGCTTTAAATAGATCTCATACTGAGTATCTTCCACAAAATAAACTTGATCGCGATAATGCATCTGACCATCCACAATATATTCCCCTACAGCAAGTTTTCCTACATCTGTCAAATTACTCTCATCCACCACAATATGCAAATTGGCCTTGCGAATATAGACGGCATCTGAGACACTCGATGATGTTCTCAGCTGACGAATAAAATTCTCTCGAAATTTCTGTGTGAGATATTCTTGATCAAATGTATCATTATAAATACTGTTAAACTGAATATGATAATTATAATAATACGGAACATTCAGTCCCTTCATACTCAAACGCATGTAGTAAATAAATCCGCTTCCGCCAAGAAACAAAAACAGACAGATTGCCAGAGAAAAACTAATCGCACGGTATTGATTTTTTATTGCGCTTTGCATTGCGATGTGCAATCAGACCGCCCACGCCAAATACAGTTCCTAAAATACCGCGTCCCCGGATATTCCTTGCAAACTTAGAATCCTTAATATCATTTGTCTGACGAATCGCCTCGATAGGAGAAATCCGTCCTGCACGCAAGGCTGGCACCATTGCTGATACTAAAATGGTAATAATGCCTGCCACTGCTGCGACCACAAGATACCACACTTTCGTATAAAAGATAATTGAAACAATGCCTGCATATGCAGCTCCTGCTGAATTGATCATTGCATCAAATTGTTCTTTAAAATTTTAAATACACAGCTTACTCCAGCACATCCAATAAATAATCCTGCCGGTATTGCCGATACTGCCAGAAATCCAGCCTCAAAAAAAACACTCGTCATAACCTGAAAGCGCGTAGCACCAATGGATTTGAACAGTCCAAACTGACGTGTTCGCTCAGTCAGAGATATCGAAAACGAATTATAAATCAGTACAATGCTCGCACTCGCAACCACCACCATTAACACTGCACACATACCAAATAACATATAGCGGATATCGGAGACACCTTGCCCAAAATAACGCAAAAGCGTCTCATTGATCTTTGACTGGTGATCGCCAAAATTTTTGCAATAAAGTCGCTGGTATCATCAATGCTTTTCGTTTTTAAATAAATATCAGAAATCGTTGTCTGCACCCCTGTTGTCAGCACAAGATAACAAGGCTCCGCAAACTTTTGATAACCGGGATTTGTGCTAACTCCGACAATCGTATAGGTCTTTGTCTGTTCTACCTGTATCGTCTCTTTCTCGCAAAAATCCGCACTGCTTCGATCCTCGATTCTTTGTTCCTGATGCTGTATGACTCTGCCATCTGACCCAATACGCTCGCCAATCTGCCAGGTGATTGTATCGCCAACGTGAAATTCTTTTCCAGCTGTTGTCATCATTTGTGGGACAATGACTTCGCTGTCATTTTCCGGCAAACGCCCTTCAATCAACCTTACGCCCATCGTAGCAAAAAAGTCTGCATCCACGCTTCCGATCGCCACATAAACTCTATTCGACAGCGAAACTTCATGTTCAATACCAAAATTCTTCTCGCAACGCCGACAATGCCCATGCGACAGATCTGCATCACTTCCCCAGACTGTGCCAAGCGCGCCTCATCTTCTTCGTCACAATTATAAATCACGCCATAATAATCGCCATCGCGCATTTTCATATATTCGCTGAAAAAATGAAACAGACTTGAGGTTCCCGTAAGTACTGCTGTCAGCAATGCAAATGACAAAACAATTCCCGCAAATGTGACTGCCGTTCTCGCCTTATTCGCTGCTAACATCCGCTTTGTATACAAAAATAAAATCTTCATCAGCTGATCACCTCATCTCTGCAAATTCGCCCATCCTCGATGCGGATTAAGTGCTTTGCCTGGTTTGCAATCTCCTCGTCGTGCGTGATAATAATCAAGGTCTGATGATATTTTTCATTCGACAATCGAAGAAGATTCATGATCTCCTGACTGTTTTTCGAATCAAGATTTCCAGTCGGCTCATCGGCTAAAATCACCGTTGGCGAATTGATTAGCGCCCTTCCAATTGAAACACGCTGCTGCTGACCACCAGATAACTGATTTGGAAAGATGATGCTCACGCCCTTTTAAGCCAAGATCAATTTATCATCTGATCGATGCGCGATTTTCCTACCTTTCGACCGTCAAGAAGCGCCGGAAGTGTCATATTTTCAACAGCATCAAGCACAGGAATTAATTATAAACTGATAAATCAGTCCCACCTGCCTTCGGCGAAAAATTGCCAGCTGCTCATCATTTTGCTTATATATATCCTGTCCGTCCATGTACACATTCCGCTGTCTGGACGATCCACTCCGCCTAATATGTGCATCAGCGTAGACTTTCCAGAACCAGATGTACCAACAATTGCAACAAACTCTCCCTTTTCGATTGAAAAAAGAGACATCATCAAGAGCTCTTACTTCATTCTCGCCCTTTCCATATGTCTTACACAAATGTGATGCCCGCAAAATTTCCATTCTCATCCCTCCTGATTTCCTGAATTTTCCGTTTTCAATTATTATGGTACACGCTATAAGTGACAGCTTGCTTACTTTTTTGGTGACATTTTTTGTCACTATTGCAGTTTGCAAGGCAAGCCAATACTTCATGGCAAAGCCCTGAGGCGAATGGCTTTCACGAGACGGAACGTTGTAGCGGGACTTTCAAAATAATATACAATAATAAATATGGTAACAGGTGCCCGCGGAAAAGAGACGTCGACGAAACCATTACGCCGATGGCTTTTCATAACCTCCCGGGAGGCAACGCCTCACTTGCGCACATGAATGACAAATTTTGCGCCGCCCTCCTCTCTGTTTTGCGCCTTAATTGTTCCATTTTGTTTTGCAAAGATACTCTGTGCCATTGCCATACCAATTCCAAATCCGCTGTGGCGCGCCGTTTTCCCTCTGTAAAATCGCTCAAAAATATGTGGCAGTTCCTCATCGCTTATACCGCTTCCTTCATCCTCAATCTCAATTTCGCTGTATACAGACTTTTCAGACCAGCTCACATAAAGATTGCCACCGTTTTCCATATGCTCGATGCCATTTTTCAAGATATTAGTAATTGCCTCTGCACTCCAGCCAAAATCACCTTGAAAGCTGTCTGTGTCATTTCCATTCAGACAAAGCTTTACACCATGCAAGTCCATGGAAATTGCAAGCGGCTCTGCACTATGTAAAATAAGCTCCTTAATAAAAATCTTCTCCTTCTGAAGAATAGCAGTTCCTGAATCAAGCTTTGCCATCTTAAGAAGCACTACGACAAGCGAATCTACACGATCTACAAGCTGCTGCATCTCGGTAAGACGTCTTGCACGCTGGTGCACTTCGTCCTCTCCGCTTCCCTCAAGCTTTCTAATGCTGCTGATCATCAGACGCATTGCAGTGAGCGGTGTTTTTAATTGATGAGAAATATCAGCCATCATCTCTGCCTGAAAATTCTTTTCTTTTTGAAGCTGATCTGCCTGCTCACACAGTCTTATGACAAGTTTTCGTACTTTGTCCTGCAAAATGGCAAGCTCTCCCTCGCTGTAATCGTCCAGATTCCAGTGTTCTTCCCCATAAAGAATACGGTCGATCTCGTCTGACAGATAGAAGCCTGCGTCTCACGCCTACGAATCTCAGATATAAACACGCCAGACAAAACAAATGCAGAAAAATAATGCAGACAGCAGCCTGCCAGCCCCACACAAAGAAAACGATAAATGCGGCGGCTGCAAGCATACTGTCTGCCATGATTAATTTATTATATTCTGGTCTCATAGGAAATTTCCCCTTTTCATCATTCTGTCCGCTCCTCCATGCGATATCCAATACCTCGAATAGTATGAAGCAGGCGTGGACTTTGTGGATTTTCCTCAATCTTCTCACGCAGACGCTTCATATACACAGACAGCGTATTGTCATTTACATATTCGCCAGATGCATCCCATATCTCCTCAAGCAGCTGATTTCTCGTCAAAATCTGACCTTTGTTCTGCAGTAAAAGAAGCAGCAGACGATACTCAAGTGCTGATAAGAACAGCTCTTTTTCGCCTTTTGTCACTGTTGCTGATGACACGTTGACCCTAAGATCGCCACAGCTTAAAATGCGCTGTTCTTTTTTGCAGCGGCGAAGAACTGAGCGGATTCTTGAGATCAGCTCACGAGGGCGAAATGGTTTAGCTATGTAGTCATCTGCACCCATATCAAGACCTGCGACTACGCTGTACTCATCACCTGATGCAGTCAGAAAGATCACTGGAATCTCGTATTCTCTTTTTATTTCTGCACAGATAGAAAAGCCATTTCCATCCGGCAGACTTACATCAAGGAGCACCAGATCAAAAGCTTGTGCCAAAAGGCATTCGCCCGCCTCTTTTTTTAGAGCCTGCAATTTGCGTATCAAAACCCTCTGCGCGAAGCAGTTCACCTAGATACGCAGCGATTTGGCCATCGTCCTCTACCAGTAGTATTTTTGTCATTTTCTTCTTTGCCTCCCGGAACTTTAATGCCACGTTGTTTTATCGCGCACAGCGCTGATAAGCAAATCGCGCTGTTCCATCCTCTACATATATAATACCACAGCGCTCAAATCCATTCTTTTCAAACAAATGCTGCATGACATTGTTATCCTTATGGGTATCGGCGCGAAGCTCTGGGCAAATCGCTTCGCAAAAGGAAACTATCTGCGAAAATATACCTTTGATTGTACCATCGCTTGCGACGCGGTGAATTGTTCCGTATGTATTGTCGTTTTTCCATCTGCCCTGCTCGATCACGCGATACGTTGGATCTTCTCCCACAAAAAACTTAAATGCTGCATGGACAATGTTATCCTCTCCCATGCAGACAAAGCTGTATCCATTTTCAATATCATCCTGTATCATTTTACGTGTTGGATAACCAATCTCCCACTGCGTTGTGTTTCCAGTACTATCCATAAAACGCTTTGCCCTGGCATAAATTTCCATCATACGATCAAGATCAGTCAGCTTGGCTTTTCGTATTGTTATTGTATTCATCTTTCTCCCTTCTGTTATCCAAAAATAGTAGCCCAAAAAGAGCTGCCGCTCCACGGATGATGACATCCATTTTGCAGCAGCTCTCCCTGCTAAAAATTATTTATTTATCCTTATCTTTTTCAAAGAAATCTTTGATTGGATGCTTTTTCTTAGTTGTCGTTGTATTAGCAGTCGTCTTGCCATTCATCGCCTCATCAAATGCCTGCAGTGCCTCTTTTTGCTCCTTTGTCATACTGGTTGGTACCTGTACAACGAAGGTGACATAATGATCACGCGTACATTTTTGTTGCGAAGACTTGGAACACCCTTGCCTCTTAAACGTACCTGTGTATCAGTCTGGGTTCCAGCTTTAAGCTCATACTCCACCTGACCGTCAATTGTATCAATTCTAATCGTTGCACCAAGCGCAGCCTGTACAAAGGATACCGGAACAGTTGAGAAGATATCGTAGTCCTGACGTCTGAAGATCGGATGCTGTGATACTGCAACCTCAACAAGAAGATCACCCCACTCGCCGCCGTTAATACCAGGCTCGCCCTTTCCGCGGATACGAATGCTCTGGCCATTGTCAATACCAGCTGGAATCGTAACCTGAATGGTCTTTAACTTTGTCTGATATCCGGTACCACGACAGTCTGGACACTTGTCCTTTATGATCTTACCGCTTCCATGACAATCCGGGCAGACCTGAACGTTACGAACCATACCAAACATTGACTGCTGTGTGATTGTAACCTGACCGCGTCCCTGACATTTCGGACAAGTAATAGGAGAAGTTCCTGGCTTTGCACCTGAGCCATGACAAGTTGGACAAGGATCCTTCAGATTTAACTTAAGCTCCTTCTCGCAGCCCTTTACAGACTCATCAAAAGTAATACGTACTGCCGTTCGAAGATTTGCGCCCTTCATAGGACCGTCATTTCTTCTGCTTCGTCCGCCGCCAAATAAATCTCCAAAGATATCTCCAAAGATGTCTCCCATATCGCCGCTAAAGCCACTAAAACCACCGCCGTAGCCTCCGCCGCTGCCATCAAATGCTGCATGACCAACTGATCATACTGTGCACGCTTTTCCTTATCACTTAATACACTGTAAGCCTCTGAGGCCTCCTTAAAATTTCTGCAGCTTCTGCGCTCGGGTTAATATCCGGATGATACTTCTTGGCAATCTCTCTGTATGCCTTTTTTATGGCGGCATCATCAGCGTCCTTCGCTACACCAAGGACTTCGTAGTAATCTCTCTTCTCTGCCATAAATACTCCCATCTGGGCAACCGCTCAAAGCCGCTTCGGCCAAAAGGGCTACCAATACTTTTCTTACTCTTAACATGGCAAAACTCCTGGAGAAGTCCCAAGAGCAATGCCATTTTTTATCTTACTAAAACTTCTTAATTATTTCAACCCACAGTTGATATTTTTTTCAAACTTTCTAATTAAGCGTTTTTTTATTAAACTTCCTTGTAGTCTCCATCAACAACATCGTCAGAAGAAGATGAGGAACCTGCACCTGCGTTCATGTCTGGGCCTGCCTGTGCGCCACCCTGAGCTGCCTGTGCCTGCTCATACATCTTGGAGAACAGCTGCTGTGCACTGTTCTTTAAGGTCTCAGTCTTTGCCTTTAACTGCTCAGTCTGATCTGGTGTTACGTTGTTGATATCGGTAGAAGCTACCAGATCCTTCAGTGCCTGAAGGTCGCTCTCTACCTGACCCTTTAAGGTCGGATCCAGCTTATCGCCAACTTCCTTCATTGCATTCTCAGTCTGGAATACGAAGGAATCTGCCTCATTACGAGCATCTACGCCTTCCTTACGAGCTTATCCTGTGCCTCGAACTCAGCTGCTTCCTTAACAGCCTTCTCGATATCAGAATCAGACATGTTGGAACCTGCAGTGATGGTGATGTGCTGCTCCTTACCAGTTCCAAGATCCTTAGCAGATACATTACAATACCGTTGGCATCGATATCGAATGTAACCTCAATCTGCGGAACACCACGACGTGCTGGTGGGATTCCATCCAGACGGAACTGTCCAAGGACTTGTTGTCTTCGCGAACTGACGCTCGCCCTGTAATACATTGA
>ENA-OQAA01001405-OQAA01001405.1-human-gut-metagenome-genome-assembly--contig:-NODE-1405-length-12233-cov-1.995457_pt1 | contig 12233 bp, 14 predicted proteins | sample MGYA00242489_ERZ504515 | MGnify/ENA primary metagenome ERZ504515 (study PRJEB26092, sample SAMD00036237) | human gut metagenome | host: Homo sapiens | study: EMG produced TPA metagenomics assembly of...
GTTGTACGAACCTTATCAAATATCTTTCTTCCGGAAGCTCCTTCCCATTCCTTCTCGAAGAAAGAATGGGCAAAGGAAAAATACACCTCCTTGCTGATCTTGTCTAAAAATAATTTTTGGGTGGATTGATAGAAGGGGCGCTTGATTGAGAAGAATATATATTCCATCAAGTGCTTTTTACTCCCCGAAAAGATAAAATGAACATTCGGCAAAAATTGAATATAAGAACGCAATAGGCCTTCCACCCCTTTCTCCGGATATTCCATGATTTGCTGGAACTCGTCAATAGCCAGATAACATTCTCTTCCAGACTGCCGCAAGTAGTCGAAAATCTCCTTCAGCGTCTCCTCCTCTTTCGAAGGGACGATATCCAAGGATACAGACGGAATGCCCGATAACTCATCCATTGTTATCACGGACGGCAACTCTTAAAAAAAGAAAGCAAGGTCTTCAGCGTAGATTGAGAGAGACTATCCAGCTTACCTAAGATCTCCCTTCCCAACAAAGCGACAAACTCACGCAAATTTTGAGTAGAGAAAATATCTAAGTAGAAGCACTTGGCATTCTTCTCCTTTTCTTGTAGCGTATAAAAAACATTCTTGATCAAACCGGTCTTTCCCATACGGCGAGGGCTTACCAACGTGATATTTCTCCCATTATGAAGAGCGGATAAAATCACTTCTGTCTCTTTCTCCCGATCACAAAAATATTCTGGACCTTGATAACCAACTATTAAAAAAGGATTATTCATATTCAGCATCTTATTTGCATTACGCAATTCACGTAACGCAAATTACGTAATAAAAAACCAGAATAACAAGTAAACCGACTACTACTTACATATCCCGACACTCACCGACACTCACCGACACTCGCCGATTCCCGTTTTTCAGAGGCTCTATCTTTGCATTGTCATTAGTAATTAACCTTTTAAAATTCAAAATTATGGCAGTGAAATTTAAAGTAGTAAAGCGTAAGGTATTGAACGGCGCAGAGAAAGACTCAGTAAAGAACTACGCGATCGCTAAAACGTCGGGGACTTCGGACCTCAACAAATTATGTAAACTGATTTGCTCTCGCTCCACGCTTTCGTCGGCGGACGTGAAAGCGGTGCTCGATTCATTAAACTGGGCGATGGATCTGGAACTTTCCTCCGGCAACGTGGTGCAATTGGGAGAATTTGGAAACTTCCGTATGTCTATTAACTCCGAAGGAACGAATACGCCCGAGGACTTCGACGCCACCAAGATAAAGGGGGCACGTATTATCTTTTTCCCGGGCTCGGCCCTGCGGACTACCCGCAATGAGGTGAATTTCGAGCCTCTGGAGGTTACGAAAAAGAGCGCAGGTTCTGATAGCGAAAGCCCGGACGAGATATGAGAAAAATTGACCTGATCGTGATTCATTGCTCGGCAACCCGTGAGAATACGGATTATAGCCCGGAGCAACTGGAGAGTGACCACAAGGCACGGGGATTCCTCCGTGCCGGTTACAACTTCTACATCCGTAAATCGGGAGAAGTAGTGAACCTGCGCCCGCTAGAGCAAATTCCGGCTCATGCGAGAGGACACAACAAACACAGCATCGGGATTTGCTACGAGGTGGACTGGACATCACCGGACAGCACGGGATACCCGCACACAGGCTCAAAAGACCTCGTTGTTACGTTTGATCCGGCATCTCTTAATCTGCTTTCCCGGCTCATGGGTCTGTGGGCACCGGGATCTCTCGGAGGACTTAAACGGAGACGGGACGATCTCGCCGGATGAATGGATCAAACAATGCCCCTCATTCAACGCGATACCCGAATACAAAGAACTCGTGTATGAGCTACGAAAAAAATAAGTAAAAAATCCATGCTCCCACTAAGGGTTTTCAAATTTGGTTGCGACTATTAGTATAGAAACAACTTAAAATGGAGAATAGCATAGATCATATTATCACAAGGATATTAAGTGGCAACAGCTCCTCGGAAGATTTTCTTTCGCTGAGCGAATGGCTGAACGCAGACGAAAAGAACAAAAAAGAATTTCGGTTGCTAAAGAGTTATTGGGATGCGGAAGTCTCGGTTCAGCCATTCCTTAATGCTCCTAAATGTGTCCCTCGATAATTTGAGAAAGAAGATCGACGATCAAAGCAGGCAAAAGAGATTGAGGCTGATCCGTTTCATCGCTACTCCCATTGCGGCGGCAATCGCCTTTCTTGTTCTGTTTTTCGCTACGACGCACTTAAATACCCGGGAAGAAGGTTCAGCAATTCTATACCTATATAACCGATAAAAATAAATCTCATTTTACATTGGATGATGGTACGAAGATCATTTTGAACCGGAATAGTCGCTTTACCTACTCTGACGCATACGGTACGGATCAGCGAAAGGTTAATTTGGAAGGAGAAGCCTATTTCGAGGTGGCGAAAAATCCGGAAAGACCTTTCATCGTCGATATGGGAAATGCCTCCATACGGGTATTAGGAACGACCTTTAGTGTAAAAGCCGATAAAGGGAAGGATCAGATCACGGCCGTCCTGCTGGAAGGGTCTATCCGTTTCGAAAGCCCGACACAACAAGTCTTACTAGCTCCCGACCAGCAACTTACATTCATCCGTTCAACGAACAAGATTGATATCCAATCCGTCAACGCAAAAGAAAATCTGGCATGGAAAGACGGCTTGCTAAAGTATAAATCAATAGCGCTTTGTACCTTGCTGAATGAGCTTGAGAAAAGATACGAGATCCCGATCCATATAGAAAACAAGAGATTGCTGGACCCGAATGTCACTGTATCCGGAACATTCAGCGAGGATCAATCTTTAAATGAGATTTTACAAGTAATATCTCGCAGTTTGCCGATCAAATGGTCACAAAGAGATGGAACTTACTATATTCAATAAAATAAAAATATCAACACATCTTAAAAAAACAAGCAATGCCTATGAGATAACACGGATCATATCTTTCAAAAAAACAAAACCGGCTGCAAAAATACAGCCGGCCCCATTAAAAAGAATTAATTCCTGCTTCTGCTACTCCACGACCAAATTTTGTGGCAGACGCATATTATCAACCTTTTATCAGTACAAAAATATGGAAAATGTTTCGTATTATAGGTCTTTAGGTCCAAAGACTTAAAAAAAATGCTCTCGGTCCTAAAAATGTCCTTTATTTTACTTTTCTTGACACTGTTCCAAGCGGTAGCGACTAATTCCTATTCACAATCTGTAACGATTTCCGTGAAGACGGATCAGGCCCCGCTAACCGATCTATTCGCTATTATAGAAAAACAAAGCGATTTCTTATTCTTCTATGTGGATTCTGACGTAAAGAACGTAAAAGTGAGCGTGAACGCAACCGATAAGTCCATAGAAAATATCTTATCGCAAGCACTACGCAACACGAGTTTGAAATATTCGATCGAAGGACGAAATATCAATGTATTTAATAAAAACATTGTCGCCCAGCAAACTAAAAAACGTATTACCGGTGTCGTTAAAGATGCGGAAGGAAACGCTATTATCGGCGCTAACGTTGTCGAGAAAGGCACGACCAACGGTACGATTACGGATCTGGACGGTAAATACATGATGGAAGTATCCTCAAACGCGACCCTTGAGTTTTCCTATATCGGTTACATGACACAGTTGCAACCGGTAGGCGGCAAAAACGAGATCAATGTAAACCTGAAAGAGGACACTCAAAAACTGGACGAGGTAGTCGTAGTAGGTTACGGTACACAGACAAAACGTGAGATTACCGGTTCTATCACCAATGTGACCGCTGAGGATTTCAACCAAGGTCTGACTCGTAACGCAGCGGATTTGTTACAAGGTAAGGTGGCAGGTTTAACGATCAATACGGGTTCCGGCGACGTAACGGGCAACTCGACGATTCAATTAAGAGGTATGTCAACCTTGCAAAAGGACCAAGGTCCGTTGGTTGTTATCGATAATGTACCGGGCATGGACATGTCTACGGTTAATCCGCAGGATATCGAATCTATCTCTATCTTGAAAGATGCGTCTTCAGCCGCTATCTATGGTTCCCGTTCAGCGGGTGGTGTTATCCTTATCACTACGAAGAAAGGTTACGCCAGCAAACCGACCATCGCTTATAATGGAGCGTTCGGTGTATCTACCTTGGCCAACAAGCCGAATCTGCTGACGGCGGACCAATGGCGTAGCTATACTTCCTCTACCCCGGGTAAGGATGGTAAGGATTTTGACATGGGAGCGAACACGGATTGGTTCGACGAGATCACGAGAATCGGTTTCCAACAGGATCATGCCGTGTCTTTATCAGGAGGTGGTTCACACCATAACTATAGAGGTTCCCTTTCTTATATGCAACGTGAAGGTATCGCACGCGATAACTCCATGAACCGTTACAACGCCCGTTTCCAATTCTCCCAACGTGCGCTGGAGGATCGTTTGAAAGTAAGCATCACCGGCGTGGCTACCGTTACGGATAACGCACCGACAAATACGACAAACTTCTTGCTTGCCTACAATATGATTCCCGTACGTCCGGTTAAGCTAGAGGATGGATCTTGGTTCGACACACGTGAATACGACCAAGGAAACCCGGTACGTAACCAGAAAGAGAATACACATAAGAACCGCATCAATAATTTCTATGGAACCGCTGATGTCGGTTATACGATTATCGATGGCTTAGAGGCTAAAGTTCTTTTAGCTAAAAGCCGGAACACGGAAGATGAGAGTAAATACAGTAGCATCGAGTCTCAAGCCGGCTACAACGATGGCGGTAAGGCCGAACGTTGGTCGAGATTGCGTGATAAGGATTTGATGGAATGGACCGCCAATTACTCGGCCGAGTTCAATAAGCATAAGATCAATGCCTTGATCGGTTATTCTTGGGAAGAGGAGAACTATGAGGAGACTCACGTACAGACCCGTGGTTTCGTCACTGATTTATTAGGCGCTAACAATTTGGCCGCAGGACAAAACCTGAACCCCGGAGACGCGGAGTCTGAGAAATGGCAAAGTCGCCTGATCTCTTTATACGCAAGAGCCAATTATAGCTTCAATGAGAAATATATGTTGACAGCTACCGTACGCCGGGATGGTTCTTCAAATTTGGAACGAATAACAAATGGGGTACCTTCCCTTCCGTTTCCGTGGGTTGGAATATCACCCAAGAATCATTTATGCAAAAAGTAAACTGGCTTAACGACTTAAAGTTAAGTGTCGGTTATGGTATCACTGGTAATCAAACAGGATTGGACCCCTACAAAACCCTCGAGCTTTACGGCACAGATGGTGTATATTATGATACCGGTTCTTGGTTGCCTTCTTATAAGATCAGCCAGAACGCCAATCCGGACCTAAAATGGGAACAAACAGCGATGTTGAACATCGGACTTGATTTCTCCGTATTGGATAGCCGCCTAGGAGGTCGTATCGAATGGTATAACAAAAAGACCTCTGACATGCTTTATACCTATCCGGTACCAACCCCTCCTTATTTATATAATAAGATCATGCAAACGTAGGTGATATGCGTAATACGGGTATCGAGCTGAGTTTGAACGCAGACGCTATCCGCACAAAGGATTTCGACTGGAACATTTCCTTGAACTTGGCTCACAATGAAAATGAGGTAACTCGTTTATCCAACGATGTATTCACGATGGATAAGATCTTATTAGGTGACGTATTCATCCGGGGTGGAAGCTCCAGTGGTACGCACGTATTGGAAGAAGGACGCCCTATCGGACAATTCTACGGTTTGGTTTGTAACGGTATTGACGAGAACGGTAGATATATCTTGGTAGATAAAGACGGCGACGGCGAGATTTCCGATCCGGCGGATTACGACTACATAGGTTCCGCACAGCCGAAATTGACTTACGGTATCACCAACTCTTTCCGTTACAAGAATTTTGACTTATCATTTTTCTTGCGTGGAACGATCGGTAATGATATATTGAACGCGACCCGCATGGCATACGCTCAATCCGGATTCCTGCCGGGAACGAATGCGCTGGACGATCCATTGACCTATACGTTAAGCGAAACTCCTAGATTCTCCAACTATTATTTAGAGAAAGGATCTTTTATGCGTCTCGACAACTTGACTTTAGGATATAAGATCAAAGCTTTGAACGGTATCCGTGTTTATTTCACGGCACAAAACCTATTCGTTATCACGAAATATAAAGGTCTTGATCCCGAAGTCCCTATGGATTCAGGAGACGGTTTAACCCCGGGTGTAGAACCTCGTGAATTTTATCCGAAGGCACGCACATTCTCTGTTGGATTAAACTTGAATTTCTAATACATAAACAGTAACGATCATGAAAAGATTATTCAAAAATATAATATGTGCCGTACTCGCTCCGGTAGCGCTTGTCTCTTGCATGGATTTGGACGAGAACGTATACGACAAACTTCCTACCGACGAATTCGGGACAACGGAAAAGCAGATCAACGCAATCATGGCTCCGGCATATCAATCTTTGAAAAATATGCTAGCCTACGACGGTCCTTGGGGGGCGGCCGATATGACAGCCGATATCTTGATGGCACCGACACGTGTAGGTGGTGACTGGTGGGACGGTGGACAGTATATGGAACAATGTATGCATAGCTGGAAACCGAACTCTTACTCTGTAGAAAATTGCTGGGATTATTGTACGGGAGGCCTAACTACGGTTAACTCCGTATATAATATTATAGAGAAAAGCGAAGCCATGAGCGATGAGCTTAAGCTTCAATACTTGTCCGAGTTAAGAGGATTACGCGCTTTCTGGTATTATGTAATCGTAGATATCTTCGGTAACGCCCCACTAGTGACAGATTTTGAGGATACCTCCTTGCCCTCCAGCACAAGCCGTGCGGACATTTATAAATATGTGGTTAAGGAATTAACCGAGATCATCCCGAACTTGCGCTCCGATGTATCAGATGCCAGCTACGGTAAGTTTACGCAAGGTGCTGCCCGCATGGTATTGGCGAAGATGTACCTCAACGCCGAGGAATGGATCGGTGAACCGAACTGGAAAGGTGTTGTGGAGCAATGCGACGAGATCATGAAACTCGAATATATCATCGAACCGAATTGGAAAACCAATTTCGAGGTTCATAACGAGGTATCACGAGAGATCATTCTCCCGATCTGCTACAAGGCATCCGATGAGTGGGGCAACTCCATCCATCTTTGGACATTGCATTATCTGGATCCCGATGTATTAGGTTTCACCGGCGGTATGTGGAACGGTATCAACGCCCAGCCGGATTTTGTCCGCACATTTGATACGGAAGATCCTCGTTACGAAGGTTCGTTCTTGATCGGCCCGATGATCGACCCTAGCACGGGAGAGATTTTGAAAACGACCCTAGGACATGACTTGATCCATACGATCGACTTAAATGTGGTACCGGGAACAGAGAAAACCGATGCGGACGGTAACTTAACTCCGTGGGGCGAAGTTCACCAAGAAGACGGCGCACGTATCAATAAGTGGGTATATGAGAAAGGCATGCAAAATACCAATATGGAGAACGATATCGCTATTTTCCGTCTGGCTGATGTATACCTAATGAAAGCGGAAGCTTGGTTCGCATGGGCGGGGATCTCGGTGAAGCTACTCGTCTGGTAAACGCTATCCGGGAAAGGCTTATGGTAATTCCGATCATAATTACACGAGCGTGACATTAGATGATATTTATAACGAGCGTGGTTATGAGTTGGCATTCGAATTTGTCCGCCGCCAAGATATGATCCGCTTCGGGACTTATCTGAAACCGAGATATATGAAGCCGAAACAGACTCCGGAATATCGTAAGATCTTCCCGATCCCGTTCAAGGTTGGCAGAAGAACAATAATTTGGTTCAGAACCCGGGATATCCGGCATTCTAATCATATCAGTCTGTTTTTAATCTCAATTCTTTAGACCCCAATTCAATTATTAATCATAATATGAACAAATTTATGAAAGAGGTAAATAAACAATCCAGTCCGACTGGAATCTCTAGAAGGGAATTCCTTGGGATGGCAGCCACAGGCGCTGCCGCCCTTACGATCCTGCCCAGCTTTACCGTAGCGGGATTAGGACATGTAGCTCCCAGCGATAAGCTTATATCGCGAAAATAGGCTGCGGCGGTATGGGAGCCGCCGATTTGGGTAGCTTAATGAATACGCCGCATAAGAACGCGGCGATCACCTGTCTGTGCGACGTGGATGACCGTCAATCTGTCGACGCTCGCAAGACCTATCCAAAAGCTAAGTATTTTAACGACTTCCGTGAGATGTACGAGAAGGAAGGTAAGAACTTCGATGCCGTATGTATCTCCACCCCGGATCATAACCATGCGATCCAAGCTTTCGGCGCTATGCGGATGGGTAAGCACGTATATCTGCAAAAACCGATCGCGCACGATATTTACGAGGCACGTATCCTTACCGAGGCTGCCAAGAAATATAAGGTCGTGACCCAGATGGGTGACCAAGGTAACTCTTGCGACGGTATGCGTACCCTTCGTGAATGGCTCGAGGCAGATCTGTTGGGTGACATCCAGAAAGTATATTGCTGGACCAACCGCCCCGTATGGCCGCAAGGTATTCCTTGGTCGAACCAGAAACCGCCTGTTCCTAAAGGCTTGAATTGGGATTTATGGTTAGGAACAGCGGAGTATGTAGACTATGTGGATAATTTGGTTCCGTTCAACTGGCGTGGTTGGTGGCGTTTCGGTACAGGCGCTCTTGGAGATATGGGTTGCCACATCATCGGCCCTCCATTCAAATTGCTTCAATTAGGCTATCCGACCGAGGTTTCTTGCAGCACGACCAATGTTTACTCCGGAATCTTCGAAGAAGCCTATTATCCTGAAAGTTGCCCGGTAGCCAGCTCGATCCGTTATAAATTCAAGAAGAAAGACGGAAGCGACTTGAGCCTATATTGGATGGACGGCGGTATCATGCCAGAACGTTTCGAGGAGATCGACAGATGCCGATATGACCTGCACGATGGGAGACTTGGATATGATGGACGTGGAAGGCGCAACCGTATTCGTAGGTACGAAAGGTATGGCTTCTTGCGGCTGGGGTGGTTCCGATCCAAGATTCTGGCCGAAGGGGGTAAAGGCGAACAAGAAACCTTTATTCAACAAAGACGTGAACATTCCTCATAAATATAAACGTATCGAAGGGGGTACGAATGGCCACTATTGGGCATGGATCGACTCTTGTATCGCAGGGTACGACAAGGCGGACGTAGAATCTCCATTCGAAGGATACGCCGGTCCGTTGACGGAGACCGTATTGATGGGTAACTTGATCTTACGGAGCCATAATATCCGGGAACAAGTGAAACATAACGACTCGATCTACGGAGAGCGTGAAGGCTTCATCTATCCGGGAAGAAACAAGACTTTCCTATGGGATGGAGCGAATATGCGTATCACCAATTTCGAGCAGGCGAACCAATTCATCAACGGAAATACCGCGATGGATGGGAAGACCTGAAGTTATAAAAGCTAACAGGAATCTAACGGTAACCTAACAGGAACCTAACAAATTCCTAATAATTATCTAACAAGTTTCTAACAAACAACAAACATTCATAATAGCGATGAAAAAGATTTATAGCAGTATTATGGCCGTAGCCTTATTCGCATCGGCCTTGTCATGTACCTCCGGCGGTAATACCAACGATGCCGGAACGCAAACCGCCCAAACCCAAGCCCTCGATAGCGACGGTATCCCTACGGGAGGCGAGTGGATCACCATGTTCGACGGCAAGACCTTGAACGGATGGCGCGGCTATTGCCGTCAGGATGTACCCCAAGGTTGGGTGGTTGAAGACGGATCGATCACCTATAAAGGTAGCGACAATAAGGCAGACACGGGCTTCGGCGACTTGATCTACGACAAGAAGTTCAAAAATTTCGTTTTCGAGATCGAATGGAAGATCGACAAGGCCGGTAATAGCGGTATCTTCTATACAGCGCAAGAAATTGAGGGTACACCTATTTATTACTCCAGCCCAGAATATCAGTTACTCGACAACGAGAATATGCCGGACGCATGGGAAGGTTGCGACGGTAACCGTCAGGCCGGTGCCGTATATGACATGATTATGCCGGATCCACAACCCGTAAAACCGTACGGAAACTGGAACAAGACGAGAATCGTTGTCTATAACCAACGCGTGATCCATTACATGAACGACGTGAAAGTGCTGGAATTCCAGTTCGGTACACCGGTATGGCGTGCGTTAGTGGATCATAGTAAGTTCAGCAAGTTCAGCACGAGTCCGGAGAAATGCCCGGAAGCTTACGACTTGATGCTACAATGCGGAAAACAACCGGGTTACATCGGTATGCAAGACCACGGTTATGGTGTTTGCTTCCGCAATATCCGAATCAAAGAGCTCTAAAATCGTATGAGAATAGAGATTTGTCAATCTTATGAGGCATTAAGCCTTAAGGCAAAAGAGATTGTTACCTCAGAGTTAGGGCAGCACAAGGCACTTACGCTTTGTGCCGCCACTGGGGGCTCTCCTACCCGGATGTATGAGTTGCTGGTAGAGGAAGCCAGTCGCCAACCGGAATTATTCTCCCAATTCACGGTACTAAAGCTTGATGAATGGGGAGGAATCCCGATGGACCACCCGGGTACGTGCGAGTCGTATCTACGGAACTATTTCGTAGGTCGCTTCAAATCCCGGAAGACCGGTATATAGCGTTCCAAAGCGATCCGGAAAATCCTGAGGCAGAATGTGAGCGGATCCAACAGATACTGGATCAAAAAGGCCCTATCGACATTTGTATATTAGGAATAGGGATGAACGGCCATATCGCCTTGAACGAGCCGGCTCCTTCCTTGCATACGAATTGCCATGTGGCTCATCTGTCCCAGAAATCCTTGCAACATCCCATGATCGCCGGGGATACGGAGAAACCGGGATACGGACTGACATTAGGCATGGCGAATATCTTTCAGTCACGCCTGATTATCCTTCTTATCAACGGGATAAAGAAAAGGGAGATTACTCAAGCTTTCCTTGAACAGAAGATCTCGACGGAGTTGCCGGCCTCCTTATTGTGGCTGCACCCGAACGTGATTTGCCTGATCGACAGGGAAGCGGCGCATAGTTCTAATTAGCTTTTACAATTATCATGAAATACGCTATCGCATTAGACATTGGAGGAACAAGCATAAAATATACTCTTGTGAACCAGAATGGCGACATTCTTTACGAATCGTCGGAAACCACACAATCAAAAGAGAATCCACGCCCATTATCCGATACCATAAAAAGTATCGTACGGAAATGACAGACTACGCCGTTCCGGGATTGGGGGATTTACGGAATTGGCATAGGTGTACCTTCCGTAGTAGATAATGGGGTGGTTCTCTTTGCCAATAATCTTCCTGAACTAGATAACCAACAATTGGATCTTGCGTTAGCGGAATTTAATCTACCGGTATTCATCGACAACGACGCAAACCTTATGGGGTTGGGCGAGGTGATATATGGGGCGGCTAAAGGTCTCTCCGATATCGTTTTCTTGACGGTGGGTACCGGCATAGGGGGTGCCTTGTTCTTGAACGGCCGGCTTTATGGCGGCTACCGGAATCGGGGCACCGAACTTGGGCACTTAATTATTCATGGTCTGAATGGGAATCAATGTACTTGCGGAGCGTCCGGTTGCCTAGAGGCACACGCTTCCGTAAGTGCGTTGATCGCCTTATACCGGCAATTATTGGAGAAGAACGGACGGGAGATACCTTCCCGTATCGATGGAAAATATATAGTAGAGCGCTATAAAGCTCAGGAGAAAGAGGCCGTACTCGCTATGGAGGATCATTTCCGGAATCTGTCCCTAGGCGTAGCGAGCCTTATCAACATTTTCGCTCCGCAAAAGGTGATTATCGGCGGAGGCATTTCGGAATCCGGAGATTTCTACATTGACAATATACGGGAGCAGGTCGGGAAATACGTGATGAAGGAAACCTCGTACTTCACGACTATCGAGCTTGCCCGATTAGGAAATAAGCCGGATGCCTCGGGGCGGCGGCATTGGTGTTTAATCATTGAATCTATCTATCATGAATAAGAATAATTGGATCGTACTCCTCATCTTGTGTATTTGGTTTGTCATTTCTTTTGTTACCAATATATTAGGCCTATGCTATCGATGATTATCGATAGTTTTGGGCTGAGCCTGACTATTGGCCGCATTCTTACCGTTCTCATTTTTCTTAGCA
>ENA-OQAA01001407-OQAA01001407.1-human-gut-metagenome-genome-assembly--contig:-NODE-1407-length-12229-cov-2.012890_pt1 | contig 12229 bp, 21 predicted proteins | sample MGYA00242489_ERZ504515 | MGnify/ENA primary metagenome ERZ504515 (study PRJEB26092, sample SAMD00036237) | human gut metagenome | host: Homo sapiens | study: EMG produced TPA metagenomics assembly of...
TTTTTGACGGTGCGAATTATAACAACTAAAAAACATATTTATCATGAAAACAGTATTTAATGTCAATTTTAGGCTTATGTGCTTTGGTGCTAATTTATTATTTGTTACACCAGCATTATGGTCCTATCAACTTTGAAAAAGCAAAGAAGCACAGAGACGCAGCCGTCATTGCACGTCTGATTGACATCCGTAAAGCACAATTGGAATATCGTACTTTACATGACCAGCAATATACTGCAAGCTTCGACTCTCTGATTGACTTTGTTAAAAACCAGAAACTTCCGTTCATCTTCAAGCAAGGAGAACTGAACGATAAGCAGCTGGAAGACGGTCTGACTGAAAAGAAAGCCATCAACATCATCAATAAGGCAAAGAAGACAGGTAACTATGCTGACGTCAAGAAATGGGGATTGGAAAACTTCAAGCGTGACACTATGTGGGTAGCCGTATTGGACACTATCTTCCCGAAGCTTCAACCCCGATTCAATGAGATATGTTCCCTTCGGAAACGGTGCACAATTCGAAATGGCTATCAAGAATGATACAGCTAAATCCGGTGCTCCTTTCTGTCTGCTCGAAGTGAAGACTCCGTACGAAGTTTATTTGAACGGTCTGGATGCACAAGAAATTGCCAACATCAAGGACGTACAAACCAAACTTGGCAAGTACTGCGGTCTGATGATTGGTAGCTTGGAAACAGCTAACAACAACGCCGGTAACTGGGAATAATCTCACCCCGACAAACGTATGATAGAAACGACTGATTTTAATAAATCGGAACAGTATACATTATCCATCCGTCTCAGCACGGATGGATTTTCTTTTTCTGTGTTCAACCCTCTGGGCGACGGCGAGTTCTCTTATTACGACCGTGCAGTGGACGAGTCCTTCTCCCTCACTGCCAATCTGAAACAGACTTTCCGCGAGCTGGAGTGGCTGAAACGCCCCTTCCGCCGTGTCAATGTGCTCATGGCGGACAAGCGCTTTACATTCATTCCCCTGGAGTTCTTCGAGGACGAACAAACGGAAATCATCTTCTATCACAACCACTAAACGGGAAAATGAAACCGTACAATACAACATACTGCATAAGAACAACACTGTCGTATTGTTCGGCATGGATAAGAGTGCCTGCTCCTTCCTTCGCGAACAGTATCCCGATGTCAAGTTCTATTCCCAAGCCAGCCCCTTCATTGAGTTCTTCTCCTCAAAGAGCCGCTTGGGCAACAACCGGAAGATGTATGCACACTTGCGAAAAGATGCCGTAGACGTATACGGCTACGAGCGCGGACGCCTCCTTCTTGCCAATTCCTTTGAATGCAGAAGCACACCCGACCGTGTCTACTACCTATTATATATATGGAAACAACTCGGCTTCGAGCAGGAGCGCGATGAGCTGCACCTGACCGGTGACCTGAACGACAAAGAACTGCTACTGCCCGAACTGCGAAAATTCATCCGGCAGGTATTCATCATGAATCCCGCCACTAATCTTGACCTGCAAGCCATAACCCTATGCGAGTAATCAGCGGAATATACAAAAGAAGACGTTTCGACGTGCCCCACTCCTTCAAAGGCACGCCCCACCACAGACTTTGCCAAAGAGAATCTGTTCAATGTGCTCTCCAACTACATGGACTTTGAGGACGGCATCCGTGCCCTCGACCTATTTGCCGGTACGGGCAGCATCAGCATCGAGCTTGTGTCCAGAGGCTGCGACCAAGTAATCAGCGTGGAAAAAGACCGCGACCACTATGCCTTCATCTGCAAAATTATGCAGGAATTAAAGACGGACAAGTGTCTACCCATACGCGGTGACGTATTCAAATACCTCAAAAGCGGACGCGAGCAGTTCGACTTTATCTTTGCCGACCCTCCCTACGAGCTTGCCGGGCTGGAAACCTTGCCCGATCTCATCTTCGAGAACAACTTGCTGAAAGAAGACGGACTCTTCGTCTTGGAACACGGGAAGAAAAACAGTTTCGAGGAACATCCGCACTTTGTGGAGAGAAGGGTATACGGGAGCGTGAACTTCACGATATTTAAATGATGAATGAAGAATGGTACGATATGAATACACTTCAAGAAATTCTTCATTCATCATTCTTCATTATAACAGCGGCGCCATCAGCCGCACCACACTCTCTGCAGCCTTACGATACCAGGGGCGCTTCACCCAGTTCTTCAGGAATACTTGTACGCAGTCGCGCTGGTCTTGAAGGAAGATTTCGCGCATCTGAAGCGCTGTTTCTGTGTCATAGATGAAGGCATTCACCTCAAAGTTATGTTCAAAACTGCGGAAATCCACATTCGTAGAGCCTACCGTGGACAACTCATCATCCGAAACCATCAGTTGGAGTGCAAGAAGCCTTTCTTATAGAAATAGACCTTGACTCCCGAATAGAGCACATCTGCCAGATAAGAGCAGGAACCCAGATGCGTCAAGCGGTTATCAGCACGCATGGGCAACATCAGACGCACATCGACACCTGACAAGGCGGCTGTCTGCATAGCAACAAGTACGGCTTCGGTGGGCAGGAAGTAGGGAGTCTGGATATAGAAATATTTCTTTGCGCTGGAAATGGATATGACAAGTCCCTGCATAATGTCTTTCCATGGGCCTACGGGCTCACTCGTTACAATCTGCGCCAAGGAAGTACCGCAGTTTTCTATTTTCGGGAAATAGCGGGTAGACGTAATCAGTGTACGGTCCACAAAGTACCAATCGAGTAGGAAGGCGGTCTGCAATCCGTGAACAGCCTTGCCCTCCAGCAGCAGATGTGTGTCCCGCCAGATGCCCCATGAGAATCCGCGCATATAGCGTTCGGCAAGATTCATACCCCCCACAAAGCCGATGCGCCCGTCAATGACAACTATTTTCCGATGATTACGATAGTTCACCTTACTGGTGAAAAGCGGAAAACGTACCTTCAGAAAGCTGCGTACCTCGATACCGGCCTCGCGCATCTCTTCAAAAAAACGGTTGGGAACATGCCAGCAACCCACATCATCATAAATCACACGTACCTCTACCCCGGCACGCGCCTTTCCATCAGGACATCACGCACCAAGCGCCCAATGGCATCGTCCTCAAAGATATAGAATTCCATGTGGATATGCTTCGTTGCTTTCCCCAGTTCGCGTAGCAGGGATTGCAGCATGGAGAGCCCCAGGTATAGGCTTCCACCCGGTTTCCATCGAAGGGGAAAGCCTGGTTGGTATTACGGAACAAGGATATGAGACGACTGTAATTGATGGGAAGCGCACATGAGTCCTGCGCCAGATATTCCGCCATAGGTTTCTTCAACAAGCGGCTGTAACTCTTCTTCCCTATCATGCGCACACGGCGCTGACTACGCCCGAAGAAGAAGTAAAACACCAGCCCACGATGGGAAGGAACATCAGTATCAGTATCCATGCCATGTTTTCACCGGATTGCGGTTGTCGAGGATAATGACGACAATCGTTCCGATGATGGCACCGAAATAAACAATGTCGAAGGCTATCGTAGCAATCTGGCTGGCAATGAAGTTCCAATCAAGCATGTTCACAGACAATTAAGTGTGAAACAAATGTAGGAAAAACACAGAAACTTTCACCGAAGATTACAGAGATTAACATAAAAGTCCCTCTTCCCCCAACTTGTCTGAAAACTTATACTTGCTATCGCTTTGACGCGATGACGCAGATTTTTAATATTCTTATCTGCGTCATCCGCGTCTGAAAATAATCAAAAGAAACCTGCCACAGAATTGAGAGTGTATCAGAATGACAAGCTGATTAGGGGGGTGATCCCCTCCGCTTTAGAACGGCCTGCGTCCTCCGAAACCGCCAGGACCATGACCCGGACCGAAGCCCGGACCGCCGAAGCCGCGTCTGCCCTGCATCTTATCGCGGGCGGCCTTGCTGCCGAAAATATTCAGACGATAGATGAAGTGAAGCATGCAATAGCTGTTCACGCCGTTATATTCGTACACCGAGCGGCCGCTTGCAGTCAGCGAACGGCTGATGTTACTCTGCTTCTTCAGAATGTCGTACATCTCGAAGCTGACGGTGGCATTCCCTTTCAGGAAAGTCTGCGACAACTGTGCATTCCAGATAAGCTCGTTACGGTTCATACTGCTGTCCGTATATCCTCGACGGCTCTGGTTGGCAATGTTGGTAGAGAGTGTCATGTTCCACGGCATGGAAATCTGCGTATTGGCACCGTAGGAGAAGGTATAGGCTCCTGATTATTGTCAGGCGTCAGTTTATCCTTCTCTATTGAATAGGAGATGCTTCCGTTCAAGCCGAATTCAAACCAGTCATTACGATAGGCGGCATTCAGACGTTCACCCAGCGTCAGGTTGGTGGTTGTATTCTTCCGTTCCACGGCATCTGCTCCCTTACCGGACGTCAGATAAGCCACATTGTTCTGATAGTTGGCATTGGAGAAGGAGTTGATGGTATACTTCTTATTGGGCAGTGCCGTATTGAAGCCAAACATGCCGAACGCATTCCAATTACCGTTGATATTCTTCGGAGTTGTAGTCCATCCACCAGTCTCCGAATTGTACACACGGCTATTGCTGATGCTATTCTGCGTTGCCGAGAAGTTGACGTGCGACATAATACCGCGCTGCTTTTCGGCATTATACGTATTATAGAAGAATCGCATGTTGTGCGTGAAGGAAGGCTTCAAGCCGGATTACCGATACGTACATTCTGCGGATTGGAGTTGTCCACAATCGGCAACAGATTCTCCATACTCGGTTGGCTGCTACGCCCGCGGTATGTCATACGCAGCTGGCTCACCTTGGAGAAACGGATGCGCAAGTCCAGGTTCGGAGCGAAGTTGAACACATTGCGGTGGTATCAATCATATAGTCGCCGCGCTTATAGGACAATACAGAATGCTGCGGCTGGAACGACATACCTGCGCTCAACTGATACTTCTCGCGGATAAAGCGCAAAGACACGGATGCATCGTGGTTGTAGTAGCGGTATTCCGCATACTTACCCAGACTATCCACCGCATGCTCTTCATATCCCGTGGGAAGCTGGGTTGACAATCCCCAATCCGGAAAGTCCTGCAAATCATACGTCGTCTTGTCGCTCTCGCTATACTTGTACTGGAACTGATAGCTGAATTGCAAGAAAGTGGCGCGGGCTATCGGTTCGCTGTAAGTCAGCTGTGCACTGTAATTGTAGTTCTTGGTAGGAGTAGTGATGTACTGGTTACGAACCAAGATGGAGTCTCCTCCCAAAGCATTCAGTAACTGGAAGTAATGTGTTTCCGACTCCGTATACTGGTTGTTGTCATTATTGGTATAACCGAATCTTCCACGGAACGTGACATTGCGTCCTTTGTCATTCAGCTTTCTGTTCAACTGCAAGGTTGCATCCGTAGACACACTCTTGTTGTCGTTCAGCGAACCGCTGTTGATAGCATTTATACGGATACTCCTCAACGGGTCATCGTCCGGATTAAGAATCTTCTCCAGATTCAGCCAGTTATTGGGGTCGCTCACCAGACTGTAAGGGTCAGAATTGAACGTACCGCTCTCAGAATTGGAGAGATTGTCCGTTTTGCCGTACGAGAAGTTGGGACGGAAAATGATATTCGTCATCGAGTCCGGCTTCCACTCCATACGGAAATCGGCATTGAAATTCTTGGCTTTGTTACGTTGCCTGCTGTTCGAGTTGGAGTAAGAGTTGCCGTCCGGCAGAAAGTCCTCGGTAGAACCGATACTTGCAATATCCCCATCCTGATAGTTGTAGCGTGCACTACCGCCCAGTTCCAGCTTATCGGTTTGGGTAGCGAAGTTCACACCCAGCATTTTCGTTGCAGTAAGTCCGTTGTTCCTGCGCCAGCGCGGAGGACCGCCACCGCCCGAAAAGCCCTGGTCGTTCACGTTATTGGCAGAACCCACTACCGACACCTGGGTTTTGTCCACGAAGCGGTTCAGCATAAAGCGGCCCATATAGCGGTCTTCCGTCCCTCCGGCCACGTCGGCATTACCGAACCAACCCTGGTTCATGCCTTTCTTTACGGTCAGGTCGAGCACCGTCTCCTCCTCACCGTCGTCAATACCGGTGATACGTGCCAAATCGGACTTCTTATCGTAGGTTTTCAGCTTCTCTATCATATCTACCGGCAGGTTCTTCAAACCGGTCTTTACGTCTCCACCGAAGAACTCCTTGCCGTCGACCATAATCTTCGACAAGTCCTTACCGTTGATTTTCACATTACCCTCGTCTCAATCTCCGCACCGGGCAGCTTCTTCACCAACTCCTCGAGCATGGCTCCCTCGGGGGTACGATAGGCAGATGAGGTATATACCAGTGTATCTTCCACCACCTGCACTTGCGGCGCTTCTGCCGTAACCACAGCCTCGGCCAGCATCACCGCATCCGTTTCCAGTGTCAGTGTACCACGTTCTTGGCAGTTGTCGTAGCATAAAGGTGTAAAGGGATGTACTGGCTCTTGAATCCGATGTGGGAAACCTTTCAGCACGTATTTACCCGCACTGACTTTGGGAAGAAGTGAAATAACCTTGTGCCGTAGTGGCCGTACCCGATGCCTGAACACTGTCTGGCAACAAAAGCAACTGCACGGTAGCTTGTATCGCAGGCTCCTTGGTGTCCTCCACGACACGGCCCGATACCGTAATGTTTTTGGTCTGTGAAAATGCAGACAGCGTTGTTACCAACAGCAACGCCATCCCCGTGATAATTTTCTTCATGTGTCTATTCTTTGTCTATTCTAAATGAGCAATGCCTTTTATTCACTGTTTCATTTGACAGACTTCCGGGCAAAAGGTTTAATGCCCCACATGACGATTTGCTTTATTTATCGACCATTCCGCTTAAATAATCTATCAACTGTCGCTTTCTTTATACCAAATTCCAAGCAAAGCACATTCAATATAAGAAATATGAGAAAAGAAGAAGAATCGACCGAAAGGAGGTCACCCTGCGCCACCCGGTAGAGCATACCGCCGAAGATAAAAAGAACGGTCAGAAAGATGGCATTGCGCGTGGCCTTGTTGCGCACCTGCTCTATCTCCTTATTCTCGTTCTTCGTCAAGGCAAAGATTATCATCAGTGCCCCCATCATCATCAGGAGTTTGGAGCATTCCTTGTAAAACAGCAAGTTGGCATCTGTCACTTTTCCCCACAATAGGAATATGAAAGGAAGGAACAACGCCAGAGCTATGATGAAATAACCCAGCGGACGGCAATAAACGGGAAGTAATGCTCTCATTTCTATCAATCAATTACAAATTACTAATTACAAATAGCGGGAGGCAGATGACGGAAACACCTTGCCACCCATAGAATTTCACGGGACAAAGATAACGTTTTATTGCCAAAAGAGCTATCTTTGTGCCACAATATAATGAAGAAGGCTCCCTTTCCTTCATAATCCGTAACATCAGTAATTGGTAATTCGTAATTTGTAATTAACAAGATGAGTAAACAAGAAGTAATCCTTTGCGAAGGACTGGCAAACAGCCTGACGCATGCCATAGAGAAGTGTCCCCATGACAAGCTTTTCATCCTTACCGACGAGCATACCCACCGCCTCTGCCGCCCGCATCTGGACGGTATTCCCGCCCTGGAAGAAGCGGAAGAGATTATTATCGGGGCAGAAGATGTGCACAAGAATCTGGAAACGCTGGCTGCCGTATGGCAAGCCTGAGCGAGAAAGGGGCCAGCCGCCACTCCCTGCTCATCAATCTGGGCGGTGGCATGGTGACCGACCTTGGCGGTTTTGCCGCTTCCACCTTCAAGCGGGGCATCGCCTACATCAACGTTCCCACTACGCTACTCGCCATGGTCGACGCTTCCGTGGGAGGCAAGACGGGCATCAACTTCAACGGTCTGAAGAATGAAATCGGTGTTTTTGCTCCTGCCGCCTGCGTGCTGCTGGAAACCGAATTCCTGCGCAGCCTCGATGCCCATAACTTCTTCTCCGGCTATGCGGAGATGTTGAAGCACGGCCTCATCAGTACCCCGGAACATCTGGCAGAACTGCTGTCATTCGATACGGAAAAGATAGATTATGCCTTACTGAAGTCCATGGTAGGACGTTCCGTGCAGGTAAAGGAACGCATCGTAGAAGAGGACCCACTGGAACATGGCATCCGCAAAGCCTGAACCTGGGACACACCGTAGGACACGCCTTCGAAAGCCTCGCCCTTGCCGAAAGGCGTCCGGTGCTGCACGGCTATGCAGTGGCATGGGGGCTGGTCTGCGAACTCTACCTTTCTTATATAAAGACCGGATTCCCGAAGGACAAGATGCGCCAGACCATCCAATTCGTCAAAGAGAATTATGGCAGCTTCACCTTCAACTGCAAACAGTACCACCAGCTGTACGAACTGATGAAGCATGACAAGAAGAATACCGCCGGAGTCATCAACTTCACCCTATTGAAAGAAGTGGGTGACATCTGTCTCAACCAGACGGCAGACAAGGAGACTATCTTCGAAATGTTCGACTTTTATAGGGAGTGCATGGGGTATAACGCTCCCGCTCCCTCTTCGGCAGGCTCTCCACAACCAGCCGATAGGAGCGTGCCACCAGTTCTCGGATAATGCTGTCCGGTACATCCTGATTAAAATACACACTGTTCCAATACTTCTTGTTCATGTGCCACCCCGGCTTCACCCCCTCGTACCTTGCCCGCAGCTCCGTTGATTCCTCCGGGCGGCACTTGATGCAGCAGAAGTCGAACACTTCGATATTGACAAAGCAGAACCACTTGTCGCCCACATAAAAGCAAAGCACATCGCGCTGTATCTGTCGGCCACATTAGGAAAAGGCATCTTCTCGCTCACTCCCGGCAAGGAGAGACAGTATTCTCTGAATTCTTCCACATTCATCGCTCACTCCTCCCCGAAAAGTCCTCCGTATCATTTTCCATCCCAACTGGGTCTTCATCCGGAATTCCCGTCTTTCCCTCGGCCCGCTCCTTTCGCAGCGTTTCCGGTCGCAACATATCGTGAGGGAAATATCGGCTAAGCGGATAACGGTAGAAATCCATCCCGCTGTTCAGCCTCGCCACCAGCGACTTATCCGGACGAAAATAGACACGGGATAAGCGTACCTTGCCCGGCATCACATCGTCGGGATGCTCAAACCCGTCACTCGTCACCGCCACATGGAAGGAACCCAGCCCCTTAATGGTCACCGACTCTCCCTCCATCAGCGCTTCCTCTATAAACTTCGGCAAATCTATCAATACACTCTGCACGTCTCCCGAACTCATCCCTTTTCTGGATGCCATACGCTGCGCCAGCAGCTCTGCCGTCACACCTCCACGCCGCTGTAACACACGCTGCACAGCATAATAGAGTTGCTTCACCCTTCTGCCGTGCGGAAACCTTCTTTCGAACCAATAGACTATACTCATACTCTTTTCACAATGAACATAATGTTTCTTACTGCAACCAGACTGCTGACACCCCACCCGAGGTTACTTCCCCTAAACAGAAAGCCAGTTTCCATACGGCCGGACAGCTATTCCCCAACATGCACGAGATGCACATCTCATGCAGTTCGAGACATACATCTCAACACACGCGAGATGTGCATCTCATACAGCAAAGGTAATCATATTCCACCTGATATACAAATATCTTTCATGTATCGGGGAATAATATTCCGCACCAGCTTACTCCGGCTCTTATCATTAATTAACAATGCTGCATGCAGGGTTTTCGCAAATATGCTATTTCTATAAAAGCAAGACCTATTCCAAATGTTTAATTTAAAAGAGTACACTATGAAAATGAAGTCAATCTTTAACAAGAAAATTTTAATCGCTATTGCAACCATCAGCTCCTTAAGCCTCCAATCGTGCCTGGACGACGATGATAATTATGCCATGAGATTCCCCAATGCCCTGGTAACGGTAAAGACCGATGCAGACCAGACAGTCTTTCTGCAATTGGATGACAAGACCACTCTGCTGCCTACCAACATGACGAAATCTCCCTACGGCGAGAAGGAAGTCCGCGCTTTAGTAAACTACAAGGAAGTGGACGAGCCCAGCGATATCTACACCCAAGCTGTACATATAAACTGGATAGACAGTATCCTTACCAAACCCATCGCCCCGGATTTGGGTGAAGAGAACGATACCGTATACGGCACCGACCCGGTGGAAATAGTGAACGATTGGGTAACCATCGCAGAAGACGGTTATCTGACCCTTCGCTTTAGAACTCAGCAAGGAGACTATCAAACAAAGCACTTTGTCAATCTGCTGCTGAGCGAGAATCCGGAAAACCCGTATGAAGTAGAATTCCGCCACAATGCCAAGGGCGACATTTACGGCAGGTATGCGGACGGACTGGTTGCTTTCAAGTTGGATGCCCTGCCTGATACAGAAGGCAAGACCGTTAAATTGAAACTGAAGTGGAAATCATTTAGCGGCGAAAAATCTGCGGAATTCGATTATTGTACCCGGAAATCCGTAACGCCCGAAAGTCCGGCTATCACTTCCGTAAGAAACAGCCTAAACCTGCAATAACTTCATTCAAAGTATGCCTGCCCGCTCAAAGCCATTGCCTTGCGAAGCAGGCATACAAGTAAAAAGAGAGCAGGACACGTTGACCGAAAGCCTTGAAACTGCAAAATATAGGTTCATTCAATAAAAAAAGCACTATAAATATTTGCTATTTTAAAATAAAGCCGTACATTTGCACCCGCAATTCGGGATGTAGCTCAGCCCGGTAGAGTACGCGTCTGGGGGGAAACAAAGAGCTAATTTTCAAGAACTTAATATTACTTTCAGATATAGAAGGAGTTAGAACAATCTGTTCATCTCCTTTTTCTTTTTTATATACAACTTTTTCTAAAACAATCATTACAAATTAATGAAAATCGATACAAATCAACTCCGAAATAAACCATAGTATCACTTATTTTAGTACACTATAAAGTTCGGACATTCTTTAACCGCGGACAACAAAAAATGCTCTCCAATTCCCTATCAATTCCCCATAAGCAATCCCTATTTTACCAACACTTATAAATAGTATCTATTCTTACAATAGCATTCAATACAAAAAAAATGCCATTCAATATTTTCATTAAACGGCATTCTATTATATACATGAATTATAATTAGACTAATCTAACCCTTCTCCTTACCTTCACCCTCCCTTTTATTGTCAGCAAATTTCTTTGCATTCTTAATTGCATTGTCAACCATTTCATCAGTTGCTTTTTTCCTCTCTTCTTCAGTAGGAGTATGAATAATACTCATTGTACTGCAGTCATTCCACCGAGAACTAACTAATTGTTTTTCTTCTTTGCTATTCATTTCTTTTTCCAGTTTACCATGTGTAACATTCCCACTTTTAATAGAAGAATTCAACAGCTCCCAATGATTTTTATATCCTTCAATATCCTTTTTAAAGATATTATAACGTTCTCCACCAGCTTTCAATTCATATTCTTTCCTGCTTTCTACCACATATGAACTAGGAAACTATATAAAAATCAGGCAGTGTAGGAGTACCTTCAATTTCAAATTTTTTTATTATATATCACAAATATAACATAGTGGTTTATCTTTTGCCTCCACATTACCTACGGGAATAGAATCATATTCACGAACAGATTTTACATCAATCGAGACAGCAGTTTTATCATCCCTCATTATCCAAATATCAACACTTTTCTTATTTCCCATTGTTATATAAGCCTCATAATTCAACCGATACAACATGGACAACACCAAATACTCACTAGCAATTCCAGTATTAAAGCCGTTCTTTTTAGTCGCCATAATCCTAATATTTGTTCATATTAATACTCAATACACTATAACTAACACACTGTATATAGCACATTTATAGCTATAAAGAACAAATATATTTAATCATCTTTGACTAATCCAATATTTATTACATAAATCTTTTATAAAATAGCGAAAGCATAACACCACAATGAACACTAATATAAATAAAGTGCACAGTACAACACGTTCATCCTATTCCAGCCTTTATATAAACCTTACTTTCCCACGTCTTTTCTGTACCAATAGAAGATGATTTCTTAGCTTTCTCTATAATTTCGTCCATTAGTGTCCACTAAAAAATCATAAGTCGTTCTTTGAAATTGTTGAAATTCAGTTTGTTGTAATGGTATTTGGTGCGCAACGATTTGAAATTACTTTTGCAGTCTGAATCAGACTGTTATGAATAAAGACAAATATGTTTTTTCTCAATTA
>ENA-OQAA01001408-OQAA01001408.1-human-gut-metagenome-genome-assembly--contig:-NODE-1408-length-12196-cov-2.385119_pt1 | contig 12196 bp, 13 predicted proteins | sample MGYA00242489_ERZ504515 | MGnify/ENA primary metagenome ERZ504515 (study PRJEB26092, sample SAMD00036237) | human gut metagenome | host: Homo sapiens | study: EMG produced TPA metagenomics assembly of...
TCCAACACTTGTCTGACATCCTGTGTAATTTTATATCCGTAAGTCCCCTGACTTCTCTGGATACAACTGCCAACACAATCGCATCTAACAATGCCGCTCCTGTGTTAAATACCATGTCATCACTCCTTTATCTTTTTCTATTTGTGATTCATAATATGATAATAAATTTAATACTATTTATTTATCTATATTATATAGCGTATAATATTGTTGTCAATGTAAAAATATATAAGAATTTATGAAGATTTTCTTAATGTCGTGCCAATTTCTGCCTGAAACCTCCTCCATTTTCAGGCATACAGACAGGGGCGATACAGAATCATCTCTTGTATAAGAAACTACTTCTGTATCGCCCCTGTCCTTTATTATTCAATCCATCCATAACATCGAAAATCAGAATCGATTTCCCCATAAATACCATAGCACCAAACATTCTGCCACAAGTAATGCCGGCACACCAACATAAAATTTCGGTTTTCTCGTCTTGTGATGAAAGGTATACATTCCAAGAAGCGCCCCGGCTCCTCCTCCAAGCGCCGCCACCGTCAGAAGGGTCGCTTCTGGAATGCGCCATTTCCTTTTCACTGCCTTTCTCTTATCGATTCCAAACAGGGAAAACGCAAACAAATTGATCAGAAGCACGTAACCGATTGCGATTTCTATCATACTCGTACCTCTTCTTTCTGCGCAAAGGAATATATAATTTTCTCCTTTACTCTCTTTCCGGTAAGTCGTTCCAGCACTTCTCCATAATAGCTAAGCTGTTTCTCATATCGTTCTGCAAGCTCTTCCCGAGATGCTGCCCGGTCTGTCTTATAATCCACGACGACAATTCCGTCTGCCTCCTCAAAATAAACATCTATGATCCCTGCACGATCAGAAGTTCTTCCTCTTCTTCCTGTCTCTCGAACAGTTCCGGATAAATTGTATCCGCCGAAACTCCAAGTACAAATGGCTGTTCTTTTTTCAGGCAGCCACTTTGTGCCGCTTTCTGAAATCTGAGACCAAGCGGACTTTCCAGCAATCCTAAAATATCTTTGTAGTAGATACTTTCCATCATCTCCGGCTTAAGTTTCCCTTCCTCACAGAACTTTGCCGCCTCAGCATACAATTGCGAAATAGTATAACTTTTTCCAAAATCCAGCAGTTCCAAAAACTTATGGTATGCCGTTCCCCTGGATGCCCCGGACAAAGTTCCCGTGTATCCCGGCTCTGTTTTCTCCCGCATAAAGTTTGGAACCAAAGGAACTATCTCGGGCTCTTCATACAAAATTTCTCCTGCCGCTTCCTCAGGCTCTGACCTTTTTTTCAGTTCAGACACAGTAAATTTCAATTTCATCTTCTGCATGGCTTCGTATGGATACTGATAGGAAAACTGTTCTTCAATCTGCGCTCTCATTCTCTCATCATAGACATATGCTGTATCCCAGTTTCTTAAGAGCTCTTCTGTCAATGCCTGCTCCACTTCCTCCGCAGTTTCCTGCAAGATAAGATGTTCCGGAAAAATCTCTTCCACAACGAGCGGAACCTCCTTCTGGTACATTGCATTGGTAAACGGAACATTCATCCCATATCCATTCAGCAGATCTGCAAGCACCTGATTCCGAAACAGCGCCGGCAAAATCCAGTCAAAATACGATGTAGCCTCGAAAGAACTCCAAATGGAAGCGCTGTTTGTTCTCTGGACTGAATGGAAGCAAAACTTTTCAATTTCTTCTCCAGATTAGAAATGCTTCCAATTAAAACCAGTTTTTCCTTTGCTCTTGTAAGTGCAACATAAAGTACGCGAAGTTCTTCCCCGAGATTTTCCAACTGAACCTTTCTCTGGATCACTTTTTTCAGGAACGTCGGAATCTTCGTCCGGTACTCCAAATCGACTGCATCCACCCCGACTCCAAGTTCCGGGTGGACTACAATGCTTCCCGTCGTATCCTGCATATTGAAACGCTTGCTCATTCCCGCTACAATGACGATTGGAAATTCCAGCCCTTTACTTTTATGGATACTCATCAGGCGCACCGTATCCGCCTGCTCATCGGCAATGTTTGCCTCTCCGTAATCAATATCATATTTCCTCAGCTGTTCAATATAGCGCACGAAATTAAAAAGCCCTTTATAACTTGTAGCTCAAAAGCAATCGCCTTCTCCACAAGCATCTCCAGATTCGCCGCCCGCTGCCCGCCTCCTGGCATCGCCGCCACATAATTTCCATAGCCGGTTTCATCTAGAATCTGCCAGAGCAGTTCGTGGATGGCCGTATACGGGAGCCTCTCCCGGAAGTCTTCCATCTTCTCATAACACCTGTCTAATTTTTCTTGGATCGCTCTGTCGTCCCCCATTCGCCGGTAATCCTGCACCGCCTGATAAAAAGGTACTTCCTTTTCCTCGCATTTGATCTTGGCAAACTCTTCACTGGACAGTCCTGCAAACATTGATTTTAACACGGCTGCAAGCGGAAGATCCTGCCGCGGATTATCCAGCACACGAAGATAATCTAACAACAGACGAATTTCTCTCGTCTCAAAATACCCCTCTTTCGATCCAGTAAAGGTTGGAATTCCTTCCCGGTTCAGCACTTCCGTAAAGACATCTGTCCATCCTTTCAAACTTCTCGTAAGAATGACAATATCGCTGTATTTTGCCGGACGATATGCCCCGCTTTTTTTATCAAATACCGGGTGTACTCCCACAAGCTGCTTGATCCTTGCCGCAATTGCACGCGCCTCAAGCTCCCGGTCAGATGCTTCCCTTACTTCGGTTTGTTCGGAAAAATCCTCCGCCGTATTGACCAGCAGTACCTCCGTCTCCATTCCCGGCTTCTCCTCGTAGTCTGCTCCCACATACAATGCAGCTTTCTCATCGTATGTAATTTCTCCTAGTTCTTTTGTCATAATCTGCTCGAATACGAAATTGGTGCTGTCCAGCACCTCTCTTCTACTTCGGAAATTTTTATGGAGATCGATTCGCTGTTTTTGACTTTCTTCTATACTATATGTGTTAAATTTTTCCATAAACAGTTCCGGTCTGGAAAGACGGAAACGGTAAATACTCTGTTTGACATCTCCCACCATAAACACGTTATAGTTGCCTTCTGACACCGTAGAGACACTTGTGAGAATCGCCTCCTGGATCAGATTGCTGTCCTGGTACTCATCAATCATAACTTCCGCAAATTTTTCTGATAATCTTTCGCGGCCTCAGAAGGGATGAGTCCCTCCTCTGTCTTTTCTGTCAGAATGCGAAGTGCATATTGCTCCATATCCGAAAAATCAATCAGGTGTTTACTCCGTTTCTTTTCCTCGAATGCATCTGCAAAGGACTGCACCAGCCCTGCAAGTACAGACATCGTTTTCCCTGCTTCCACCATATCTTTCCACAATTCCTCCGGTGCTTCATAGAAAAACTGATCCTTAAGCGCTCCCACAATGTCTTTCACTTCTTCTCTGATATTCTTTACCGAGCAGTGAGTTCTTCCGATACACTTTTGTCTTTGTTCGCTGCAAATCGCTTCCACTTCCAGTCTGCAAACAAGTCATACATTCCCCGCATCGTTGTCTGCGCCAGCAGCTTTTGAATCCTCTCGCGATCCTCCTTGAGTGCATCGGCATACATATAAGGGCCGTCCGGCTCCTGGCACTGTCTTATCCCTTCCTCCAGAAGTGCCATTGTTTCTTCCAACGCTTTTCTCAAACTCTCTTTCGCATAAACAGCTCCTTCCGAAGCCTCAAATGCTTCCATCGTATCTACTTCATAGGATTTCACACACTGACGGAGCCACTTTTCCGGCTCCGGATTGCTTCGAGAAAATTCATACAACTGCAAAATAATCTCCTCGATCTTCTTGTCGTCCCTTCCTGCTGCAAAACTTCGATGCAATCCAAAAAGATTGCTCACCGGCTGTATAACAGTTCTCCAAAACTTCTTCCAGCACATCCTGCCGAAGCAGCTTCAATTCTCCCTCATCCGCAATCCGAAATCCCGGATCCAGATTGATCATATGAAAATAGTCCCGGATGACCGAAAGACAAAAGCTGTGGATTGTCGTCACCTGTGCATTGTGGATCAGTGTCGCCTGTCGCTGCAAATGGACGTTTTCCGGCTGCTCCTCCAATTTTTTCTCAATCGCATCCCGAATACGTTCTTTCATCTCTGCCGCCGCAGCTTCCGTGAATGTCACGACGAGCATCTGATCTACATCAATCGGCGGCTCATCTACTGTCAGTCTCGTGATAATCCGCTCTACAAGCACCGCTGTCTTTCCTGAGCCTGCGCCGCAGACACAAGAATATTTCTGTTTCTAAGATGGATGACCTGCGCTTGTTCCTTTGTCCAAGATACTACCATCCGATGATTCTCCCCTTTCTTTTTTCATAATCTACTCTTTCACTTCTTGCTCCATTTGCTGCAATGCTTCCACATCTTTCAATTTGGAAAGTTTCCGATACTCATACCCCGGTATTTTCTTATCAAATCCACAGATTCCCTGATACGGGCAGTAATCACACCCAGTCTTTCCTCCCAGTTCATATGGAAGGATCTCTGCTTCCCCATCTAAAATCCGCTGTCCGATCCGATTTAAAATCTGATCTGTATATTCTGACAAAATGTTAAATCCTCTTCCGCTCAACACTTTTGACGTCTTTGAGAGGCTCTGATCCTTATTTCTTCCAACCGGGATCACATCCGAGTTCCCCGAAAAAGAACGATCCAAATGGGTGATGACTTCCTCTGAGGAATTGACGATGCCATCTGGTTTTAATTCTTTCAAAACTGCCTTCTCCCCAAGATTTTCTCTAACTTCCTTTTCCACAAACGGATCTTTCATCTGATAGTAGAAAATTCCTGCCGGAACAATCTCCTTCTCCGGATGTTTCTGCTCTTCCATCTCCATCACCGCGTTCAAATAGACAATCAACTGTAGCTGCAATCCATGATACATTTCTCCTAACTGAAATGCTTTTGCCCCAGTTTTATAATCAATGACTTTGACATAGACATGCTCCTCATCCTCATACAGATCTACACGGTCAATCTTTCCTCTCAGCCGCATCCGTGCATGCTCTGACAGTGACAGATTAACCGACTCCAAATGTGCCAAATTCCCAAAGCTGATCTCATATCCCGCCGGCACAAAATCTCCCTTCTCCAGTTGCTTAGTCAACGCCCATACCGTTCTTCTAAGCAGACGTTTCATACGCGTGATCACATATTCATTTCTGGAAGAACTATATAACACTGCATTTCCATAGTTTGTGACACCTGCCTCCACACTTTCCTCGATGAGTTGTTCCCGCAATTCCTCAGAAACTGTCGTCCATGTCACTTGGTGCTCTTCTAATTTTTTCGAAAACTGTTCCATCGCACTGTGGAAAATATTCCCAAGATCTACCGGTTTAAATCCATAGACTGTACGCTCTTCCAACTTCATCCCATAAGTAAGGAAATGCGCATAAGCACAGGCAGAGAATTTCTCTAATCTTGTCACGCTGTTCTCTAAGATCGTGCCATAAAGCTTTCTAGCCACCTCTTCCGATAACTGATCGTGCGGACGTTTCAGATGGTTTGCCGCAAGCAATTGCTCCATCTGTGCATGCCACTTAGGGTGCTTCCGATACCAAGTATATAGCTCCTTCCATGCTCCTCCAAATGTCTCACTTCGCACCTGCAGCCCTTCCACAAGATACGGAAGTGCCGTCTCCGGTGTCAGTTCCTTTTCCCAGAATGGCCTGTCTTCCTCCTCTTCCACCAAAAGTTCTGGATACATCCTTTTTAGATCTGCGATCAGATAGGCAGGACGCAGACTTTTCCCTTCCGAGGAGATTTTAGAAAAAGTCAAATACAGATACTCAGATGGTTTTGTCAGATGCAGATACAGATAAAATTTCTGAATGTAAGCCTGCTCCTTCGCCCCCGGTGCCAGTGCCACCTTCTGCTCCTGAAATCTCTCCCGGTCATACTCGGACAACAGTCCTCCTGCTCCCTGCTTTCCCGGAAGCCAGGTGTCATTTACTCCTGCCAAAAATAAAACTTTCACATCCTGAAGCCTTGTACGCTCGATATCTCCAACGACCACCTGATCGATTCCCGGAGGAATCACACCGACCTTTGCCTCCTGAAGCCCTGCATCGAGAAGTTCTCTGTATTCCCCGAGAGAAATCTGCTCTTCCCCAAGCAGTTCTGTAAACTTGTCAAACAGCTCCAGTACAATCCGGTAAATCTGGGCATATTCCTTTGCAAGTACCAACTGTCCCCGCTCCTGAAACTGCACTTCATATATGCCGATCTTCTTCTGCATCTCTTCCTGAACGAGAAATGCATAAAATTGCCTCCGTCACTTCCCGCACCGTCTTTTCCGGCTCTTCAATACCTCTGTGAGTCTTTCTAACTTCTCTATAAATTTCTGCCGGAATGCATTCCAACGAAGCATGTCCTCAGCGTCTGCATGCGGACTTTGCCTTACCCACATCTCTTTCCACTTCTTATATCCACGAATGCCGAGTGCCACCACATAGTTTTCCACATCGTCCACCTCTTCCCGTGTAAAATCGGTCAGATTTGTCCTCAGAAAACGGAACGTACTCTCATAGGAAAAGTTTCGTCGATCATCGCCAAAAGACTTCTCAAGTATTCCACAAAGGAATTGAGCAGCACACTTCGTTTGTGATCCATAAAAAATGGAACCCCACAAATCCGAAATGCTCTCTCCATATATTCCGCATAAGTTTCCATATCACTGACAATCACAGCCATATCCCGGTAGCGGTACCCCTTTGTCCGCACCAGCCTGAGAATCTCTGAAACAACGAACACCGACTCTTCCTTTGGATTTTTGACCGCATGAAGCGACAGCATATCCTGCTTGTTGTCATACACCCGCTTCGTATAGCGGAACAAGTTCTGCTCTAAAAAAGCAAGCGGCGGATTTTCCCGGAATCTAACAGGAACTTCTCCCCGGTTTCCATACAACTGCACAGGAGGCTCTACCTCAATGTTTTCCTCCGCCGCAATGTGCACCAATCCGGTAACCATCTGCTTACTCAGAGTAAACAACTGATACTTATGCTTCAACTGGTAAGGATCTTCCCTCTGATCTATCGTCACAGTAACGGTTACTTTCCGGCAAATTTTTAAAAGCTGTCCAAGCACCCGGTTCTGTACCGGTGTAAATCCGGTGAATCCGTCAAGTACAACCACACTGTCTTTTAAAATCTCTGACTGCTGCACGACAGCACTAAAGACATCCAGCAATTCTTCTCCGGTAATATATTTTCCCTGCAGATACTCTCCGAATTTTTCCTGAAGTTTCTGGATATCGTGAAGCTTCCAGTAAAGCTGCGGGCCAATCTCTCCACTTTCCATTACACGCTCCAGTTCCTCTGCGCCAACATCATACTGTGTGAATTCTGAGATCACCGATTTCACTTCACTGATGTATCCAAGACGCCGGATATTGCTCCCCAGTACCTTTAATTCTCCTTCATATCCTGCCGCCTTCCTTAGCAGCAAGCTTTTCCCGATATCGTCAAGCACGATTCTTCTGTTTCCGCCCACCTCCTCAAAAATGCGATGCGCCAGCCGTCCAAAGCTTAATACATCAATATTCATGATTCCATGCCGCGGATGCAGTCTTACTAATTCTTTCTGTGTCTGCATCGTAAACTGCTCCGGCACAAGCACAATGTAATTCCGATTTGGATTTTCGCATGCTCCTGCAATAACCTGTTCATACAGATATCTGGATTTCCCGGATCCAGAATTTCCAAAAATAAATTGTAACGACATCATTCACCTCTTACTTCTTTCCAAACACAACATTTCCCTGTTCATCCAGTATCTCATACCACTCCGGCACACGCTGCGTCATATAGAGAAACGGCCAGTCTTCGATTTCAAATTTCCGCTCTTTCTTTCCCGGCTCTTTGACGATCAATGCTTTCAGCGCCTTGCTGCAAATTTCAAATGCATATGCCCGGTCGTACTGTTCGACAAATCCATTTTTCTTCGCATTTCCAATCTTCACAGTCCGGACAAGTTTCATCGCTTCTTTCTGAAACCTGTATACATCTTCTTTTTCCTCGTAGGAAAGCGCTGCAATTTCCCTCTCTTTCAACTCCTCGGCATCTGCACCCAATGCAAGCACTGCCTCTGTTTTCGATGGAAACTTCCGGCATTCCTCCTCAAATACGCGCTGCAATACGGGATGCCGCGTCTCCTCTCCACAATCAAAAATCTTCCATACCCAGTTTGTCCGGATACTCCCCTCGCTACGGATATAGTGATAGATTTGCTCTACGCCGCTTCTTGGGATCATCGTCGGCAAAGTCACCTTCAGGAAAGTCCCGTCGATCCCAAGTAAAGACAGTTCTCCGGTTTCACGCCCTGTATTCACTACTCCTACATTATTCCCCAGCTGCATTCCCATCGTCAGCTGCTTGGAAATATAGTAATCCGCCACACGAAACCAGTTCGCACTTTCTTTGACATCCCAGTTCCGGTCCAGATCCACCACCGTCTCAAAGACTTCTCCATCCAGAAGTCGGTCGATCTCTTTCCCGTCCAGCAATCCCGATACGACCGGAACTGTCAGATATTTCCTGCGGCAGTATCGCACCATCGGCTTCCAGTACGCTTTACACCCTGCCACTGCTGCCGCAAAGATTCCAAACACTACCAGCCATGCTGCCAGACCGTTTCCTCCAGAAAGCGCCCACTCTGCCATCTGCATCGCCGCGCCCGCTGCGATCATCGCAATAAATAGAAATACTGTCACCACCATCATCTTCCGGAACCATGTTCCATGTCTGAGTTCTTCCTTAGAAATCTTTCTCATACCTCTCCTCCTCTCCGGATTTTCTGCTCACTCCTGATCTGTTCCTTCCTGATTCCAAAATAAAAATCCTCCGAAAATCATGTATCTCATTATAACATGATTTCCGGAGGAAATATAGAACGATCTCCCACTATAAAATTAATTTTCCCGTCTTACCACCGTTTTTCTGATCAACAATATACTGAAACCTGCCAGAATCACCAGACCTATTACACCGGATATCAGTCCATAGAATGGATTCCCATCGGCGAGGCCGGATAACTTCATGATCGCATTCATGATGGCGATCATGCTCCTTCCACCAAACAAAAAATAGTCCGCAAGGGGATATACAAGCCATAAAACTGCCGGTACTCCAAATGCAAATATGATTCTTCCTATTTTATTCAGACGATACCAGATGATAGACACCATATACCCTGCCCCTGCAAAAAGTGCATACACTACAGACAGCAGTGCTACCGAGACGATTGCCCTCACAACGGAAGATGCCTGCTCTAAAAACTCTGGATAAAACAAGGGTAAATTTTCTCCTCCAAATTTGATATTTCCCCATCCGTTCAGCTTTTGATCTACTGTAGCAAGCAAGGTATCAGCCACTCCACACATCCCGGCACCGGCTGCGAAGACAAGCATCTTTCCTGCCAGAATCTGCTTTCTGCTCACACCATTCTGCAATAAAAACTGGAAGCTTTCTGTAAAACTACACATTCCGATGATCAGCATAAACATCGCCGACATCATATTCATTCCGTTCATCGTCACATATTCTCCACCAATCTTGCTCGCAATCAGCAATGCCAGTAGACGCATTCCAATCTGAACAAGATATAACATCCCAATTGACTGCCACACTTCTTGAAACTGATATTTAAAACTCTTCTTCGTTCTCATATACATCCCCCTCTAACGATTTGTCATCTGGATAAACATCTTCTGCAAGTCCAACTTCGCCACTTCCAGCTCTTCCGGTGCTTTCTTCCATTTTTCTTTGGAACTTCCGATCACATATGCCGTCTTCATCGTTCCGAGCATCTCCGTGCCGATTACATCCTCTCCCTGGCTCCATATGTCAACCATTTCCTTCTTTCCGGAAATTCTATAACCACCGGCAAGCAACTCCTCTGTCGCACAATTCTTCACAATCTTCCCGTCTTTCAAGATCACAACATGTTCGATCACACTTGCGACCTCTTCAATCAGATGTGTGGAAATTACGATCGTAAACGGTTCTTCTATATACTTCTCAAGAAGAATCCGATAGAACATCTCTCTGTGATTCGCATCCAGCCCAAGGACCGGCTCATCTAAAAACAGATATGGAACATTGACAGAAAGCGCAAGAATTAGCTTAAAAATCGACTTATACCCGGTGGAAAGTGTCCGCACTTTTTTCTTCGTATTCAGCCCAAACATCCCTGCAAGTTCCATCGCATACTCCATATCGAACTTCGGATAAAATTCCTTCGACCATTGAAATGCCTGCTGGATCTTCATCCCTGCCGGGTAAAGTGTCTGCTCACTCATCAGATACATATTCTGCTGTACCTGATCATTTTCCCTTGCAGGCTTTCCATCTACCAGCACTTCTCCCTGATCCGGAAAAATCCGGTTACTGATAATATTGAGCATGGTGGATTTCCCTGCTCCATTTCGTCCTAGAAGCGCATATATTTTCCCATCCTCAAACTGTACACTGACATGATCCAGCGCCTTTGTGTCCTTATAGCCCTTTGACACTTCTTTGATCTCTATCCCTCTCATTTTGAAAATCCCCTTTCTATCATCGAAATGATCTCCACATCTGTAATCTCCAGCTTCTTCGCCTCCTCTACAAGACGACTTACAAAATTTTCATAAAACTGGTCTTTCCTCTTTTGTCTTAATTTCCTTACTGCACCTTCTGCCACAAACATTCCTACTCCTCTCTTCTTATACACGATCCCGGCATCTACCAGCAGGTTGATCCCCTTAAGCGCAGTTGCCGGTTGATTTTATAAGTCACAGATAGCTCTGTTGTAGAAGGAATCTGACTCTCTTCCTGAAATACCCCTGTCAAGATTGCATCTTCCATCCCTTCTGCAATCTGCAAAAATACAGGCTTCTCATCATCAAAATTCAGCTTCATCTTTTCCTCCTCTCGTTATATGGTTAGTTACTCAAGTAATTAACTATATATGCATTATATCCACCACTCCTACTTTTGTCAATTACTTTGCTTCAAAAAGTTTTGTAAAAAACAAAAAACCTCGCAACGTTTTCTATACGTCGCAAGGCATCTTTCTCTATTCTTTCTGTTCTTTCTCTATGCTATATTTACACCTATGCTGGAATGTCTTTTTCTTTCCTAGACCATCATTGCGATCAGAGAAGGAATCAAACAGACAAGCGCACACAACAAATCTCCTAAAAACCGGCACACAATCCGTTCGTCATCATCCAATTCCCCAAATGGAATCACCTTCTCATCGACAAAGTCTACCATATCTTTTGTGATATGTTTCTTTTTTTTCTCTTCTTTTTCCTCCAACAAATGATGGATCCGAACCCCATCCAGCCTAAGATATTGAATCCATGCCAACATAAGGAAAATACATCCTGCCACAAAAAGTGCATTCTCTGCAAGTGACCGATATCCCCCTTGATTCAAAAACTTGTCCCACAGAAGGCAGAGAACCATCGCTACAGCAAATTTTGCCACAGACTGATATAACATTGGACGGATCATATATTTTTGAAATATCATACGGATTTTTTTAATCATAGTTTTTCTTCCTTTACCTAAGTATTACTTCATTTTCTCTGTCCAGATTATACTTTTTCACAAAAAATAAGTCTTGTCAAGGTTTTCCCAACAAGTTCTCCCCTCAACAAGACATACTTTTATCATTTTTATCCAGCTTTTAGACAACAGCTTCGCTTTTGCCTCAGCCGTGATATTTTTCTTATTTTTCGATCTCTCTGCGATATCCTTCCAGTTCTTTCTGATTTCCATAGACAAAATGTCCCGGCAGAATTTCTTCCCAAACCGGCTGATCCACACTGTAATCATGAATCGACGGATCATAAACAATAAGTTCTTTATTCTTCTCACGCTCCGGATCCGGAATCGGAACTGCAGAAAGCAGCGCTTTTGTATATGGATGAAGCGGGTGCAGGAACAACTCTTCTGCTTCTGCAAGCTCCACAATACGTCCCTTATGAATTACCGCAATACGGTCTGAAATAAATCTTACAACAGACAGGTCATGTGCGATAAACAGGTACGTCAGTCCTTTTGTCTTCTTCAACTCATTCAGAAGGTTCAATACCTGTGCACGGATAGAAACATCCAGCGCAGAAATCGGTTCATCCGCCACAACAAAC
>ENA-OQAA01001409-OQAA01001409.1-human-gut-metagenome-genome-assembly--contig:-NODE-1409-length-12187-cov-7.755473_pt1 | contig 12187 bp, 17 predicted proteins | sample MGYA00242489_ERZ504515 | MGnify/ENA primary metagenome ERZ504515 (study PRJEB26092, sample SAMD00036237) | human gut metagenome | host: Homo sapiens | study: EMG produced TPA metagenomics assembly of...
GGGCGGTCCACCACGCGGCTGGTCAGGATGGCGCGCTCACCGGGGCGGGCCCTCACGGCGCATAAAGCTGCCGGGGATGCGGCCTGCGGCGTAGAGCTTTTCCTCATACTCCACGTTCAGGGGGAAGAAATCCACGCCCTCGCGGGGCTTGGGCTCATGACCACATTGCACAGAACGCAGGTCTCACCGTAGCGGATCAGTGCACTGGCGTTGGACAGACCGCACATTTTGCCCATTTCTACCTTGAACGGGCGGCCTGCCAGCATGGTCTCGTAGACCTTGTAGTTCTCAAAGGTCTCTCTGCGGGAACCAAATTCAATTGCCATTGTTTTTGCCTCCTTGTTTTTTCGGATTTTTTCTATCCAAAAGGCGGTGGCACGCGCATCATAGCAATAAATCCAGCGTCCGTGCCGTTCGCATCCGGTTTTGTTTGAGATATTTCCCCCACCGGGGGAATATCTCTGCCGTTGATGTGAGCCGTCCGCGCCATGAAAAAGCATTCGGGGCACAGGCGTTCGATTTACTGCTGCAATACGCAGCCGCTGCCATTTGTATACAAAAGCAAAAGGCAGGCACCTTTGCGGTACCTGCCCTCTGTTTAAATTACTTACGCAGACCCAGAGTTGCGATCAGAGCACGGTAACGCTCGATGTCCTTCTTCTGGAGATAAGCCAGCAGATTGCGGCGGCGGCCAACCATCTTCATCAGGCCGCGGCGGCTGTGGTGATCGTTCGGGTTCTTCTTCAGGTGCTCGTTCAGCTCGTTGATGTGAGCGGTCAGCAGAGCGACCTGCACTTCGGGAGAGCCAGTGTCCTTCTCGGTCAGAGCGACTTTGGCCATAACTTCCTGCTTGTTCATAGTTACATACCTCTTTATAAAATTTTATGTGCCAATGGAACAGCGGCGGGAAACGGCATTCCCAAAAAGCGGGCATACTCCCAGCCCCGTACCACGGTAACAGATACAGTATACCAGAACCCTGTGCAAAATGCAAGGATATTTTTTGCATCCTGCCTTTATTTTTTTACGTACTGGTGCCAGTACAGCTGTACCTCCGGCAGCTTCTTTTTGCGCAGCAGAACTGCGGTGGGGATCAGATACAGCAGCACCGAAAGCAGCATGGATGCATCGTAGCCGCTCACCGCATCGGCCACGGTAGTGGTGCCGTACAGCCCACCGATGAGCATGGACGAAATATCCATGGCACCATGCAGGAATACCGTCACCCACAAATTGCCGGTGCGGAAGTAGATCGCCGCAAAAAGAGTGCCCAGCGATGCTGCAAACACGCACTGCATCAGCACACCGAAGGGTGCCGAACTGAGGATATTGGTCAGGTGCGCCGCACCAAACAGCACACCGGACAAAAGGCAGGCCTTCCACACACCGGCGCGGCTGGTGCCAAAGTGCTCCAGCAGGGTCTGGGCAATGACACCGCGGAAGATGAATTCCTCGGCCACACCCACCATGGCCATGCTGACAAGGAAGGTGCAGATGCGTGCCGCAGGCTGCAGCACGCCGTTCTCCGGCCGGCCCAGCACCAGCGAACCAAAGGCATTGTAGCCAATGAACACCAGCGTACATGCCCACCAGCAGGCCATTGAAAAAGCCGCTGCCGCGGCGGCGCAGCAGCCCAGCACGGTCTGTCCGTACCAGAAACAGCACTGCCACCATGGCCCCCACCAGCTCCTGCAGAGTGCTGTAGAGGTATGTATCAATGGACGCAAAATCCGCCCGAAAAAGAACCAATGCAATGGTAAAGACAAGATCTGTTACGAACAGGCTTGCCAGAAAGACCACTTCTGCCAGAACGCAGAATAAGATCGGGTGCGCTTTGCGCAGTCGTTTGAGCATGGGATACCCTCCTGAATCATTGATAGTACTATTCTAGCACACTTTACCTTAAAACGATATAGCACGCGCAAAAAAGGCAGTTTTCCCTTCTGCTGTGCCGCAAAGCGTTCACTTTTTCAAAACAAAGATCTGTTCAAACTCCTGCGTTGCCAGCAGCGAAACATCCTCATAGCCGCCCTGTCGGGCAACGTTCCACGCAGTTTCCATGTTCTGGGCCGTGATCTGCTCCACCTGTTCTGCCGTCACGAACTGCCACAGCCCCCGGCCTCCAATGAACAGCACCAGCGTATCATTTTCGCCGGTGTTATACTGCACCAGCAGCTCACTGGAATCGTCCGGCACCACACAGACCTCCTGAAATTTGAGAAGCTCCTGCACGCCGGAAGTGAAACTGCCAAGGTCCCCGGTAATATCCACGCAGGCGGCCTGACTGTATTGTTCCAGTTCTTTGTCTATCTTATAAGTACCGCTGTACATGCGCTCCGGCTCGATCACAAATGCAAGCACGACCATTGCAAGGCACACGATCTGCAGAATGCGCTTTCTGGTGCCTGCACGCAGCGTATCCAGAATGGAGAAAAGGCCGCAGCCACAAAACAGCGCTTCCAGCGGCTGCAGATGGTACACATACCGCAGCGACTTATACGGCGAGATCACCGCGATAACCAGAAATGCAGCAAGCGCCGGGACCGTGATCAGCTTGACATCCCCGGGGATCAGCGTAGTGCCGCGCAACTTGCCCGACAGCCAGCGCTGCCCCAGCTTCGTCAGGATCAGCACGGCCATAATGCCTGCGCCTACAGCAAAGCCGACGATGCTCCAGCCGATCAGCTCCAGCGGGCCTTTGGGGTACTGCGCCAGATCAAAAAGATTGCGCGTTGTAGCATCCAGTGAGTTCGTATTCTGCGAGTGCAGCTGTGTATACCAGCACGGAAAGGTGAGCAGCATTCCGCCAACGCCCGCAAGTGCCGGAAGCGAAAATGCAGCAGCATTTTTCCATTCGCGCCGGAACATCAGGTAAAGGTCATATGCTGCGCACAGCAGGAAGGCATAGACCACAAAGAAATACTGGGTCATCATGCCAAGATAGATGGTTACACCGATCAGAAGATATTTGGGCACAGACGGCCTGCGAAGAGACTTTGCCACCAGCAGCGCAAGCAGGATCGTCAGCAAGGTCATGAGCATATACATGCGCACCATCGTCACATTCGAGATCATTTCACGGTTGAACGCATACAATGCACAGACGAACAATGCTTTTTTCCAGTCTGCAAACAGCTCCATGCCCAGCGCATACAGCGCTGCCAGCGTGCCGCCCAGCAGCACAAAATTCATCCCAAGACCCGTCCATTTTGTAAAGCTGCCCGGAAATAATGAGCACACCGTGTGCAGCAAAAAGTAGAACAGCGGCGGATGAATGTCCTGCGTCTGATTATAGTAGACCGACGCATAGTTGAAGCGATCATTTTTCTGAACCGAAATATAATTCACAAAATCCTGTTGTTCAAAAACTGCTTCCGGGAGATTTCCATCAAACGAATGCTCACCATTATAATACCAATTCAAAAACGGCGCATAGCTGCTGTTTGAAAGGCCGTAGGAGTAGATCTCATCCAGAAAGAACCCCTCTTTCCGCACAGCCCACCAGCCGCAAAGGCAGATCAGAACGATCACAAAAAGCGCGACCGCCCGTTTTTTCTTTTTTATTTCCTGCATAGTTTCTGTTTTTCCTCGCTTTTTTGTCCGTTCTGCAGCCAAATATGGCTTTGCTTTTCCAGTATATCATATTTAGAACACAAGTCAAAACTTTTCGGGTTGCAGATCCCGCTGCTCCTAGCAGCATGCACCCTGTTAGACATTCCTAGCCGGTGGGACCCACGGCTAAACAAAGCCATACTATGGCTTTGTTTGCGGTGCTTCGCACCGCCGCCCTGTTCAAATCCCGCGCGGAGACAAAAAAGAACCAGTACACGAATGTGTACTGGTTCTTTTTGGTCGGAGCAGCGGGATTTGAACCCACGGCCTCCTCGTCCCGAACGAGGCGCGCTACCAACTGCGCTATGCCCCGAAAATACCGCAGCCAGTTGAGACTGCGGTTTTCTTGGTTGGGGATGAGAGAATCGAACTCCCACAAGTAGAGTCAGAGTCTACCGCACTACCACTATGCAAATCCCCATTATTCAGTTTGTCTGCCGCGCCGTGCGCTGCTGACAAGGGATATTATACTCAAAAGGCCCGCGCTTGTCAACCATTTTTTTATTTTTTCTGCAAAAGTTTTCCCGCTGTTCTCCTGCCCGCAGAAATGCACCGTGGAAGCGTGTAAATTTTCTGCGCTTCTCTTGACAGCAGCCCCCATCCGGAATAATCTTATACTATAAACAGGTAGGTCTCCGGGCAGACTGACTTTGAAAGGCAGAACGCGCGGCGCTGAATACCAAATGAAAGAGGGCTTTTGAATGAAAAAACGTGTTGGAATCCTGACCTCTGGCGGCGACTGTCCGGGTCTGAACGCCACCATCCGCGGCGTAGCAAAAGCACTGTATGCCCGCATGGGCGATAACGTGGAGATCATTGGCATCCTGAACGGATACAGCGCCTGATCAACGGCGACTACAAGGAGATGTGCGAGGACGATTTCCGCGGCATCCTGACGCTGGGCGGCACCATTCTGGGCACCAAGCGCACCCCCTTTAAAATGATGCGTGTGGTGGAGGACGACAACATTGATAAAGTTGCCGCCATGAAAAAGACCTACAAGGAAGCCAAGCTGGACTGCCTGCTGTGCCTGGGCGGCAATGGCACCCACAAAACCGCAAACCTGCTCTCGCAGGAGGGTCTGAACATCATCGGCCTGCCCAAGACCATTGATAACGATATCTATGGTACCGACGTGACCTTCGGCTTCCACACCGCCGTGGACATTGCCACCGATGTGATCGACCGCATTCACACCACCGCAGGCAGCCACAGCCGCGTGATGTGCATTGAGATCATGGGCAACAAGGCCGGCTGGCTGACGCTGTATTCCGGCATTGCAGGTGGTGCAGATATTATTCTGCTGCCGGAACAGCCCTATGATATCGACCGTGTGTGCTCTGCCGTGGAACGCCGCGCAAAGAAGGGTTCCAACTTTTCCATCATCGCTGTGGCCGAGGGTGCCATCAACTGCGAGGAAGCCGGCATGAAGCGCAAGGAATGGATGGCAAAGCGCGCCGAGGCAGGCTTTGGCACCACCGCCACCAACCGCATTGCACAGGCCGTGCAGAAAAAAACCGGCATGGAGACCCGTGTGTGCATCCCGGGCCACATGCAGCGCGGCGGCAGCCCCAGCGCCTACGACCGTGTGCTGGCCACCCAGTTCGGCAGCTATGCGGCAAAGCTGGTGGAGATCGAGCGCTACGGCGTGACCGTTGCCATGGTGAACCGCCATGTCACCGAGAACCGTCTGGCCGACATTGCAGGCAAGACCCGCAACGTGCCGGAGAACTGCGACCTGCTCACCGTCGCCCGCCGCATGGGCATCAGTCTGGGTTGATTACCATTGAATGCTCTCCGCTTTGCTCTGAGCATTTTTAGCGGAATAATTATTTTTTATTGGGGATTCCTGAAAATCTGCGGATTTTCAGGAATCCCTTTTTCACCGGAAGGGTCCCAACCGGCAGATGCTTCAAGCAAACGGAATGCCGTTTTCCGCTGCACCCCCTCCCGTGAAAATGCAGATCCCGGCAGACCGCAGTCTGCCGGGATCTGCTCTATTCAGAAATACTGTTTCCGTTGAAGATGGCCAGAGTGCAACGGCGGCCATTCAAAATCGTCTGCCGGACAAATCAAAGGTCCGTCACATCATGCCGGGTGGGCTGGCCTTTTTCAAAGGCAACTGCGCTTTCCAGCACACCGCGCACCATGCTCTCCACATCCTCGTGGGTGTAGAAAGCCGTGTGGTCGGTCAGGATCACATTGGGCATGCTGCGCAAAGCCGCCAGCTCCGGATTCGGGATCACATCGCCCATGCGATTATAATAGTACAGGCCGTTCTCATTTTCCAGCACGTCCAGGCCCGCCGCGCCAATCTTGCCGCTTTCCAGCCCGGCGATCAGTGCATCGCTGTCGATCAGCTTGCCGCGGGCGGTGTTGATGATGGTCACGCCCGGCTTCATGCTCTCAATGGCTTTGGTGTCGATGAGATGGTGATTCTCCTCCGTAGCGTTGGTGTGCAGAGTGATGACATCGCTTTCCGCCAGCAGGGTCTCCAGCGGCACATACTCGGCGATCTTCTTTACCTCGTCGTTGGGGTACAGGTCGTAGGCCAGCAGGCGGCAGCCAAAGCCGGACAGATGCTGCAGCACCGTGCGGCCAATGCGGCCCGTACCGATCACACCCACAGTGCAGGTGGAAATATCGCGGCCGATTTTTCCCTGCAGGGAGTAGTCCTGCGCTTCGCCGCGCTTGAGGATGTGCCCTGCCTTGCGCAGGCTCATCAGCATGAGCATAATGGCAAAGTTTGCAACGCCGTTTGGCGGGTAGTCCACATTGGCCACCTTCATGCCCAGTTCCCGGGCCGTCTCGCGGTCTACGTGGTCATAGCCGATGGAACGGCAGCAGATGGACTTTACGCCCAGCTCGTGAAACCGCTTGACCATGGGCGTGCTCATATCACAGGCGTTACCGACACGGCATCAAAGCCTTTGCCAGTTCAGCGTTTTCCAGCGTGGGATACTCCTGCGTAGAGCCAAACTCAACGTCCAGCTGCGGTGCCAGCCGCTGCGCGATGCCCAGCTCATCGTAGGGGCGCAGGGTGTAAAAAAAGACTTTTGTTGCCATAAAACTTCCCTCCCAGCTTATTTTGTACCTATTGTAGCACGTTCTGCACAGATGGATGCATTTTACTGCGTGAATTTTGTTCACCTTAAAAATGAGGATTCATCTTTCCATATGAATGCGCGCAAAACAGTTGTAAATTGTCGGAAAAGAGGGTATGATAAAGGAACTGAGAAGTATACATCACTGAAATATAAAAGGAGTGTGCCTTATGCGCGCTTATGAACGGCTTTTGAATTATGTCCGGGTGCATACCACCTCGGACGAAAACTCCGGTACGCACCCTTCCGCTGAACGGGAGTTTGACCTTGCCCGCCAGCTGGTGGATGAGATGAAGGCCCTTGGCATGGAGGATGCCCATGTGGACGAGCACTGCTACGTCTATGGCACCCTGCCTGCCACGCCCGGCTGTGAGGATCAACACGCTCTGGGCCTGATTGCCCACATGGACACTGCCGACGATGCCAGCGGTGAGAATGTGCAGCCCGTTGTGTGGGAAAACTACAACGGCGGCGACGTAACTCTGCCCGCCACCGGCATGGTGATGAAGCCTCTGTGTTCCCCTTCCTTACTTCCATGAAGGGCGAGACCCTCATCACCTCAGACGGTACCACCCTGCTGGGTGCCGACGATAAGGCCGGTATTGCCGAAATTTTGACCGCTGTTGAGACCATTCAGGAAAAAGGCCTGCCCCACGGCAAGCTGTGTATCGCCTTTACTCCGGATGAAGAGATCGGCGAGGGTGCAGAGCTGTTCGATATTCCGGGCTTCGGTGCCGACTTTGCCTATACGGTGGACGGCGGCGATGCCGGCTCCATTGAGTACGAGAACTTCAACGCCGCTTCCGCCACCGTGACCATCCGCGGCTTCTCGGTGCACCCGGCACCGCCAAGGACACCATGATCAACGCTTCCAATGTGGCCATGGAGTTTCATCAGGCGCTGCCCATCACCGCCCGCCCCGAAACGACCGAGGGCCGGCAGGCTTCTACCACCTGTGCCAGATGTACGGCGATGTGACCACCGCAAAGCTGGGCTACATCCTGCGCGACCACGATGCCGCAAAGCTACAGTTCAAGAAGGACAACATGCTGGATATTGCCGAATTTTTGAACGGAAAGTACGGCGAAGGCACTGTGACCGTGGAGATCAAGGACAGCTACCGCAACATGCTGGAAAAAATCAAGCCGCATTTCCACTTAGTAGAGACCGCCCGCAAGGCCACCCGCATGGCCGGGCTGGAACCGGAAGAAATTCCGGTGCGCGGCGGCACCGACGGTGCTATGCTGAGCTGGAAAGGCCTGCCCTGCCCCAATCTGGCACCGGCGGCTTCAATTTCCACGGCGTATGCGAGTGCATCACCGCTGAGCGCATGGACCGCTGCACTGAGATCTTGCTGAACATCATAAAGCTGTACGCAGAGTAAATTTTATTTTTCAATATACAAAAAAGTGGGTGCTATTTTCGGATAGCACCCACTTTTGTTATACTCTGACGCTTATCTCTACGACTCCACTCGTGAAAATGCATTTGGAGCAGCCCTGCGGTTGCGTAGCAATGAAAGCCCCAGTGGGGCTTTCAAGCAGGCGAGCGGTCTGCGTTAGCAGATGGAAGGGATTCGCCCTGACAAGCGTCAGGGCTGCGACAAATGCGAAAAATAAAAATCAAATTCCACTGAACATGCCCAGAGTACAACAACGACGACCGCTGCCTGCGGCAGAAGCAGGGAGGAGTTGTTGGGGCCGCGGCCAGCAAGACACGAATGCCGCTCAAGGCATGAAGTGGATGCTGGGAGCCGCAACTCTAGGAGGCATTCAAAATCGTTTAACCAACGTTGATATGCCCCACCGGCATGATCTTCCGTTTGTTGTCGTCCGGCTTTGCTGTCAGGCTCATGGCCAGCGACACCGGGCCGACACGGCCCATGAACATGACCAGCATATACAGGATTTTTGCGCCCCGGTTCAGCTGAGCGGTAACGCCCACCGAAAGGCCAACTGTGCCAAAGGCAGAGCAGGACTCGAAAATAGCGTCAATGACCGACACAGCGTCCGAGGTGTTATAGAACACCACCACAGCCGAGCCAACCGCCGCCAGCCCGCCGAGCACGATAATGGTCAAAGCACGATAAACCGTCTTGGACTCGATGTGGTGCTCTGCGATCACACAGTCGTCGCGACCCTGAGCCACACTGCGGATCGTCAGGATGATCACAGCGAACGTAGTCACCTTCACGCCGCCGCCGGTAGAGCCGGGTGCCGCACCAATGAACTGCAGCACGCTCATCAGCAGTTTGGTGATGGGGCCGCAGGCCGCAAGGTCGATGGTATTCATGCCCGCAGTACGAGTGGACACCGACTGGAACAGTGCCGCCATCAGCTTGCCGGGCACAGAGAGCCCGCCCATGCTGGCAGGATTGTTCCACTCCATCAGCGCGATGAGCGCCGCGCCGCCGAGCCACAGGATCACCGAGAAGCTCAGCACCACCTTGGCCTGCAGGGAAAGCCGGTGCTTTTTGCGGTATTGACCGATCTCCACCCATACCATGAAGCCCAGACCGCCGGAAATGATCATGAACATCACAACGGCCTGAACATAGTAATTGTTCACATAGGGTGCCAGTGAGGAATACTGGCCGAACCGGCCAAACAGATCAAAGCCCGCGTTACAGAAAGCCGAGATGGCCGTGAACACGCTCACCCAGATGCCTTCCAGCCCGAACTGCGGCACAAAGGCGAACAGCAGCAGCACAATGCCAATGCCTTCAAACAGGCCAGCCAGTCCCACCACGATCTTCAGCACGTCCTTGGCCTGCGCATATCCGTCCGCTGAGACGCTTTCTCCCAGCAGCCGCAGATCGCGGAAGCCCATGCGCCGCCGCATAGCCAGCGCGAAGAAGCTGGTGAGGGTGACCAACCCCAGACCACCCACCTGAATGAGCAGCAGGATCACCGCCTGCCAAAGTAGGTGAACTGGGTCCAGGTATCCCGCACGATCAGACCAGTAACGCAGGTAGCGCTTGTAGCGGTGAACATGGCATCCAGTACATCCAGCCGCCCGTGCTTGCTGGCAACAGGCAGGCTGAGCAGAAAGGTGCCCAGCGCGATCACGATGACAAAGCTCACACAGATGATCTGCGTAGGCGTATACATCCCCTTGCGCTTGCCCGCCGGGCGGTAAAACAGCTTTTTCCCTTTTGCCTTTTCCATAAGTTCCTCCGCACGCGGCAAAGCCTGCCGCGGCTATTTTCATTTCCTCTATAGCATACACCATTTTGCCCGCCGGTTCAACTTGATTTTATCCGCAAAATGCTGTATTATAATAGAACATCCGTCTCCGTAGCTCAGATGGATAGAGCGCAAGCCTCCTAAGAATTCGGTCAACCTGATACCTTGGGTGCAGAAGTGATTGCTCTAATCAAAAGCAAGACCGGGAATCGAAGTTTTCTCAACAATTTTTGATGCAACAAGTTTAACACCGTTCCGGTTGCAACGCAGTCGGTCACTTCGTTGTGAAAAGCATTCCATACAAAGTGCAGAAAAGTCAAAAATCAACGATAATACATATATGTCTCTATACCTCAGCTGGATAGAGGGTTCGCCTCCTAAGCGAAACGCCCCCGGTTCGAACCGTAGGGACATCCTTTTAAGAAATGCGAAGGTCATTTTTCCATGTGAAAGACGATCTTCGCATTTTTCATTTTGAACCTATCACCAAAATTAGCCAGCTAATGCCATTAGCAGAATTTTCAGCTCCAGCTAATAAAATCGGCTTTCCAGCTAATGAAGCCTCATAAAGCGCCTTTTGAACCCTGTTTTCTGGCTCTCTGCTAAGATTGGTAAACGCTTTCCTGTAAATCCATGTAAATACAAGATAATCTGTGTGAATCTATTTTCCACCTTTCTGCTGGAAGCCGTGCAAAACACTTTTCTCCATACATAGCGCGTTCACTCGCTGTTCTCTCGGAACAGAAAGAGGAACGCGCTTTTTTGTTTTCGGGCCGAACTTCCCGAATCCACCAAAGGAGGGTTTACCGATGAAAAAAGTTCTGACCGTCACGATCGACGGTATCCGCTACCATGCTTCCCGCCCGGCAGATTGCCGGCACTGCTTCTTCTGGAAGAATCGAAAGAAGGGCTGCGTTCTCGGCAAAGAGAACTGCTACTACCTGATCGAGCCGCCCAAAGGCCCCAGCAAGTGCGAAGGGTGCCCCTACAAGCGGGCAAAGCCCTGTGTGCTGGTTCCCTGCTACAAAGACCTGATGGCACCGCTGGAGAAACGAGGTGATGCCAAGTGAGCCACAAGCGAAACGAAGCCCTGCGCCATGTTCAGCACTCCATGCACCATGTGATCGCCGCTGGCGAAGGTTCCGACCGTGCCCCGGACAGTTGCAAGCTGTGCCCGTACTATCGACCCGATTTCAAGTTCCGCACCTGCCTGTATGCCCACTGCCCTTATAAGAAGCAGGTCAATGTATTCCGTTCCACACCTGAAAAATGGGATATTCTCTATGCCCGAAAAAAAGCCGACAAGAACCGCAGACCTTGATTACTTCTATGGGCAGTCCAGCGAGCTGTTCTCCTTCTACCGGATTCCCAAGCTGTTGTTTCAGGATAGCCGCTTCCAACCGCTTTCCACAGATGCCAAAACCCTGTACGGTATCCTGCTGGACCGCATGAGCCTTTCAGCCCGGAATGGTTGGTTGGACAAAGCTGGGCGGGTGTTCATCATCTATACTGTGCAGGAGGTGCAGGATTCATTGGGCTGTGCCGATAAAAAGTCCACCAAGCTGCTACGAGAACTGGAAGAGTACGGCCTGATTGAACGAAAACGCCGAGGACAGGGAAAGCCAAGTTTGGTGTATGTGAAAAACTTTTCGGCAGAATCTTCAAAAGAGAGTGTCAAGAATCGTGATAATGACGATTCTGGAACCGTCCAGAATACGCTTCAAGACCCGGCCAAACTACGATGTAATAAGACTGAGAGAAATAATACAGAGGTAAGCGATACTGATCCTATCTATCCGATGGAAACGACTGGATGAGCAAACGTGAACAACTGGAAGAATATTTTTCTCAATCTTTGGAGGTAGACCTTCTGCTCCGGCTTTGCACGGACGATGAGGATACCATCTATCAGATTATGGATTTGCTGGTGGACACCTGTGCCACCAAGCGCAAGACGCTGCGCATTACCGGAGACGATAAACCCGCTGAGGTGGTACGCAGCCGCTTTATGAAGCTGAACGCTGACCATATCCACTTTGTGCTGAAGTGCCTTGCAGAGAACAGCAGCCCGATCCGAAACATGAAACAATACCTGCTTGCTTCTCTGTATAATGCACCCACCACGATGCAGCTTTTCTATCAGAACCAAACCAACCACGACTTAGCGATGCGGAGGTGATGAAAATTTCAAAGAAAGCAACTACGATTGCCAATCCGTCAACCAGAAAGGCGGCACCGGCAAAGACCACCACCTGTGAAAATCTGGGCATCGGGCTGGCGATGGAG
>ENA-OQAA01001410-OQAA01001410.1-human-gut-metagenome-genome-assembly--contig:-NODE-1410-length-12183-cov-2.311878_pt1 | contig 12183 bp, 13 predicted proteins | sample MGYA00242489_ERZ504515 | MGnify/ENA primary metagenome ERZ504515 (study PRJEB26092, sample SAMD00036237) | human gut metagenome | host: Homo sapiens | study: EMG produced TPA metagenomics assembly of...
CTAAAACAAATGGATGCCTCCCTCTAAATTCAGGAAAGCATCCATGTCTGAATCTTAATTATTCATTTTTCATCCAGTGTCCAGAAAACTGGGTACATATCAGGAAGCCGGGGCGGTTTTATATCGTGGATTATCAATGAATTGATTCCCAGTTACGCATCATCCGTCTCGGACAGGGATCTCTTAATGTCGCACTCAATTTTTGCAAGTGGAAGTTGAATCATTGATATGTTCTTGAAGTTGATCAGAGTCTCGACTTCATCGCAGGCCTCAATCGTTACAATGCTATTATCAAGTAATTCGCCCATTTCATAAATTTGCTGCACAGCAGTGGCTAAAGAGTCCGAGACATCGTAGGACAAAGAGAGGTGCTGAATTCGACCGTTCGAGAATATAATAGTGGCGGTGTTCAGTTTAGAAGCGAACGCTTCAGAATCGATTTTACAAATATCAATAATGTGGTCGATGGCCTCTACCAGTAATGCGGAAAGATCGTAGTGGGAAGGAGTGTCTCCGACGTCTTTGTATGTCATATAATCATCAAACGCTTCATACACGACCGCCGGAATTTCGCCCTCACTTACAGTGCTGTCCCAATCCATGTCAACAGGAGAGCCGCAGGCTCATCAAGAAGCACCAGCTCTTCAATTTTATCGCAGTTGATCAGCAAAAGAGAGTTGTCCATACAAGGAATGGCCATATATTTTTCAGTGCTATTTTTATAAACTAGCTGCCGGGTATAGGCCGTTATCGGAAACCACAAATATTTTGGCTGACCTTGGACTAAGATGCCTAAGTGTCCCCAAAATCCACCGGGAGAATGGATTGTTGTTGGATCGTTTTTGACAAAGTAGTCCATGCTGCTGACCGAAGTTTGAAATAACCGTCGCCCAGTACACCAGTTACGCCGGTTCCAAGGCAATAGGCGACATCTCGCAGTTCTGCGAGGGGGACATCTTCGCCAGCTTCAATTTTTTGCAGTTCATCAATGGAAAGTCCACATCGTTGGCTCAATTGTTGAAGATCGAGGTGGAGTGCATCACGCAATGTTTTAGAGTCAGTGAAAGGGTTGGCGATGCCACCCATCAGTTCACTGGGCGTGAGGGAAAGAAATGCAAGCAGCTTTGAAATGTGCTTTTCAAAATTGGTTTTGTTGGTTACTTCGCCATTTAAGAGTTTATCAAGTGTTGGGCGAGAGATACCTGCACCAGTGCATACATTGCTTTTAGTATATTTGGGACTGCCAATGATTTGGTTTAGCTTGCATCCTACCACATCACGGGAATTAAACAAATCATTCATGTCATACATGGCTATCGCCTCCTTTAATGCAAGTATACGTCGATTTTCCAAAATTGTCAATATTTATTTTACATATTTACACAAAAATATTTTAAGAGAGGAGGGCGGTGACTGGTTGAAAATTTAAGAGCGACTGAGTATAATAAGACTGTAAAATGCTTTATTCAGGAAAAGAGGTCTGTATGGCAAAGTTTGTACCATTTATTATAAAAACAGACGGCAGTCAGAATATCAGTGTGAAAATCGTGCGCATGAAAAAGTCTGATGCGGTACAGACTGAAAAAGAACCCGTCTGGCAAACAAGCTGGTTGTCAGATTATATTCAGGATGATGCCTTTGAAAAGTATGCCTTAAAGACGAGTAATGGCGAATTGGTTGCGCTGGCTGCATACGAAATATTGGAAAATGACGTGATGGTTCATATTACCTACATTGAGAGCCAGCCGGAAAGCAATCCGACAATTGTCGGGCATTCTAAAAAGTATCAGGGCATTGGCCGGGTGTTGATTGCGTACGGAATCAAGTTGTCGATTGACCATGAATGCGGCGGGACGGTTACGTTCGAGGCAAAAGTTCCGGAGCTGGCAGAGCATTACGTCCGGGACTATGGTGCTTGTCCATTGCCGAGTTTTGGCGGAGCACCGCGTTATGAACTTTCTGGTGAGGCGGCAATGAACATCTTTGTAACTTACTTGAAATGAGGTGTGCTTGATGAGTGCAAAAGAATATTTTCAACGTGATGCAGAACGAGAGACATTTTATCGCACATTTTATCAAATTTGCAGACGCTTTAATGTCACATGGTCAACAGCAACGCCGGAAGTCCGAGCTTTTATTGAGGAAGTTACCCGTGTGACTTATGAACGGGAAAAAGCAAAGCGTAACGGAGTTTCTCTTAGTACAGTGAAGCCGTTCTTTGGAGATACAGCGTGTTAAAGAAACGGCGTATCACTGTTCCGAACGCTCTGTAATTTTGGCACCCGCCCAGGCTGCGATCAAAAATCCCCGCAAGTAATTGCGTGAGAGCTTGAGAAGCACCAATAAAGTATATGAGCCGCCCCGGTTTCCGCAACAGGAAGCCGGGGCGGTTTTTTGCGCCATGCACCGGAACCCCTCTCCCCCGGGCGGGGGAGAGGGACGGAGGGCCATGCGGCAGGGTCGTGACTTGGAGGATTATTATGCACAACTGGAGGAGCGTCTTCGGATGCTCTCCCTTTACTTTTGCAGGGCAGTCCGTGTGGATTGTCCTGCTTCTTTATATAAGGAGACAGATTATGATCTTTCATGCAATGACCGAACGCTACGAGGAGATCACGGTTTGCGGAAAACCTGCGCTGTTTACCAGTATCCGCATCAAGAGAGATACTGTCCCGGACGGTCTGTATGCCTACGATGTCCGGCATGACGATGAGTGCAGGGGCATCCCTTGTGAGAGCGCACCCTTTGTACATTCAAAATGAGAATGCCGTGTTCCTTTTTTTGTGGTATGTGTAGGATGGACAACCATACCGTCCAGCCAATCTGTATAATGGGGGCAGAAAAATAAGTCAAATGGGAGAAAAACGTATGAAAAAATTTTTGATGGTGCTGTTGAGCATTGCATTTGTGCTGAATCTTGCGATTGTGATTGGGCTGATTGACGGATATGGTTCGCCACGCCGGGCGCTTTACACCATCACAGACGAGCTGATGAACAGTGCCTATCGCTTCAAAAGAGGCTGGCAATTTAAGAATAGTCTACCTTGACTTTTTATCGCAATTTTCAAAAATAGCGCCAATCAAAACGGCATATTTGCGATATGCAGTTTGCGGATGTTGCTTGTGCATTAAAAACGCAAACTGCTATAGAAGATGGACAGGCTGTCTGTCCATCTTTTTTTTGTATACTGGGGTTGTGCAAAAGAGACAAAATTTTTTTTGTAATTCTGTAAAACGACAAAAGTTCATACAAAGAATTGCAGGGATAGTTGTGTTGTGTTACAATGAGCAGAGAAGGAGAATGAACCGTGCGTAATAGTAGACTGGACCGTATACTCTATATCCAACAGGTGCTGGTACAGGGCGGTGTGCTGAACAAACAGCAGACGGCTGACCGCTTCGGTGTCAGTGAGAAAACCATCCAGCGCGACCTTGACACCCTGCGCAATCATTTTGCAGACAGCGAGCCGCGCCGGGAGATCTTATACAACTCCGCAAAGGGCGGCTATCTGCTGGATGATACGCTTTCCCGCTTCCTCACCAGCAGCGAGATTCTGGCAGTGTGCAAGATCCTGCTGGAAAGCCGCTCTATGGTCAAGGAGGAGATGTTCCCGATTCTGGACAAGCTCATTCTGGCCTGTACACCGCTGGACCGGTTGAATCAGGTCAAAGACCTCATCAGCAATGAGCGCTTCCATTACGTCGAGCCGCAGCATGGCCGGAAGTTTATCGAGAGCCTGTGGGAGATCGGTACGGCAATAGAAAACCACAATGTTATGGAAATTACCTACTGCCGCACCCACGATGGCGAGACCCGTGTGCGCACCATCGAGCCGGTGGGCATCCTGTTCAGCGAGTATTATTTCTATCTGGCGGCGTTTATTGAGGGCATCGACAAGGATAAGCACTTCCGGAACCCGCAGGACAACTCCCCGACGATTTACCGCATCGACCGTATCCAGAACTATAAGACCCTCGAACGGCACTTTGCCCAGCGCTATACCGACCGCTTTCAGGAGGGCGAGATGCGCAAGCGCATCCAGTTTATGTACGGCGGCGAGTTGCAGACCATTCGGTTCGAGTATACCGGGCCAAGTCTGGAATCGGTGCTTGACCGGCTGCCCACTGCAAAGGTTTTGCGTGTAACAGAAAAGGGCTGGCTGATAGAAGCCGAGGTGTTTGGTACGGGCATCGATATGTGGGTGAGAAGTCAGGGAGATTACATTAAAGATTATAAAACCATAAGGAGCGATAGAATATGAGCGAAATTCAGGTGGAAGTGTGTTTTACGGACAAGCTGAAGTCTGTCCGCGTGGGCGGAAAGGAGATGGAATCCCGAAAGCCGTGAAGGCAAAGCCCGTCGAAGAGTGGTTTGAACCGGCTGCGGGCCGCGTGAAGTGGGGCGGACTGGGCGCTGAGATAAAGGAAATGGATTTCAACGGAGAGAAGGATGCCACGTACAGTTTCCTGTTCAACGGCCCGGAGGACAAAAAGCAGGAGTTTATGGAGTGCGTGGAGCGCTTCTGCCTGGGCGAGGAAGCACAGCAGGAAACAAAAAAGAAGACTGTGCAGGACTACCTGCAGGAGGCTAAGAAAAATCAGCAGGCAGGCAATGCGGAAATGGCGTTCCAGCAGTACATGGTCGCGGCCAGAGATTACGGACACCCCGAGGCACAGTTTAAAGTGGCCCGGTGCTATCAGAACGGCACGGGTGTGAAAAAAAGCGAAGAAAATGCGCTCGTGTGGTACAAAAAGGCCGCAGAGCAGTGCGATGCCGAGGCACAGTGTGCACTGGGCGAGTGCTATTATCAGGCTCGTGGCGTTGAAAAGGACGACAAAGAGGCCCGCAGATGGTACGAAGCGGCGGCGACTCAGGGAAATGTGACGGCCCAGTATATGACCGGGCGGTGTATGCGGCACTCTCGTACAATGTGGCGGCTGTGAAGTGGTACACCAAAGCGGCGGAGCAGGAATGCCCGGAAGCACAGTATGAGCTGGGTGTGTGCTATGAGGCCGGCGACGGCGTCGGCAAGGACGAGGCAAAGGCCGCAGAACTGTACCGCAAGGCGGCAGTGCAGGGCTATGCGGAAGCACAGAAAAAACTGGGTGACTGCTATACTCATGGCACAGGTGTCGCAAAAGACTTGGAGCAGGCGTTTGAATGCTACAGCAAGGCGGCAAAACAGGGCAATGTGAAAGCGCAGTACAATCTGGGCCTTTGCTATATGAAGGGTAATGGCGTAACGAAAGACTCTGTGCAGGCCGCTGAATGGTATGAGAAAGCCGCAGAGCAGGGACTTGCAGAGGCACAGTATTATCTTGGCCGTTGCTACAATAACGGAGAAGGCGTAGAAAAAGACCCGAAAAAGGCTGCGATGTGGTGCGAAAAAGCTGCAGAACAGGGAATAGCAGTTGCACAGTACTATCTTGGCTGTTGCTACGAAGATGGAAAAGGCGTAACAAAAGACCTTGCTAGGGCGGCAGAGTGGTACCGCAAAGCTGCAGAGAGTGGCAATGTGAAAGCACAATTTGCTCTGGGCAAGTGCTATTATGATGGAAATGGCACAGAAATGAATTATAGTGAAGCCGTGAAATGGTATCGGAAAGCGGCAGAACAGGGCGATGCAAATGCACAGAATATGTTTGGTTACTGTTATGAGTATGGAGAAGGCGTAGCAAAAGATCTTGCCAAGGCAGTGGAGTGGTTCCGGAAAGCCGCAGAGCAGGGTTATGATGTAGCGCAATACAATCTGGGTACTTGTTACGCTAACGGCATGGGTGTGGCAAAAGACATTGCCAAGGCAGAGGAGTGGTTCCGGAAAGCCGCAGAACAAGGCTATGCGGACGCGCAGTACAATCTTGGCGTTTGCTATGGGCATGGATATGGTGTGGCGCAAAACAGAGAAGAAGAAGTAAATGGTACCGGAAAGCCGCAGAACAAGGCTATGCGGACGCGCAGCACAATCTGGGTTATTGTTACGCTAACGGTATGGGTGTGGCAAAAGACTATGCCAAGGCAGCGGAGTGGTATCGTAAATCTGCAGAGCAGGGATGCGCAGAAGCTCAATATACTCTTGCAGAATTATATGCCAATGGATATGGCGTGGCACAAAACAAAGAAGAGGCAGTGAAATGGTATCGGAAAGCTGCAGAACAAGGTGATGCAGATGCACAGAATAGTCTGGGCTATTACTATGAAAGGGGAGAAGGGGTAGCAAAAGATCTTGGAAAAGCAATCGAGTGGTATCGTAAATCTGCAGATAATGGTAATGAATTGGCGCAGTGCAATCTAGGACTTTGTTATGAGTGTGGCAAAGGCGTAACGAAAGACCCTGCCAAGCGGCCGAGTGTACCAGAAAGCAGCAGAGCAGGGATATGCACAGGCACAGAATAGGCTAGGTGAATGTTACTTCTATGGTCAGGGTAAGCCAGAAAACAAGTTTGCAGCGGTGAAATGGTATGAGAAAGCGGCAGAACAGGGAATTGCAAATGCGCAGTACAGCCTTGGCTACTGTTATGAAAAAGGGTACGGCGTGACAAAAGACAAAGAACAGGCTATGCAATGGTACAAGAAAGCGGCCGATCAGGCCATGAAAGCGCAAAGGAAGCCATTGACGGGATGGAGAGCGGCGGCATGGGTGCTGCTGTCGCAGGCGGTGTGGCACTGGCTGCGACGGGCCTGATATGGAAGATTTTGAGGATTTAACAGCAGAAAGGAAAATAAATCATGGCAGACGAGCTTGAGGTGCTTGAGAAACAGCAGCTTTCCGCGCAGCGGTCGCTGAATGACCTGACGGACCAGCTGACCCTTGCAGACCATCTGGTGTATAAAAAATATCTGACGGAACTGCAGAACTATGGCATGGTGGAGCTTTCCCAGCAGATGCTGGACGTGCAGGACCCTGCCCAGTGCATCCAGCTGTTCCAGCTGCAGAAATTGACCCTGAAAAAGGGCGAGGATATGTTCCAGAAGCTTTCTACGGTGTACTATTCCAGCATGGCGCAGGGCTGCAGTCTGGCGGTGATGATCGATGTGCCGGAGGAGAATGTCGGCGCGAATATCTATCTGGGTGTCCGTGAGGACCCCTTGAAAAAGAACATGAAGAGCCGCGATCTGGATACTTCCAGCAAGGCGCTGCAAAAGGTGCTGAGCTCCAACTTCCCCGGCTCCGAGACAAGAGGCATTCCGCGGCAGGAGGAAAAAGAACTGCTGGACGGAGCCTTTGGCGATACGCAGGAAGCTGTGGCCTCGGTGTCCTGCGTGGCGGCACTGCGGGATAAATCCAGGACGGAAGACAAAGCTTTTGTGCAGGGCATCGAGCGCTTTATGGACGCCATGGACGGAGAGGTGTACACGGCGCTGTTTCTGGCAGAGCCTGTCTCGGCAGAAACGCAGGCGGAGATACGCAGCGGGTACGAAAACCTCTACAGCAGTCTTTCGCCCTTCCGCAAGAGCACATGGTCCTATAGCGAGAATCAGAGCACGGCTGTGATGGAGAGCCTGTGCAGCGGGACTTCCCACACCATCAGCGATACCGTCAGCACAACCACAACGGACGGCACGAGCCAGTCCTCCTCGGTGACGGATGGCACCCAGAAAACGAAAGGGGTCAGCGGCGGCATCAACGGCGGTGTCGGCAGCAGCTCCGGCACCTCGGTCACAAAGGTCTCGCCGGTGGCTGGCGGCATTGCAGGCATTCTGGGTCTGGGCGGCGCAGTAGCCTCGGTTGCGATTCCGGTGGCAGGTGCTGTTATTGGACCGCTGCTGGGCACGGCTGGCAGGGCCATAGGAGCATGGCACCATCCAGAACGGCTTTCAACAGCATTGCCCGGAACATCGGCGGCTCCATGGGCGTAAACGACTCGTGGGGTACCAGCCACTCTGCCACCGAGCAGACCGGCACTTCGCACAGTACCTCCGATGGGACGTCGCATGGGACATCGGACACCATCAGCCAGCAGGAGAGCCACGGCACAACAGACACCCGCGGCATGGGCCGTACCCAGCAGGTCGAGCTGTGCAACAAATCGGTGGAGGAACTGCTGGAACGCATTGAAAACCAGCTCAAGCGCGCCAAGGAAAGCGAGGATTACGGCTGTTATAAATGTGCGGCTTATTTCCTTTCGTCTACCCCGTCCACGGCGATACTTGCGGCCAATACTTACCGTGCATTGATGGTGGGCGAGGGCTCCTCGGTGGAGAGCGGCGCTGTGAATGTCTGGCAGAACGATGAGGCACAGGTGGCCCAGCTGCGGGAGTACCTCAAGCGATTCATGCACCCGGTCTTTGCCCGTCCGCTGTGGGCGGGTGCGCCGGACAGCCTGCTTTACACGCCAGCAACACTGGTCAGCGGGCGGGAACTTCCGATGCACCTTGGCTTGCCCACCGCTCAGTGCACGGCTTGCCAATCATCGAGCACGCGGAGTTCGGCCGCAATGTGCCGGACGAAACGGTGCCGGATGCGGACAAGATGGAGCTGGGCAAAATCTACCATATGGGCAGGGAGGAAAAGCGGACCTTATCCTGAACCGGCAGGCAATGGCCTCCCATACCTTTGTCACAGGCTCTACGGGTACGGGCAAGTCCAACGCAGTCTACCATCTTCTGGACGAGATAACAAAGGATGGACGGACGTCGTTTCTTGTGGTGGAACCGGCCAAGGGCGAGTACAAGAATGTGTTCGGCAGCCGCGCGGATGTAAAGGTGTTCGGCACCAACCCCAGAGAAACTCCGCTGCTGCGCATCAATCCCTTTGCGTTCCCGCAGGACATCCACATTCTGGAACATATCGACCGTCTGGTGGAAATCTTCAATGCCTGCTGGCCCATGTATGCGGCCATGCCTGCCGTGCTGAAGGATGCCATCGAGCGCAGCTACCAGAAAGCCGGTTGGAACCTACGCAATTCGGAAAGTGAAAAGGGGGTTTTCCCGACCTTCTTCGACCTGCTGGATATTCTGCCGGGCGTCATTGAGGAATCGCACTACTCCAAGGACACCCAGAGCGATTATGTGGGCGCTTTGTGTACCCGTGTGAAGTCGCTGACCAACGGCATTTACGGCAGTGTGTTCTGCGCAGAGGACGCGCTGAGCGACGCAGAGCTGTTTGACTGCAATGTGGTCGTGGACCTGAGCCGGGTGGGGTCGATGGAGACAAAATCGCTGCTGATGGGCATTCTGGTCATGAAGCTGCAGGAATACCGGATGTGTGGCAGCGAGATGAACAGCAGACTGCGCCATGTTACCGTGCTGGAAGAGGCGCACAATCTGCTGCGCAAGACGTCGGCGGAACAGTCGCAGGAAGGGGCAAATCTGCAGGGCAAGTCGGTGGAGATGCTGGCCAACGCCATTGCGGAGATGCGTACTTACGGCGAGGGTTTTATCATTGCAGACCAGGCACCCGGCCTGCTGGATATGTCGGTCATCCGCAACACCAACACGAAAATCATCCTGCGCCTGCCGGACGAAGAGGATCGCAAGCTGGTAGGCAAGTCTGCCGCCCTGAAGGAGGCACAGATCGACGAATTGTCCAAGCTGCCGCTGGGTGTAGCTGCCGTTTACCAGAATGAGTGGCCGGAGGCGGTGCTCTGCAAGATTGAGGCATATCCCATGCCGGAAAATGCTGTTTACCACAAGCCTTCAAAAATGCCGCATGAAATCAACGCAGAGTTTGTATTTGGACAACTGGCAGCGGGCAAAGAGCTGGAACCGCTGAGCATTTCGGAGATGGAGCAGCTGAAGCTCTGGCTGAAACGCCATGAGATGATGTTGAAGCCAGGGGACAGCCGCTATCTGGAACAGGTCTTTGCAGGCGGCGAACTGGATGTGGCTAAGACCCGGAAAGCTGTGTTTGATTTCTTTGGTGGAATCAGCACGGTCGTTGATTACTGTGCCGTAGCCGAAAAATCGTTCACACCCCGTAAAGAATTTCTGGAACAGTTGCAGGGACAGTACGGCCTGAAAGCTGCTGCCGCAGACTGGGTGCTGAATAGCGTGATAAGCATGGGCATGAGCCTGAACCCGGATGCAAAGGCTGTAGAAAATCTAAGGACGAATTTTGAACAGCAGGGAGGTCGTGTGCTGTGAGGCGAGAAATCTCAGAAGCGGAACCGATGGAAGCAAAAATGCACATTGGTTGGATGATGTCGTCAAACGGTCATTTGAGCGTCTACAGAAAGGCGCGATAGAAAAGCCAGAAGAAAAACTGGATGCTGCTACGGAAAAGTCATTTGCAGAGCTAGAAAAAGAGCTGGAATACAAAAATAACGATGATGGAATGCCGTACCGTATGGAGCAGGATCTTTTGTCGGATGCAGAGTATAAAAGAAACGGATATGAGTATACTACCGATCACCTTGGAAGGTTGTTTACAGCCGAAGGAGACCTGCATCTGAAAGAGCATGATGGTCGTCTGCAAATTAAAGACAGCATCCATGACATCGGTAAAGGATATGAAAAAAGCACAGATGACCGTGGACACGCGATTGCAGATCGCTTTGGTGGGGCAAACGATTTGGAAAATCTCATTCCGCAGGATTCTGGACTAAATCGGAACGAATTCAAAAATTTTGAGAATAAACTGGCACAGGAAGTGGAAGCTGGGAAAAAAGTCAATCTGAAATTGGAGATGCATTATCCGGGAGACTCCTTCCGCCGGATGCCATTACTGCTGTGACAACGATTGACGGAAAGCAGGAAGTTAAAGTATTTCTGAACGATCAGTATTTATAAGTCCACTGCGCTTTCAGGTTATTACAATCTCGGTCGATTGCACATACAATACAAGTATCACTTCACAAAACGGAGGGTACTTGTACTATGGTGGATTACGCTGACATTGGAAAACGCATCCGTGCCTGCCGCCTTGCAAAGGGCATGACGCAGGAGCAGCTGGCCAATGAGTCGGCGTTGTGGTCACGCACATCAGCCATATCGAAACAGGCAACTCCGTGCCCAGCCTGAAAACGCTCATCGACATCATCAACGCACTGGACTGCTCCGCGGATGAGCTGCTCTGCATCGAGATCAAAAAAGCAAAGCCGGTGTTCGACAGCTGGATGACCGAGCAACTTGCAGATTGCTCTGCCGATGAGGCGAAGATCATCAAAGAAACAGTGATTGGTCTGAAAAAATCGCTCCGGAAGGTGTACGGAAAGTCCTCTAAATACAGATATGACTAAAACTTCAAAAACTGAATGCCAGTTGGTAGGCATTGAGTGTTTGAAAAGCACCCATAAAGTAAAACGAACCGCCTCGGTTTCCATAGCAGGAAGCCGGGGCGGTTTTGATTTGGGTAGCTTGAGCGAGCGACAACCACCAGCTTCGCTGGTGGAATAAAAACGGCTTTAGCCCTAGACAGAGAGAAACCTCCCCGTAGAATAGAGTGTGGGTTTGCCAACCACATTCTAGGAACAGGGAAGTTTATCTTTGAAATGAAAGATAACAAAGACGTAGATAGTTTAAGCCATACCACGTGGAGATGTCAATACCATGTTGTGTTTGCACCGAAATATCGGAGAATGGTAATTTACGGTCAGATCAAAAAGGATATAGGGCAGATACTGCGCCAAGAGTACATTAAAAACCAACTGCAACAGGACCAGATTGCCGATCAGTTGAGCCTTAAGGAGTTCGTGGATCCTTAAGGGGCTTTGCTGGTATTATGCCCTTCTAGGGCTTACTCAGGCCACCGGCTCAGCCGGTGTTTTTGACGAGTCAAGAATTCAATGAATTTAGGAAAAATCAATCTTTCTTTTCCGCGGTGCGGGCAAAGAAGTTGGCGAGGACGGCACCGGAAATGTTATGCCACACAGAGAACACAGCGCCGGGGATGGTTGCCAGCGGATACTGTGCAAAGTGGGCGGCAGCCAGAGAGGTGGCCAGACCGGAGTTCTGCATTCCGACCTCGATGGAAATTGCACGGCACTTGGTGGAATCCAGCTTCAGCAGCTTACCCACGCCAAAGCCGGTGAGGTAGCCCAGCAGGTTGTGCAGGATGACCACGGCAAGGATCAGCAGGCCGCTGGTCATGATCTTGGCGGAGTTTGCGGACACAACAGCGCAGATGATGAGCACGATGGCGGTGGTGGAGATCAGCGGCAGCACCCGGACGGCGTTCTGGGTGAAGGCGTGGAAGAAGTGGTTGACCACAAAGCCCAGTGCGATGGGAACCAGCACCACCTTGA
>ENA-OQAA01001412-OQAA01001412.1-human-gut-metagenome-genome-assembly--contig:-NODE-1412-length-12181-cov-2.966152_pt1 | contig 12181 bp, 18 predicted proteins | sample MGYA00242489_ERZ504515 | MGnify/ENA primary metagenome ERZ504515 (study PRJEB26092, sample SAMD00036237) | human gut metagenome | host: Homo sapiens | study: EMG produced TPA metagenomics assembly of...
GGGAGAATTAAAAGCATGTCGTCCGCAAGGGAAAGGAACATTTTGTATGCGATTACAGGCTGGCCCAGAGATTAGAGGCAGTCCGGGACAAGAATAAAAATCAGGCACAGATGGAGGCATTGAAGTCCTCCGGCATAACTTTGATTTAGATTCCGTACATAACCTGAGCGGTTTTGACCGCAGGCTGGTGTGCGTACCGAAATTCTGCCCCAGGGAGTGTCCGGGGAAAGCAGGATGCCGTTATCAGAAATATTTGGATGTTTCCAAAAAAGAGGAAGTTTTTATACAGATATGCAATCACAATTATCTTCTGGCAGACGCCATGCACCGGATGAATGAATACCGGCCTCTGCTGGCGGATTACAGAGCATTGGTAGTAGATGAAGCACATAAGCTCCCAGAAGCTGCCAGCCAGATGGATGGGAGAAGTATTGGAAGAGAGGATGTGCAGGAAATCTCGTATTTCTTAAACAGGGAGCATAAAAGTTCGGAAGGTAAGAGACTACAGGATTGGTTTAATACACTTTCAATGGAAATCCGTAAGGATCAGGCCGGGATGGGAGATGACATAGCTGGAAAAGAAAATTTCTATTTTCCGGCAAAGTGCCGATCTTCTCTGGAGCAGGTAAGGGGGAATCTCAGTCTTATGCTTAAAAGACTTGCTGGAAATGTCCCTTACTGGATCTTCCGGCGGCTGGAAGAGATGGAAGAGCTGTTCGGCTGGTTTCTGAAGAAGGATACCAGATACGTTTTATTTCTTCAGCCAGACGGCAGGGAGATCCTGTGTTTATGGCTGTTAGCAGAGAGATTCCAAGGTTTCTCCATGATTCCTTATGGGACAGGGGATTTCCCTCGATTCTCACCAGTGGAACTTTAAAAGCCGGAAATGGGTTTGTAAGGACCAGACAGATGACCGGGCTGGAAAAGAAAAGCAGAGTCCGGGAGTGTGTAGCAGAATCCCCATTTTGTTACAGAGAGAACTGTCTGCTCTATATTCCTGAGAATTTAAAAGCGACGCTCAAGGGAAGCCGGGAAGAGGTCGAGCAACTTGCAGGCAGATCCGTGATCTGGTGTGTTCTACTTTTGGGCATACACTGGTACTGTTTACATCTTATACCTGATGGGAAATGTGCAGCAGCTCCTGCGGGATCAGATCCCGTTCCCGATGGTGCAGGTATGGAGAAACTCACAGGAAGAAATCGCACGGTTTAAGAAGATGGAAAATGCCGTTCTGTTTGCAGCCGGCTCCTGTTGGGAAGGTGTGGATTTTCCGGGGGATATGGTATCGTCCCTGATCATTGTAAAATTGCCGTTTGCTGTACCGGACCCCATCCATGAAGCACAAAGGGAACAATACCGATCACTGGAATCCTACATTCAAAATGTTGTTGTTCCAGATATGCAGAAGAAACTGCGCCAGGGATTCGGACGGGCGATCCGGACGGAGCAGGACACCTGTGTAGTGTCCATTTTAGACCACCGAGCGGCAAAGAAAGGAAAGTACCGGGAGATGTTCTGGACGCCCTGCCAAAGTGCAGATGGCAGAAAAAATCGATGAAGTAGAGGACTTTATCCGAAGCCGGAAAGTGGAGCGTTACTACAGCTGATAACATCCGTGGTGTTGTTGGTTCTGCCAGATCTGGACAGAAAATAAGACAAAAAGTTTAGTGGTATTTCAGGAGCGGTTTTGACCGAATTGGTGGTATTTGTGATAGCTTTATCGGCATGAGTTGGGTATACTGTGTATAGCGTTAGAGGAAAGGAAGTGAGCAGGAATGAGACGATATGAACTGGAAAAAGAAAGAGAGGGTTCCACCGTTTATTTCTTTATCAGAGATGTGGAAACACTGGATATCGTCCTGCTTCCAACCAAATATCTGATGCACAAGATACGGAGTAAATGTTCACCGAATACGGTGCGGCGCTCCGCACTTGCAATCCTGTACTATCTGGAATACATCCATGAAAAGAAAAAGGAATTGACAGACGTATATCAAATGCCTTATGTTGAACAGACAAATCACTTTGTGGAATTTTTATACTGGCTGAAAGCGGGAAGCATACCAGAGATAAAAATCACAGATCTCCAAACAATGGAACCTGCAACGCATACTTAAGAGATGTGTTCAGGTTCTATCTTTTTATAGAAGAAGAGTACCAGCAGTTCGGGGAGCTGAAAGTCCTGTCCTATAATTATTTTGTAGCCGTGGATGCAGTAGGCGTAAAGAAAAGCATACGATCAAAGAGTTTCAAAGGCTATTTAAAAGAGGAAGAGCATAAGGCGAGAGCAGCAAAGAAAGATGAAATTGTGGAAATCTTGAAAGCGTGTACCAATATAAGAGATCGGCTTCTCATGCTGCTTCTGGCAGAGACAGGCTACCGAATCGGTGAGATCTTAGGAATTGATTACAGTAAGGACATTGATTATCAGAACCACATAATCCGGGTATATTTCCGTGAGGACAATGAAAATGGAGCGAGAGCAAAGAATGCAGAATACCGAAGTGCGAAGATCAGCAAAGATACCTTCGGCTTTTTAAATCTGTATATCGCAGAGTACCGAAAACTACTTCAGCACCAGACAAGCCTGTTTGTGAATATTTCCGGGGATAATATCGGAAAACCAATGAACGTGGAAGCAGTATACTCCATGCTAAAAAGAATGGATAAGAAAACAGGGATTAAGATCACGCCTCATATGCTCCGGCATTACTTTGGAAATGAGCGGAGAAAAGCAGGATGGTCGCTGGAACTGATACAGCTGGCCTATGGACACCGCCACATCCAGACAACCATCAATTATCTGGACATTGTGGATGATGAACTGCTGGATGCCAGCCAGGAATTCTACGAGAAACACTCCTCTGTATGGGATTGAGGAATTGCTATAGGAGGTGGTTTTTATGCCTGCGTTTTTACAGTCTTTTATAGAGGCAGAACAAGAACGGAGCAGGCGGATTGAGCAGCTACGAAAAGAAATCCGGGAGTTTGCAAAAGAGGAAGCAGGAAGTTCCATTACAGAACAGATTCTGCTGTTTCTGGCAGATGAGATGGTAGAACATCTTTCGGAAATAGATTATGAACTGCGAATGAAATTTGAATTATACATAACACCGCTGATAAAGCGAAATTACATTTACCGATATACCGGAACGTTCGACCGGATACGGCAGGCGTACATCCGGGAACGGATGAAAACTCCGGCTGGACAGAGGGAATGTGAATGGAAATATAAAAATGAAATACTTTTTGTTCCATACCACTCAGATCCTGTAATCGTAAAGAGTGTGGAAACGGTACGGTGTCGGAGCAACATGGTCTGGAATTTTAAAGCGGCAGCCAGTGAGAAACTGAAACGTCAGATTTTTACCGTGCTGGAATATATTCTGAAGAATTATGAAATTTCCAGACTGAGGGAATATAAACTGACCGGGCTACAGCTTTTTTACGAATTTTGCATCCGGGAGCAGATTACAGATATCCAGCTTCTGGAGCTGGAACAGGAAACAGCATTTCAGGACTACCTGAAGCAGAAAGTCGAGAAAGAGCAACGGCGAAAACGACTGAAGAGCATTGTGGAAACTGCCCGTAAAGTGATTTTTATAGAAACTGATGAAACAAGATGGGATGCTACCATCTGGTATTTAGAGCGGTTTCGTATTGCCAAAGAAAGAATAAACCAGAGTGACAGTATAGAAAAAATATCATTTCAGGAAGTTCTACAGCCCAAGAATCGATGCTGCTTCAGGAATATATGAAGTACGAAATTGGAATCGGAGAACTGGCGCTCAGCACGGTGTACGAAAGATTCCGAACCATTCGAAATTTTTTGCAGGAGATCAGCGAACTGGAAGTTACCAAGTGTGATGCCAGCCTGATTGATGTATATTTAAAGAATTTGCAGAATGGTGCTATGGGAGCAAAGACATTTAATACCAATGTTTCGGGAATACAGTTTTTTATGAAATTTCTGGAAGTAAAGGGGTATATAAAAAAGGTTCCGTTTTATGCATCGTATTACTTGGAAAAACAGATCCCAGTCCACCATGACAGAAGTGTGGAAGAGGATGTGTATATGGAAATTATCCAAAACCTCTCACAGTTTCCTGAACACCTGAGAATGATGTTTTTACATCTCTGGTGTGTGGGACTCCGGATCAGTGAGGTCTGCACCTTAAAAGGGGATGCGTATTATATCCAGAATGGTGACTGCTGGATGAAGGTCTACCAGGTGAAAATGAAAAATTATAAAAGGGTTCCCATTCCGGTAACATTGTATCGTCTGATGCAGGTTTATCTGAAAAAGCACCCTACCAAAAAAGAAGCATACATTTTTCGGAATCGGAAAGGTGGAGCATTTTCCAAAAGCACCTTCATGGGGCAGATGAAAAAATACTGCTCCCAGATAGGCATACAGAATGGAGAATATATTTTTAAGTCTCATGATTACCGACATACCGTAGCAACCAATTTTTATGAGCATGGCGTATCAATCCAAAGCATCCGGGACTATCTGGGACATACGTTTGAGGAAATGACCATGCAGTATATAGATTATATGCCAAGAAAAATTGCTAAAGAAAATGACGCATACTTTGAGGAAGAGGAAAACAGCCTGCTTGCCTGTATGCAGAAAGGAGAGAAGCATGGATAATAAACTGAAATTCCAACAACTGGAATGTTATAAGCTGGCTACCGATGAGCAAAAGGAAAAGCTGAATAAGGAACAATATTTTGATCTGGATAAACTGCCGGAAAACCAGCTTCAGACAGAATTTGTCGAATACATTTACTACCGTGGAACGCAGGTATCCATCCTGACCATAAAAAGGGAAAGGCATTATTTTAACAGCTTATGTGAATTTTTTCAGAAGTCATCCCATCAGGAAAACAGCCTGCTTGACAGAGAAAAAGACTTCTGGATAAAGCAGTTGAAAATGTGGATGATACAAAACGGTAGGGCTTTGACGAAGCATAAAGTGACGAACATTCAGACTGAATCGGTGGAAAAAGCTGCCCTGATCCGGTATTTTGAAAGCCTTCTGGAATTTACACTGGACCGATCAGAAACCAATGAGCTGGCAAAGGATATCTGGCATCTGGAAAGGCTTCCGCTTATCCTGCGGACAAATCCGATTGTCAACCATAAGACACTAAATTTCAGAGGAATCCGGCAACCAGATATTCGGGAAGAAGTAAAAAAAGCAATTTACCATCATCTGAAAACCGAAGCCCTTGGCAGTATAAAACGTGAACTGTCCGCCATGAATAAATTTTCAAAGTATTTGGATGAAAAGCATTCCAAGATCAGCACCTGCGAAGAGATTGACCGGGAGATCATAGAACAATTTTTAATCAACATCAAGGTAGAATCAAACGGAGGGAATGGCATCCGGGATGACCTGCTAAAGCTTCGAAATGTGCTGGAAACAATCGGAAAAATTTATGATTTTCCACATCTTACAAAACTGTTTTTAAAATCTGATTTTCCGCCAGAACGGAAAGCAGAATTCAAATCTTATTCGGACAGTGAGCTGAAAAGACTGAATGCCCAGATTGTAAAAATGGAAGAGCAGATAGCAAGGGCAATGATCATCCACCAGATGCTTGGAACCAGAATTTCCGACACGCTGACCTTGCGGAAAGACTGCTTTATAAACATGACCGTCAGGATATGATTATCATATACCAGCCGAAAACAAGAAGATATGAAAAACCGATCAGCCGGGAGCTGGCACAGCTGATTGGAAAGGCAGTCAGTTATGCAAATGAGCATTATCCTGAAAGCATTTATATCTTTGCGGACGAGAACAAACCGGAGAGACCAATCAGTTACCAAACCTTGCAGGATAAAGTGCTTCGAATGATCTATGAAAAAGATATCCGAGATGACAGCGGGAAATTATTCGGATTTGGAACGCATATGTTCCGGCACTGTTATGGGGTAAAGCTGACAGAACTCCATGTGGATGATTGGACCATAGCAAAGCTCCTGGGTCATAAAGGAGTGAAAAGCGTCCAGTACTACCGGAAAATGAGCAATCAGAGACTGGCAGATGAGACAAGGGAAGTAAGAAATCTTATGTCACAGATTATCTTAGCAAATCTGGACGGATGGGGAGAAGAATATGAGCAAATACGACAAGATGCTGGAATTGAATAAAAGAAAGAGCGAAGAAAAAGTGGAACGGGCAGTCCTGACAATACGGACAATGGTGTTGGAGAGAGAAAAGGTGTCCGTACCAGCACTGATGCAAAAGACTGGTTTATCTAGAGGATTCTTTTACAAGAATCCGATTGTAAGAGGTGAGATTGATGCAGCAATGGAACAGCAGGCTGGTATGGTGGATCCAAGGAGAAACATTATCAGTCAGGCGATGGAAGCGGAAATGAATCTGCTCCGGCAACAGCTACAGAAACTGAAAAGCGAAAATGAGAATCTAATAAAGGAAAACCAGAAGTTAAAAAAAGCACTATCCAAGAAAGAGTTGAATCTTATCAAACAGATTTAAGCTATATCATAATGCAAAGTAGGTCTGCCAGAATACAGCAGATCTGTTTTGCATTGTGATATAGAAACAGATTATGCTTAAAAGGCATTAAGCAACCCATAATAATGGGTATTGGACATAGAAAGCAATATGGGAGTATGATGATACCGATAAGAAATAGAGTGTACCTGAAATGCAAACTGTCACAGAAAAATTATGAACTTTATGTAAAAAGTTGCAAAATCTATTGACCTAGAGCTTACTTCAGGTTGTACCATAAAATAAAAAGAGCAAGGAGGAATTTTTTATGGATATCGAACAGATGAAAAAAAGACTTAGGTGGAGGTAACGTATTTCCAATCGGTGAAGAAAACGTAGCATTCGCAAAGTATTTTACAGGTGAATGCTATTTGAATATGCTTACAACAGAGAGAGTACCAGTTGGTCTGGTTACTTTCGCTCCGGGAACAATCAATGCATACCACATCCATCATAAAGGTGGACAGATCCTTCTGGTTACTGGTGGAAGAGGATGGACCAGGAAGAAGGAAAACCAGCTCGTGAATTGAAAGCTGGAGATGTAGTAAATATTTCACCAGAAGTAAAACACTGGCACGGGGCAGCGAAAGACAGCTGGTTCCAGCATCTGGCTGTTGAAGTTCCAGGCAGAGGGAGCTTCCAATGAATGGCTTGAGTTTTTACCGGAAGAAGAGTATGACAAATTACCATAAATAAGAAAGATGGAGGTTTGATATCATGGCAAAGATCACACAGATAGCAGGAAGAAATGCTCTGGGAACATTTGCACCAGATTTTGCACATTTTAACGATGACATTCTTTTCGGAGAGAACTGGAATAACGAAGATATTGATTTAAAAACAAGAAGTATCATCACAGTTGTAGCACTGATGGCACAGGGAATCACAGATTCCTCTTTGAAATTCCATTTACAGAATGCAAAGGATCATGGGGTAACACAGAAAGAGATCGCAGCAATCATCACTCACGTAGCATTCTATGCAGGCTGGCCAAAAGGCTGGGCAGTCTTTAATCTTGCAAAAGAGGTTTGGAATGAGGACGAAGCAGAGAAATAACCTGGCAGAAACTGCTCGTCATGAAAGGGTCGCACAAAACACAGACGTGTATGCCGTTAAAGCCCGTAACTATAAGGGATTGCGGAGGGGTAGTCCAGTTTTATGCAGAAATAACTGGCATATTCATCACGCAAAAAGTGGCGGAGGACAGATTCTGGTATGTGTTGCCGGAAGAGGATATTATCAGGAAGAAGGGAAAGATGCTGTAGAAATGAAGCCAGGCGATTGCATCAATATTCCGGCAGAAGTGAAACACTGGCATGGCGCCGCACCGGATGAATGGTTTAGCCATCTTGCAATAGAGGTGCCGGGCGAAAATAGTTCCAATGAATGGCTTGAACCGGTAAGTGATGAAGAATATAGAAAACTAAAATAGGAAGGTTGAAAAAGTATATTTATAAGACAATTTGCATATGGAGGTTATATTTATGTTGAAAGCAGAAGAATTAAAACTAGTATCTGAATGGGATAAAACTTTTCCAAAAAAGTGAAAAAAGTAGATCATGAGAAAGTGACATTTGTAAATCGTTATGGAATCACACTTGTTGCAGATTTGTATAAGCCGAAAAATGCATTTGGGAAATATCCAGCGATTGCTGTAAATGGACCATTTGGTGCAGTCAAAGAACAGTGTTCCGGATTATATGCGCAGACGATGGCTGAAAAAGGATATCTTACCATTGCATTTGATCCTTCTTTTACGGGGGAAAGTGGAGGCAATCCAAGATTCATGGCTTCTCCGGATATTAATACAGAAGATTTCATGGCTGCTGTTGATTTCCTGTCTGTTCGGGAAGAGGTAGATCAAGATAGAATAGGAATCATTGGAATTTGTGGCTGGGGTGGAATGGCTCTTAACGCAGCCGCACTTGATACAAGAATAAAAGCAACGGTTGCATCTACCATGTATGATATGACAAGGGTAAATGCGAATGGGTACTTTGATTCTGAGGACAGTGAAGAAGCACGTTATGCAAAGAAACAGTCTCTGAATACCCTCAGAACACAAGAATACTGTAAAGGCGAATATTCTAGAGCTGGTGGTTGTGTTTCTCTTCCGGTTCCAGAGGATGCCCCTTTCTTTGTAAAAGATTATAGTGAGTACTATAAAGCAGATGTTATCATAAAAGAAGCCTGAATTCCAATGATGGTTGGAATAGTATTGGATGTATGTCATTTATGAATCAGCCAATATTAAAGTACAGCAATGAAATCAGAAGTGCAGTCCTCATTGTTCACGGAGAAAAAGCGCACAGCTATTATTTTGGAAAAGATGCTTATGAAAATATGATTAAGGACAGCAAGTACACATCCAATAAAGAGCTGCTAACAATTCCAGGGGCTGTTCATACAGATCTTTACGATAATCTGGATGTGATCCCATTTGATAAAATCCAGAAATTTTTTTGAAGAAAACGGAGTTGGTTAATTATGGCAAAAAAAGTATTGATCATATCGACAAGTCTTCGAGGAGGGAGCAATTCTGAGATACTCGCAAATGAGTGTGCAGAGGGAGCAAAAGAAGCAGGGCATGATGTGGAACTTCTTTCTTTGAAAGGAAAAGATATAAAATATTGTATCGGTTGTCTATCCTGTCAGAGGACTGGGATATGTGTACTGAAGGATGATGTTGCAGATATTATGGCAAAGATAAAGAATGCGGAGGTTGTTGTCTATGCAACCCCAATTTATTATTATGAGATGTGCGGTCAGATGAAAACACTTCTTGATAGATTGAATCCTTTATATTCGGCAGATTATTTATTTAGAGATATTTATATGATTGCAACTGCGGCAGAGAATGATGAAAGTGCATTTGAGAAAGCCTATAATGGGCTGCAAGGCTGGGTAGATTGTTTTGAAAATGCTTCCTTAAAAGGCATGGTCGGTGGCGGTGGAATTGATGCAGCAAATACAGCTGAGAATCATGTGGATATAATGAAGAAGGCATATGAACTTGGAAAAAATTTATAAGTTGATAAAATAATTCTAATTATTAAAACTAATAGTAACTCAATATTATCAATAGCAAAGCTATAAGATTTCAAAAAATGGAGTCTTATAGCTATTTTTTGCGTAAAAATAAAAAATTATTCTCCAAGACCCTGTAAAAACACCGTTCTTCTTTTGTATATGTGAGAGACAAAAACAAAAAATAAAATTTTTTGCATTTGCCCACTGTATTTTACCCTCTGAGCGTTTCGTTATATGAGGGCGTAAAAAAGAAAGTCTGATGCAGTGGCAAAGAAATTAAATCTATAATACTGGTCAGATAGACAAATCCATCTATTGTCCAGATGTAGGTAATATCCGAACACCAGACTGCATTCGGACGATCAGGATTAAATTGCTCATCAAGGATATTTTGTAATTCAGTGCTGAAATCGGAATCTTTTGTGGTGATCGTCCATGGTTTGCTCAACTGAGCACGGATTTCCATTTGGCGCATATGAGAGCGTTTCAAGTTTTGTGTAAACAGAAAAAACTGATATAAGATATGTCATTAGTTATCGAGGACAGAACCTGTTTTTCAGGCTTCTGTCCTTGTTTGTATTTACGTGATCATATGAAAGGACGAATTGATTATTGTATATTAGAAATTTTAAAACAGATAAGTTGTGTTTTGTTTAACACAATTACAATGTCTGATGCTTTGGCAAAAGTTACAGAGGTCTTGGATTTTACAGAAGAGAACATTGTGGATATATTATCCGATAATCATAAAGTATTGGGATTCTTTGCAAATAATGATTTAGAAGAAGTGAAAAGAAAGAGTGAAGCTATTTTTTCTGCAATTACTACATCAAATGTATATCAAGTCGAATGGGCAGTTTTAGTATTGGAACTGATTGACTGGGTAGGCAAGTTAATGAAATTACAAAAGATGATATAGATTCATGCTGTATAAGTGGAGATAATGATAAAAACGACTGAATATCACAGCGCAAGGGCAGTTATAGACCGTAAAAGTTTGTAGCTGCCCTTTTTGCGTTTACGGAACTTTTGGACAAAATGTCCAGAAGTGGAAGGAGAGCTTATGAAGTATTTACTGCACAGGCTGTATGTTCCACTATAGCGGAATTACAGCTACAAAAAATCAAGGAGGAAAACCATGCAGGAGGAAGTTACACAGAAAACGATTGCCCTTGTTTCAAGTCCTCAAGGCTGACTGCCGATGTACTGAAAAAAGCCATGAAGATGTATCTGGAGCGCCGAAAAGCCGGACAACAGGCAACACATGGAAAAATGTCAGTGAAAAAGCTGGTCGGTCAAGGTATGGGAGCTTCGAGTATTGAGGTTACGGATAACAACATCAAGTCCTTTGAACGAGTGACAAGGAAATACAATGTTGACTTTGCTGTAAAAAAGGACAAGACGGTGGAACCGCCGAAGTATATGGTATTTTTCAAGGGCAAGGATGCCGATGTGATCACACAGGCATTTAAGGAATTTGTGAAAGTTAATGAGAAGAAGCGTGGCAAAGTATCCGTAAAGGAGAAGCTGGCAGAGTTCAGGGAGCTGCTTGGAAAGGACAAGAACAGGGAAAGAGCAAGGGAACACCAGAAAGACAGGGGGCAGTCGCTATGAGTAAGATTATAGACGGTATTGTCAAAGACTTAAAAGCCATTCCCGAAACGCTGAAGGCTAAGACCGCAGGCGTGGATAAAAAGAAGCTCATTCTTATGAATCTCCCGTATATTCTTGCAGGGTATTTTTGTGACAAGATAGCGTGGCTGTGGCGTGTATCGCCGGGGAGCAACGTTTCCGATAAGATGATGGCAGCCATGAACGGGATGAATGATTTGTTTTCCAATCCGTTGCCGAGCTTTTTCCCGAAAGATCTGCTGGTCGGTATTGTGGGCGGCGTTGCGCTCCGTATTGTGGTGTATTTCAAAGCTAAGAATGCCAAGAAGTTTAGGCAGGGTGTAGAGTACGGTTCCGCAAGGTGGAGTGCATAATTTTAAGTGTAAATGACACATACATGGACGCACAGGAGGTTATGCACATGACTGATTATAGCAAAATTACAGCCCTTTACTCCCGCCTTTCCGTGGGCGACGAGGACAGGGACGGCGGCGAGAGCAACAGCATACAGAACCAAAGAATATTTTTGGAGAACTATGCCAGAGGGCAGCACCTAACCAATATCCGGCACTACATCGACGATGACGAAAGCGGCAGATTTTTTGACCGTTCCGCCTACTCCCGCATGATGGACGATGTGGAAAACGGGAAAATCGGTGTCTGCATTATGAAAGACCTCACCCGCTGGGGGCGTGACTATCTCCAAGTCGGCAACGCGATGGAGATATTCAGACGGAACAATGTGCGCTTTATCGCGGTCAACAACGGGATAGACAGCGAGAAGCCCGACACATTGGAGTTTGCGCCCTTTATCAATATCATGTCGGAGTGGTACGCAAAGGACATCAGCAAGAAAGTGAAAACGGGCATTAAGACCAAAGGTATGAGTGGAAAGCCGATTGTCACCGAAGCCCCTTACGGCTATGTCAAAGACCCGGACAACAAGGATTTTTGGATAATCGACGAAGAAGCCGCCGAGGTTGTCCGTTTGATTTTCCGTCTGTTTATCG
>ENA-OQAA01001413-OQAA01001413.1-human-gut-metagenome-genome-assembly--contig:-NODE-1413-length-12178-cov-2.476309_pt1 | contig 12178 bp, 13 predicted proteins | sample MGYA00242489_ERZ504515 | MGnify/ENA primary metagenome ERZ504515 (study PRJEB26092, sample SAMD00036237) | human gut metagenome | host: Homo sapiens | study: EMG produced TPA metagenomics assembly of...
TAACGACTTCGAGGGTACACCGGGTGTTGCTTGTACATATACTCACAATCACTATGACAATGAAGGTAACAAGGTAGACGCAGCGCACTGTTCACATGCTACTCCAGCTATCGCTGGCTTCGAGAGAGGTAAGTATTTGATCAATTTCCATGATTTCGCTTTGAAACATGATAAGACTAATACTTCCGATGCGAAGAAAGACGCCGCTTATATGTGGAAGAAATATGATCGTGCCGGTTTCGTAGAGGCTGTTCGTGTAGCTGATACATTGTTCATCTTGAGAGACGAATTCAAGAACTTGAAGAATGAGGAGATCACGATTGAGGCTTTAAATAAGGCTGAGGAAGCAGCTTGGGCTGCCGCTAAGAAGGCTGGTGTAAGCAAGGATAACTTTGTATCATACAAATATGTTTTGTCTGGTGACAACCACAAGTATGTGACTTGGTCAATGCGTTTTGTTGACAGAAATGCTGCCGCTAATGAGGTTGAGGCTGATAGATCATTCTTGTTCGAATCAATGCAGGCAGATGGTCTTGACATCGCTCCTACAAAAGCTGCTTGGTTGAAAATGCAGAATGGTTGCTTGGTATTGTCTGATAAAGATGATTCTAAGTTTGACGAAACTGCTACCGGTGGTGATGACGCTTTAATCTTCAACGTAGAGCAAGGTGACGATATCGCTACAGATAACGAGACAATCGATGCTGTAGAAGGTGTTTCCATCACAACTGATAATGGTACTGTAACTATCCAAGGCGCTGCTGGTAAATCAGTAGTTATCTCTAACATCTTAGGTAAGGTAGTCGCAGAGACAGTTCTTACATCTGATAACGCAACAATTGCCGTACCTGCTGGTATCGTAGCCGTAGCGGTTGACGGTGAGGAAGCTGTTAAGGTGGTTGTTAAATAATTAAACAACAATAGATAGGTCAAGAGATGGGGAATATCCCATCTCTTCCTTTTAAAAGATATATAATTCTGAAATTCCCGTGTGGAGATAGATTCTTCAAGTACACCGCGATGGTAGAACATGCGGGAGTATTAATACTAAAGTAATAAATTAAAAGCTCATCCGTAAGTACTTCCGTGAGGATGGAAGCGGATAAAAGACAAGAGGGAACGGCATTTTGCTGTTCCCTCTTATTCTTTAAAATTTGCCATGACGATATTCCGCAAGTCGGAACAGAATTGGATATACTCATCTTCAGTAATTGGCCTCTCTGTTGTCAGGATGATTAACGCATGTCCTTGATAGGTGTTTCTATAAGGAGGATGGAGGTGGTCGTAACTGTTTTCAAAGAAACCACATTTCTTGTAGAACTTTAACCGGTTAGCTGATACCTCGTCCATGATAGGATCGATCTCTAATAAGATGATCTTATTCAGGCGTTTATTAAAATCCTCCAGTAATAAGCTGCCATATCCTTGTCCTCTGAAGTTCTCATGAATGGCGAAATGTTCGATATATACATAGGTGCTAAAATCCCAGTATGAGATAAAGCCAATAAAGAGGTTATCTTTCAGATAAACCTCTAGATGATAGTTAGGAGACTGGAAGGCCTGTTCTTGTTGCTGCTCTGTTCGTTGCTCAAATAGGGGGAAGCTTGTTGCATATACTTGTTCAAAGGCCGGATAGAGAGGATCTTGCTTTCGCGTTATTTCTAGTAGGTCCATATGACTTCGCTTTATTTTGATGCGAAGATAATAATATTTACAGAAAGAGGCGAGATATTCTCCCGCCTCTCATTATATAATTAGGTCTATGCGCTATTTCTGAATCTCATCCTTGCCCGTAACTCATGTTTGATGTAACGACGGATCACCCTGTAACGGGGATGCCATGCGTATCTCGGACGGATATCGCTCTCTTTTATCATAAAAAGTAAAAGGCAAGAAAGCTCGATAATCGTAAGCCATCCATATAACTCTTTCATGGTAACCATTAAGCTTGCTGCTGCAATGCCCCGTAAAGCGCACCTTGAGGATGTAGCCGATAACCGGGTTCACATGATCGAGATTGGCGCTAAGCAAGATGGCATTTTTCTTCATCACGACATTTAAGGCCCGTCCCAGAATCGCCGTGCCTAATACGCTCCCAAATCCCGCGCTAACAAAAGCCTGTACGGATACCGCCTCAAAGAAATGCTGGAAAGGTACACGGCTTAGCGCCGTAAGGAAACAAATAGCGATGATAACATACCCGAAACTCCTCAAGAATATAGGAAGGGCCAAGGCCTCTTTGGGTAAATCGTAATCAATGCGGAAATAGAAATACATCAAGTATCCGGTAATAGCGCTGAAAGCGATGACTGTCATGGTCTTGTATTTCCATTTACGAAGAGCGAATACATAATAGGTAAATACGCTTCCCAGAATAATCCCAGATAATGCGACCCAATTGAGCGATATCAAGTTTGTGGAATCATAACCCAGTATCGTTTCCATATAAATATGCTCGAATAAATGGAGGGGGCTAATAAGGTATCTACTACGATATAAAGTAAGAACGTGATGTATACAGCCTTGTATCTCCAAGTCTGTATCGCTATAAACGGATGCCGTATAAATGAGGCACGCCATAGATTAAGGGCTAAAATCACGAGTGCGGCGATAGAAGCCATGCGGATCGGTGTGGAATCGAACCAATCGTAATGCTCACCATATACACAAACGAAAATGACGCATAATAAGGTGGAGCCCCACATCGCCGCACCTAACCAATCGATACCGTATAATGGGAGCTTGGGCATAGAGCGGTAATTGCGGAATAAGATAACGGAAGCTAGCATGACAAGCCCGATCAAGCCGATGATCAGCCAATGCATATATTCCCATTTACTCCAGAACGCCGTGTATATGGTAATCAAGCCGGATAATTGGATGCATCCCTGTACCAATAAGTAGATGTAACTGAAAAAGATTGATAGATCCCGGGTTGGCGTAAGCCATAGCTGGATCGTAGAATTACATTCGAAGGTAGCCCACATCCGGAAGATGCCGGCAAAAAAACAAGTGACTACCAGTACCGGTATACTTTGGGTATACATGCAAATCAAGTTGGCGAGGATGATGGCGATACCGCAAACGAAGAATGTGACTTTTGTCGGGAAACGGAATTTAAGCCGGAACATAATGGCGAATGTCAATCCCATTCCCACCATCGACGCATACCCTGCCATCATGATATCCTCCTGCATCAAAGCCGTGGAACCTACCATCTCGCTGACCGCCGCCAGATAGACACCCCCGGAGAACTGGAATACCAAGACAAACGCTATGATAATCCAAGGTCGTAGTTTTTGGGGTACAAAGTCACGCATCGCCGGTATGGCGAAAGGAGCTATCTCATGCATAGGATTAATAATTTACCAAACATTCTACATTCATACCCGCACGTAAGCGTTCCATATCCTCCGGTTTATTCTCCTCGGAGAACTCGATGCGGATAGGGATGCGTTGCTCGATCTTCACGAAATTACCGGCGGAATTATCTTGCGGGAACAAGGAGAAGCTGGCACCCGTGGCTTGAGAGATCGATTTTACTTGTCCCTTGAATACGATTCCCGGTATGGCATCCACCTCTATTTCTACGGGTTGTCCTTCCAGTATGTTCGCTGTTTGTGTCTCTTTGTAATTCGCCATGATCCATTTGCTATTTAGTCTACCAATCTACGACGGTTTGTCCCGGTTGTATCAATTGACCTTCCTGTATCTCTTTACGACCGGTCGTTCCGTCGCAAGGAGCGACGATTACCGTATAGGATAAGTTTAGACGGGCTATTTCCAATTCGGCTTCCGCAAGTTTAATACCTGCGTCGTTTTGAGCCAGACGTTGTGTTTGCTCTTGTTTCACGAGAGCGGTGGATTGTTTCTGGCGGAGCAATAACTCATAACGGGCCTTGGATGCCTCGTAATTTGTATGGATTGCGTCATATTGCTGTTTGGTGACGGCGTCTTGCTCCAGCAGATTCTTGTATCGTTTGTATTCCCGTTCTGCGTTATCCAAGCGAATTTTAGCCTCTTGGATGCCGGCATCCGATACCGAGATGTTATTCTGGGTCGTATGGATCGTTGAGGTCATTACCGTTTTCCCGGATAATGCGTTCTGGTAATCGGCTTCCGCTTGGGCGAGCCGTAAGCGGAACTCCGCATCCTCGATAATGGCAAGTGTATCGCCTTTACGTACCTTTTGATATTCATCGAAATAGATTTTCTGGATGAAGCCTTGTACCCGGGAGTTGACGGGCACGATGAGTTGCTTGACTTGTGCGTTATCCGTATATTCCACCTTGCCCAGATGAATGAACTTGGCGGATACCCATGCGATTCCACAGGCGATTAATACTCCGACTACGATATTATAAGTTATCTTTTGGGTTCTACGTTTCATTGTCTTCTAGAATTATGATTTGTGAATAATGATTTATAAGTTTCCTGTCGCTTTTTTGAGCCTGTAGTAATTGAATAAGATGTTGATACGTGCGTTGACGGTTTGTAATTCAGCGCTCAACTTGGAATTACTGGCGTCTAGCATGTCGGTTATCAAGGCCAGATCGTTGAGGTAACGGTTATTGACTACCTCGTAGTTCTGGGTGGCTAGCTCTTGGCTTTTCAATTGGGTCTCATAAACCGTAAAAGCCTCTTGGAAGCGGATATAGGCCTCTTTTATCCCGGTGCGGATGTTCTCTTGTGCCAGCAGATCGTTCTCTATCGCTTTCCGGGTGGATAGTTTCGCTAGGCGGATCTTTTTGCCGGACTTGAACGTGGAGGAGATATCGAATTTTACGCCTACTCCTACATACCAATAGTTAAGGTTCTTGTTGATCGGTGGAACCTCGATCGTGATGGGGCCGTCCAGACGATCGCCGGCTATTAAGGCGATAGAGGGCAGACGTTCGGCTTTCGCTATCTTCTCATTATGCCGGGATTGTTTGATATTTAGTTTTGCCTGCCGCAAAACGGGGGATAGCGTGGCGGCGGTTTCCTGCCATTCGGTCTCGTTGGAGATAACCGGAAGGATGGCGTGAGCGGTTGAATCCACTTCTATCACTGTTTCCCCGGGTAAACCTAGCACGGTTATCAGTTGGTCGTTTAGGATAATGATACTGTTTTGTATCTGTGTTAGGGCTAGTTCCAAGGATTTTAATTGAAGCTCATAGCGAGTGATATCATTTTTCAACGCTAATCCCTGACTTTGTTTTGCGTGGATGTCTGCTACCAGTTTCCGGGTCTGCTCTATATTCTTCCGATAAACTTCCGTTTGATTTCTTAGTTTGTACATCTCCAGATAATTGCCTACCAATAAGAAACGTATATCCTGCTTGTTCTTTTCTTTATCCAGCTGAGCTAATTGCTGCTGTAGTTTAGCGACCGCGATGCGATTCGTGATGGCTCCGCCTGTATAAGTACTTGCGATGCCTCTATCGCGAAATTATTTCCGAAATGCGGCATCGGGCATTCTCGCCGTTTGAGAAATCCCGGTCCGACAGCCAAGCGTCGCCTAGATAACTGGCGGATAAAGAGACGTCAATGGAGGGCAATAATGCGTTTTTTGGCCACTTTTACCGCCTGTTCCGCCTCTTGTTCCGCTATATGGAACGTCCGGATGCTCCGGCTGGCGGAATCCGCTAACTCAAACATATCCTCGATACTCAATTGTAAAGCCGATGTGTTTTGAGCGGACACAAGAGAGGTGTTGTTTAAGAATAGGAATAAGATAAATAGTCCTTTGAATTTTGTCATATATCTGTTATTTACGATTATTGCGGAACCTTGAAAAGCGGTTGCAAATTTCGGCTAAATTTTAGTTTAGGGAGAAATCCCAAATTACATAAAAATGGTTTTATTTGGACATGCTGAAAGCTTTGGTTATCTTTGTATATAATCGGAACATGGTATCATGAAAGCTGAGATCTATATAAAAAACATCAGTGAGTTGCCGTTGGTTAGCGGTGGAAAGAACGATATGAGGAAGAAGATCAGTTGCGTGACCGTTAATTATGAGGATGCGGTTACCCATTTCTCCACTGCGCTCTATCTGGATGCTCTTATCACTGTTTTGGTTTTATCCGGAAATGCTACGGTGTATATTAATTATAAGGCGTATTCGATTCGTCCCGATACGTTGCTTGTCCTATCCTCTTCCCATCTTTTCCATTTTCAGAAATGTAGCCCGGACTTTAAATGCTTATGTCTATTCGTGAGTAAGGATTTTATTCAAGATATGGATTCTACGGATATGATTTACCGGAGGGTAAAATATGGGGTTCGCTTGTATAATATGCCGCTTATATCGTTGAGTCATGCGCACGTCATGTTGCTTTGTGAGAGGATACTTACGGTGAACAAGCGGATCGACGAGGTGAATCATCTGTATTATAAGGAAACGATATTGAATAGCTTATTTACTTTTTATCTGGATTTGAGTGATATCATCGAACGATCGGAAGTGTTCGTGGAGGAAGGGAACCTGACTCGTTACGAAAGTATCATCAAATCTTTTATCGAGTTGCTTGCCTCCAATTATAGGGAAGAGCATAAGGTAGAATTCTATGCGTCCCGGTTAAATCTGTCCGCTCATTACTTAACGTTGATCGTGAAACGTGTCACCGGTCAGAGTGTCGCCGATTTTATCTTTGAGATGCTCTATAGTGAGGCCCGTACTTTATTGACTCACTCTAAATTGTCGATCCAAGAGATCGCTAGTTCCTTGAATTTTTCGGATCAGTCTTCTTTTGGTAAGTTCTTTAAACGGAAATCGGGAATCTCGCCTGCGGATTATCGAAATGGACGCATTTCTGACTGAAAAACATTGTCATGTCATATTAAAGCCTTATTTTTGGATGATCTTATAATTAAGATATTGTATACGATGATAGCGTGGTTTCGTTATATATGTTTAATTGTTAGCCTTATAATCACCCTGCCGGAATTACTTTCGGCACAACGTCTGGTTTCTCAACGTCAAGAGGATGTAGAGGCCGGTCTTTTATATAACGAGAGCGTCTACATCCTATCTAATTATTCTTGTCTATCCTCCAATTCCCCGGAAAAACTTTCTTTGGACGAGTTATTGCGGAAGCAGATCGAAGGCTTTTATTTCTATTTGAAGCGGGATACGGAGACAAATGTATTGTTACTAAGGAAACCTGATGGTACGTTTACTCCTTTTAGTGAATCATTGGAAGCCATTAAGACGGCCTTGGATGCGGACTCCACTAAGGTTATGACGCTTTTCCTCGATTTCTATGTAGAGATGGAGCTGGAATCCTCTTTTAAGGAAATAGGCTTGATGGAGTATGTACTTGAGTATGATACGAAAAACGGATGGCCATCCCTGAAGGATATGTTGAGTTCCGGAAAGCGACTGGTCGTTTTCGAGGTTCAGAAACATTTGAACAGTCCTTCATGGTTGCATAATATGAGGGATTTTGTGGAGCATACGGACGCTGATTGGGGAAATCAACCGGAAGGGGTTGAGAGTTTTGATGAGCGGCTGAAAAAGAATTTGTCTTTATTTACCGGATATAAGTTCTTGGAGACTTCCCGGGGAAATAGTAATGATATCTCGGCTTTAGCCCGGCAGACACCCTATTTAATAGAATCGTTTAAAAGAGCGTGGATCCGGGATGGAAGGGTTCCCAATTTTGTGTTAGTAGATAAGTATTACGCATGGTTGGATGTCTCGTTGGTTACTTTCCGGAATTTCGATATCATTTACGGCGCGGTTACGAATAACAATGAGTTGCTTAACTACGTGAATTGGGATGGGATGTCTAATTATACGACGGGTAAATATTGCTTTCCGCTAGAGCCCGGAGCCGAGTTGATGCTTTCCCCGATCTCTCCGGGCTATAGGATAGAGCCGGCTACGGTTTATATCTCCGGTACCCAAAGGAAGGCTTTCGCTAGCGATTTTAAGGCTAGACCTTTGCGGATTGACGAGGATATAGAGATTTATTTACCGTTTGAGGGCGATGAGAAAGATGGTTCGTCCAATCATAATCTCACGGTATCTAGGAATGTCGAGTTTATTCAGGACCCTATACGGGGACAGGTCGCTTCCTTGGAGAATCAGGCCCGTGTGGATTTACCGACCGCTTCGGAACTTCATATGCGGGATCATGATTTCACTGTCGGCGTTTGGTTGAAAATACCTAAGTACCTGCCGGAGAAGGAGGATTATTGTATTCTGGGAGCTAAGAACAGTACTTATCAACAAGCGTTGCATCTACTGATACGGAACCGGAAACCGTATATGGGATTCTTTAACAACGATCTGGTTGGTAACACGGAGATCGAGCCGGGTAAATGGTATAATGTCGTATGGCGGTATAATAAGCGGAATGGGGAGCAGGCTATATTCGTAAATGGAAAACTGGACGCGATCTCTTTTGATCGTCCGGCTTATCTGGGTAGTGATAGCTTATATGTCGGTTTCGTGAATTTCAGCCAGTCCTCGAACTTCGTGGGTGTGCTGGATAATCTTTGTATTTGGTCTCGTGTGTTGAGCGATAAGGAGATATTGGGATTGAGCAACCAGTTATTAGATTTACATATATCGAATGCGATTACTTGGTTGGATGTCCTTGGAATTGGGTTGATTTTGATGGCTCTGGTCTCGATAGCTTATCTAGGCTATCGGAAGGTGAAAGAAAAGCAAGGAGGATGAGCTGATGCGGGAACGGTTGCGGAGGAGGGAATCGAGGAAGGAATCGAGGAGCCGGATCGTTCTTCGCGAGAGATGTCGGAGGAGATTGAGGAGGTTCCGGTTCTGCGCAATTATATCCGATTGTTTGGAGAGTTCTATGTGTTGGACCGGGATGGAAATGATATAACCTCTCTATTTACCCCAAAATTAAAACAGCTGTTTATCTTGATTATGCTTCACTCTTCCCGTGGAGGTTTCGGGATATCGAGCAAGGACTTGACACGGATGATTTGGGGGAATGACAACCCCTCGAAAAGTACGAAGAGCCTTCGAAGCGTATCTATATTGAAACTCCGGAAGATATTGGAACGTATCGATACGGTCGAGGTTCTATTTAACGCGAATCGATATATTCTCCAGCTTTCGGAAGATGTCTATTGCGATTATTTGGCTTGTTTGGATTGGCTGAAAGATAAACGGGTACGGACTCAGCCGGACTTTGAATATTTCTATGATATTATCAGCAAAGGAGAAGTGTTCAAAGGGGAATCGTTTGATTGGATGGATGATTTTAAAAGTTATATCTGTAATAGTACGGTGGATGTCTTGTCTCGCTTTATCGACACTTACTCGATCGAGGATGAGGCGGATCGGGTGATCCAGATAGCAGACCAGATCCTTCTGAACGATCCTTGCAACGAGGAGGCTTTGCTCTATAAGATCAAAGCCTTGATTTACCAGAACAACTTCAAATTGGCCCGTTATGTGTACGACCGCTTTTGCGCTTTATACCAAGAGATGTATGGCGAGGCTTTCCCCTCTTCTTTTGAGCAGGTCGTACCGTCTTCGCTGATGAGTCAGCAATCTCCCCAGTAATATTATAGTGTGCCTGCTCATTGGCAGGACTGTGCCATCGCTATTGTCACACCTGTGCCATCGTTGTGGCAAGACCGTGCCACCGTTATGGCATGCCTGTGCCATCCGTGTGGCACTCCTCTGGCATTACAGTGACAAATGTATGCACCCCACTGATAGCGATCCTTTCGAATAGGGAGGCAGGTGCTATGCCTCTGACTTATCGAAGATTTTTATAAATATTTCTTGATTTATTTATGTCGCTGTTATTGCGTGAATTATGCTTTGTGCGGATATGAAATTTGCCTTAAATTAGCCCTAGGTTAATGCCTTGTTTAGCGTTCGTTAACTCATGGTTTACTGCTCCTCCCTATATTCGCTCTCGTTGTTTCGCACGAGGAAGCAGGAAGCGAAGTTGTGTTTTACTATTATATTTTTTCTTACGATGAATATCGTAAAGGTTGAAGTCTGTAAGGGCCTTTCTTCTAAGAGTTGATATTTATGTATAAACTGAATAGTTATGAGTAAAGATGTGAACAATGTCAGTCCAGACGTGAGTTTCTAGGAAGATCGGTCGCTGCTTTGGCGGCCGCGTCTTTCCTTCCGAGTGCTTTCTCTTGTACGGGGAAGAGTGTGGCGGCTCCCGCTCCGGTTGATACGGCGGCGGAGGCAGGCAAGGTTAACTCGAAGTTCGGTGGCGTGCAAATCGGCACGATCACTTATAGTTGGCGTTCCATGCCGGGTGGATTGGAGAATATCATCAAGTATTGCCAAGAGGCGAATATCAGTTCCATCGAGTTGATGGGAGGTGATCTGGAAGCTTATTTAGGAGCTCCGGAGAATCCGATGATGAAATTCTTCCGTCAGCAAGCTTCTCAACCCGCGGCGAAACCGGGTGAGAAACCTGCGGCTCCTCGTCGGATGGGTCCCCCGAAGTTTACTCCGGAGCAGCAGGCTGAGATCGATAAATATAAGGAAGAGGTGAAAGCGTGGCGTCTCGGGTTGGATCTATCAAAGGTAGAAGGTGCCCGTAAGTTATTGAACGAGCAGAATATCGGCGCATATCGTGAAGATGGAACCTTCCCGTATGTTCGGACGAGGAAATCGATTATGCGTTCAAGGTAGCCAAGGCCATGGGCGCTAAAGCCGTGACGGACGAGATTAATTTGGAGACGGCGAAAAGAGTCGCTCCATTTGCCGAGAAGCATGGGATGTATATGGCTTTCCATAATCATATGCAATATGCCGAAGAAGGGTTTAGTTGCGATCCGATCTTAGCGGTCTCTCCTTCTATTATGTTGAATTTTGACGCGGGCCACTTCTTTGGCTCTACAGGTATCCACCCGAATGAGATGATCAAGAAATATCATGATCGGATCTATAGTATCCACTTGAAAGACAAGACGGGGCCTACGACAGGGGACCAGCCGAATACGAATCAAGTATGGGGACAAGGGGAGATGCCGTTGGAAGACGTACTCTTGTTGATCAAACAAGAGAAATGGCCTATCTATTGCGATATAGAACTGGAATATGATATCAAGCCTTGGTCTGACTCCGTGAAAGAGGTAGGCACTTGCGTGAAATATGCTCGACAAATATTGATGTAGATTATAGAAAGTTGTCTTTGGTATGTCATTAATAGGTATAACGAAAGGGCCGGTTCCTGATGGAGCCGACCCTTTATTTTTCATTTATTGATCTCTTTTACCAAATTGGGCGCGCACTTAAAATGGACAATGGTTCTGGGGATCAACATTAAAGTCTCTCCGCTTTTCGGGTTTCTAGCCAACCTGCTTGTCTGCAAGCGGGGAGTATAAACACCGAAACCCTGTATACATACCTTTTCTCCGGCTCTCGTTTTCTCTAAGATGATGTTATTCAGTTCTTCCAATATGTACCGGATTTCTTCTTTGTCATTACCGACTCTTTTCGATAATTCCTCGATTAGCTGACTTTTATTCATATCGTATTATTTTTTGAGAAGTTTGTTCTTTGCTCTGTTGTTAAATATTTTTTCCTGTATTGCAAAGGCGATAAGCCGTGTGCCTCCGAAAGAAGCGTCCCAACGAAGATTGGTTCGAGAACTGCGTCTTCTCAACAATCTCTTGGATATTCAAGGTAGAGTTGGTGAGTAATCCTTTTAATTCTAGGATCATATATTCCGTAATCCAATCTTTGGCGGATTTGCCGCTTACCTCCTTAACAACCATGGTCAAGTATTTAGGGGTGATGCATAGAGAGTTCGCGTAGAACGTCACGCTTCTGTTCACTTTGTAATTACTCATGACCAATTGAAAGAATTTGTGGGTCAGTTCTTTCTTGTGTACATCTATCGTTGCCGTACTGTCTAAAGAATTGACTTTATAATGGTTATATATATCAAGGAATAATATGCGAAGTAAGAGTATAACCGACTCTCTTCGATACTGGTTTTCCGGATCGACGGCTTTTCTTATAAGTAATTCAAAGAAGTCTACAAAGGAAAGAGTTTCCACGTCTTCCATCTTGAAATAGTAATGTTGCCTCATATAGAAAAAGAAATGTGGCGAGAAACGACTGATACCGCTTAATATATCAGTATAAAAGGATTCCGTGATCGTGAAATATCTGATTTGGAAATCTAGCTAACGTCCGTTAATGCGATACCAATTGCCCCGGCAACATTGGATC
>ENA-OQAA01001416-OQAA01001416.1-human-gut-metagenome-genome-assembly--contig:-NODE-1416-length-12155-cov-2.046309_pt1 | contig 12155 bp, 14 predicted proteins | sample MGYA00242489_ERZ504515 | MGnify/ENA primary metagenome ERZ504515 (study PRJEB26092, sample SAMD00036237) | human gut metagenome | host: Homo sapiens | study: EMG produced TPA metagenomics assembly of...
CCCCACTGCCATGCCGAAGCGCTTACGGCGACCAATGCGAGAAGTGCGGCACCAGCCTCAGCCCCACGGCCTGATTAATCCGAAGAGTGCCATCAGCGGCAGCAGCCGTGATGCGTGAGACGAAGCACTGGTATCTGCCGCTGGACAAACACGAGGAATGGCTTCGCCAATGGATTCTGGAAGACCATAAGGAGTGGCGTCCCAATGTTTATGGCCAATGCAAGAGCTGGCTCGACATGGGCTTGCAGCCGCGTGCCGTGAGCCGCGACCTGGATTGGGGTATTCCCGTTCCCGTAGAGGGCGCCGAGGGCAAAGTGCTCTATGTATGGTTCGACGCCCCTATCGGCTACATCAGCAACACCAAAGAGTTGCTGCCCGACACATGGGAGAAATGGTGGAAAGACCCCGAAACGCGTCTGGTACACTTCATCGGAAAAGACAATATCGTGTTCCACTGCATCGTGTTCCCCGCCATGCTGAAGGCAGAGTAGCTACATCCTGCCGGACAACGTGCCGAGCAACGAGTTCCTGAACCTGGAGGGTGACAAGATTTCCACTTCACGCAACTGGGCAGTATGGCTGCACGAGTATCTCGTTGACTTCCCCGGCAAGCAGGATGTGCTGCGCTACGTGCTGACCGCCAACGCACCGGAGACAAAAGACAACGACTTCACCTGGAAGGACTTCCAGGCACGTAATAACAACGAGCTGGTTGCCGTTTATGGCAACTTCGTGAACCGCGCCCTGCAACTCACCAAGAAGTACTTCGACAGCGTAGTGCCCGCCGCAGGCGAACTGAACGACTACGACCGCGAGACGCTGAAAGAATTTGCCGACGTCAAGGCAGAAGTGGAGAAGTTGCTGGACGTATTCAAATTCCGCGACGCACAGAAGGAAGCGATGAACTTGCCCGCATCGGAAACAAATACCTTGCCGACACCGAGCCGTGGAAGCTTGCCAAGACAGACATGGAGCGCGTAGCCACCATTCTCCACATCTCGTTGCAGTTGGTCGCCAACCTTGCCATTGCTTTCGAACCGTTCCTGCCCTTCAGCAGCGAGAAGCTTCGCAAGATGCTGAACATGGACAGCTTTGACTGGGCAGAGCTGGGACACACCGACCTGTTGCCTGCCGGACATCAGCTGGGCACCCCCGAACTGCTGTTCGAAAAGATAGAAGACGACGTCATCCAGCACAAGTAGACAAGCTGCTTGCCACCAAGAAGGCAAACGAAGCCGCCACCTACAAGGCAAACCCCATCAAGCCGACCATCGCCTTCGAAGACTTTGAAAAGCTGGATATCCGCGTAGGTACAGTGCTTGAATGCGAGGCAGTGCCCAAGATGAAGAAGCTGCTGAAGTTCAAGATTGCCGACGGGCTGGAAAACCGCACCATCGTCAGCGGCATTGCCCAGCACTACAAACCGGAAGAACTGGTAGGCAAGCAAGTGCTGTTCATCGCCAACCTCGCTCCACGCCAATTCAAGAACGGGCTGGTAAGTGAGGGAATGATTCTCTCTGCCGAGAATTATGACGGCTCGCTGGCGGTGACTTCACTGCTGAAAGAGGTGAAGCCGGGCAGCGAGGTGAAATAAAACAGTAACAAGGTAACGAGTTAACAAGGCTACAAGGAGGAAGGAAAAGCCTCGTGGCCTTGTTAACTCGTTGCCTTATCAACCAATAAACTATGTCCGATACATCACTCAAAGAAAAAACAGCCAAAGGCCTCTTCTGGGGAGGATTCAGCAACGGCATACAGCAGTTGTTAAATCTGGGATTCGGAATAGTCCTTGCCCGTCTGCTGGATGCTTCGGATTATGGTATGGTAGGGATGCTTACCATCTTCTCCGCCATTGCCGCCGCCTTGCAGGAGGGTGGGTTCATTTCGGCACTGACCAACCGGAAGGAGACTTTGCACAAGGATTACAACGCCGTGTTCTGGTTCAGCCTGATGTGCAGCACTACTATATATATATTACTCTTCTTTGCCGCACCGCTGATTGCCGACTTCTACGATACGCCCGAGCTGATACCGCTGTCCCGTCTCTCCTTCTTGGGATTCGTCATTTCCAGCATGAGCATTGCACCGAGGCATATCTATTCAAGAACCTCAGAATCAAGGACACTACCGTCATTTCTATTTCAAGTCTGATAGTCTCCGGCATTATGGGCATCACATTGGCGGCAAACGGATTCGCCTATTGGGGAATTGCACTGCAAAGCATCTCTTTCATCACCGTAATGACGGTTCTCAATTTCTACTTCTCGCGTTGGAGACCCCGCTTCCGGTTCGACTTTACACCTATCAAGGAGATGATAGGGTTCAGCAGTAAGATAATCATTACGAATATCTTCACCATAATCAATAACAATTTGTTTTCCGTCTTGTTGGGTAAGTTCTATTCGGAACGGGAAGTGGGTAACTTTACGCAGGCAAACAAGTGGAACGGCATGGGACATACCACGATTACGGGCATGATAAACGGCATTGCACAACCCGTCTTTACCCGGGTTGCCGACGACAAGGCACGGCAACTTGCCGTATTCAGAAAGCTGCTACGCTTCACCGCCTTTATCTCTTTCCCCGCCATGCTGGGATTGAGCTTGGTATCGAAAGAACTGATTATAATCACTATCACGGAGAAGTGGCTGCCCAGTGCCGATATCTTGCAACTGTTATGTATTTGGGGAGCATTTATTCCCGTCATCAATCTGTTCTCCAACCTGCTCATCAGCCGGGGACATTCTTCTATCTATATGTGGAGCACCATCAGCTTGAGCCTGCTGCAAATAGTAGCTGTATGTGCCATATACCCATACGGGTTGGAATGGATGCTGCGTATTTTCGTCATTATCAATATCGGCTGGCTGTTTGTATGGTTCCGTTTTGTCAAGAGGGAGATAGGATTAAGACTGCGCGATATGCTGAAAGACATCTCTCCTTATCTCTCCCTATCCATTGTACTCGTAGTGTCAACTCACTATGCTACTCAGCCCATAGAAAACCTATACTTAAATATGGCAGCCAAAATCATTATGGTAGCTGGGCTTTATGCACTGGTTTTGTGGAAACTACAATCTACCATCTTCCGGGAAAGCATTGAATTCCTCTTAAAGAAAAAAAGAGCATGAGCCGCATAGCCTACATCATATCCGCCTACAAGGATGCCCCACACTTGGCACGCCTGGTTGCCGCACTGGATGACCGGGCAGACTTCTACGTGCACATCGACCTCAATGCCGATATACACCCTTTTGAAGAAGCCTTGGGAGAGCAAGGTCACGTTTCGTTGCCCCGCCCACCGGATAAGCTGGGGGAGGATGGGAACAAGTGGAATATCAGAAAGAATTGCTTGCCGCCGTATTGCACAGCGGTATCCCCTATACCCGCGTAGTATGCCTGAGCGGGCAAGACTATCCGTTATGGAACAACAACGCCATCCACCACTATTTCGAGGAGCATCAAGACACTGAATTCATCGGCGGTTTCAACCTGACACACTGCACCGTGAAACAGCAGTTGCACAAGATAACCCATTACCACCCTTTCCGTGACCTGCCTTGGAAGAGTATATGGTGGAAGAACAAACTCATCGTAGCATCGCGCAAGCTGGTACAGATACTCCTCATCCGGAAAGCCCCTTTTGCACCCTTGGAGGGCAAGCAGGCAGATGTCTATTTCGGTTCCGACTATTGGGCCATCACGTTGCCCTGCGCACGATATGTATATGAAAAGTTGTGCACGGAGGAGAAGCTGGTGAAGTATTTCAGAACCAGCTTTGTACCCAGCGAGCTGTGCATACAGACCATCGTATTCAACTCCCCTTTTGCCTCAAAAGGGCTTCTTTTAGAGGGGGAATACCCCGGACTTACCCGTCTCACTCCCTTGCACTACATAGACTACGGCGCATCCATCCGCGTGATGACACTCGAAGACCTGCCGGTATTGCGGCAGTCTGGAAAGATGTTCTGCCGGAAAGTAGTAAGCGGGGAGTCCGACACACTGATAGAAAAACTCAAGTCCGATTTCGCAAAAGAAGATTGAAATGGAAAGTGCTCCTTTCAACTATTATCATTATTTTTGCAGACATCAATCAAAAATGGTATCCATGGTGAAGCAATATACCCCAGAAGAACTGACCCAACTACATCAGGTGCTATACGAAATACTGGAAGAGATTGTGCGCATCTGCGACAAACACAATATTCCCTATTTTGTAATCGGCGGAACAGCAATAGGGGCACTCTATGACAAAGCGATTCTTCCTTGGGATGACGACATAGATATAGGTATGAAACGGGAAGACTACAATAAGTTTCTCCAGATAGCTTCCCAAGAACTGAGAGAGCCATACTTCTTTCATGGATACATACCGACCCTCATAGTCCTTATTACTTTGCCAAAGTCAAGAAAAACAACACCTTATTTGTCGAAGAGATGTTTAAAGATGTACCTATGCATCAAGGAATCTTTGTCGATATATTCCCTTTTGACCGTATTCCAAACAATAAGCTATTAAGGAAGATACAATATGAAGCTGTCAACTTTCTGAAATGCTGCCTGATGGGAAAAGAGGTATGGCTATGGAAACACTTCGGAAAATGTCAAATATCCAACCCTACCAATCGTGGAGCTGTTGCCTGCCTTCTGAACCGGATAGTTGATATGACACTCTCTAAAAAGACAATCTACCGTTTGATGGTGATAATGCAAAGTTGTTTCAACTCATGGAAAACTTTGTATTACAACAATGTGATTACCACTACCGACCATGTTTTGGAGACGAGTCTCAACCATTTACAACCAATCAAATTCGGTCCACTTTATCTGAAAGCACCTGATGGATTGGAAAACTTTCTACGGTACAACTATCCCACTTTACACCGGTATACAGAAGAAGAGCAGGACAAGATAAACAATCATTATCCGGCAGTTCTTTCTTTCAACATACCAAATGACCATATAGCCACCTCCTAATCCAACAAAATTGCCATGAAACCAGCCCTTGTAGATGTATCTGTACTGATTCTTTTCTTCAACCGCCCCAAACTGCTGGCGCAAGTATTCGAACAAGTGAAGAAGGCACGCCCCGCACGACTGTTTCTCTATCAGGACGGCCCGCGCGGCGAGCGTGACATGCCGGGCATAGAAGCTTGTCGCAAAGTAGTGGCAGACATCGACTGGGAATGCGAAGTACACCACAACTACCAAGAGAAGAACTACGGCTGCGACCCATCGGAATACATGGCACAGAAGTGGGCATTCTCCTTGTCGGACAAATGTATCGTGCTTGAGGATGACGACGTGCCTGCCGTCTCTTTCTTCGGCTTCTGCAAGGAACTGCTCGACAAGTATGAGCACGACACACGCATCAGCATGATTGCCGGATTCAACAACGAGGAGATTACACCGGACATCACTTCCGACTACTTCTTCGCCACCACCTTCTCCATCTGGGGATGGGCGAGCTGGCGGCGGGTGACGGACCAATGGGATGAATTCTACACCTTCCTGGACGACAAGGAGAACATGCGGCAACTGAAGAACCTCATCCACACACGGCGCTACCGCAAAGACTTCATCTACATGTGCCAACGCCACCGCGAACACGGGAAAGCCTATTACGAAACCATCTTCCACGCTTCCATGTTGTTCAATTCGGGTCTGAGCATCGTGCCCACCCGCAACATGATAAACAATCTGGGAGCCACTGCCGACTCCACCCACTTTGCCGGCTCCGTGCACACCATGCCGCGCGGTTACCGCCGCATCTTCACCATGAAACGCCACGAAGTGGAGTTTCCACTGAAGCACCCTCGCCACGTCATCGAGAACACAGCCTACAAGGATAGCGTTTACCGCATCATGCATGGCGGCATCCCTGGATAAAGATTGCACGGTCGTTCGAGGAACTGGCGTTGAACCTACGGTACGGCAACTTCACCATCATATGGCAAACGCTGCAAAAGCGTATCCGGAAATGGACGAAACAAGACCGGCATCTGTAACAAGAAAAAACATTCAAAAAAGAAGAAACGAACAACAGTCATGAGAGTACTACTTATCAATACATCCGAACGCATCGGCGGCGCAGCCATCGCCGCCAGCCGTCTGATGGAATCACTCAAGAACCACGCATCAAAGCCAAACTGCTGGTGCGCGACAAGCAGACCGACCAAATCTCCGTTGTGTCACTGGACCATAACTGGCGCATGGTGTGGAAGTTCGTCTGGGAGCGCATCGTCATCTGGAGCGCCAACCGCTTCAACAAGAAGAACATCTTTGCCGTAGACATTGCCAACACGGGGACAGACATCACCTCACTGCCCGAATTCCAGCAAGCAGACGTCATCCATCTGCACTGGATAAACCAAGGGATGCTCTCGCTGAAGAACATCGAGAAGATTCTCGCCTCGGGCAAGCCCGTCGTCTGGACCATGCACGACATGTGCCCTGCACCGGCATCTGTCACCATGCCCGCGAGTGCACCCGTTACCGGCAGGAATGCCACAACTGCCCCTTCATCCACGGAGGCGGAGGCAAGCGTGACCTTTCCTACCGCATCTTCCGGAAAAAGCAGAATCTATATCGCAACCGTCACATCAACTTCGTCACCTGCAGCCGCTGGCTGGAAGAACGTGCCCGGACAAGCGCCCTCTTCTGCGGACATGCCGTGACGTGCATCCCCAACCCCATCAACACCAACCTCTTCAAGCCCCGCAACCGACAGGAAGCCCGCAGCCGTTGCCTACTGCCGCAAGACAAAAAGCTCATGTTGTTCGGCTCGGTGAAGATTACGGACAAACGGAAAGGCATCGACTACTTGATAGAATCGTGCCGACTGCTGGCTGACAAGCATCCCGAACTCCGGGAACAGTTGGGTGTCGTCGTCTTCGGCAACCAATCGCAACAACTGGAAAACCTGCTTCCATTCAAAGTCTACCCGCTGAACTTCGTCAGCAACGAACACCAACTGGTGAACATCTACAATGCCGTGGACATCTTCGTGACCCCCTCGCTGGAAGAGAACCTGCCGAACACCATCATGGAAGCCATGGCATGCGGCATTCCCTGCGTCGGATTCAACGTGGGCGGCATCCCTGAGATGATAGACCATCTGCACAACGGCTACGTGGCACAATACAAATCCTCGGAAGACTTTGCCAACGGCATCTACTGGACGCTGACCGAACCCGACTACCCCAGCCTCTCGGAACAAGCCTGCCGGAAAGCCATCTCCCACTATTCGGAGAACGTCGTCGCCAAGAAATACATTGACCTTTACAACAAAGTAACCGGAAGAAATGCATAACCACCCCACCCCGAAATTCAGCATCATCACCGTGACCTACAATGCCGAAGCGGTACTGGAGGACACGATTCAAAGCGTTATCTCGCAAACCTACCACCACGTAGAATACATCCTTGTGGACGGTGCGTCCAAAGACGGCACGCTCTCCATCATCGACCGTTACCGCGACCGCATCACCCGCATCGTGAGCGAACCGGACAAGGGACTGTACGACGCCATGAACAAAGGCATCCGCCTTGCCACCGGCGATTACCTCTGCTTCCTTAATGCCGGCGACAGCTTCCACGAGGACGACACCTTGCAGCAGATGGTGCGTTCCATCTCCTGCAACGAACTACCCGACGTGCTGTACGGCGAAACGGAACTGGTGGACAAGGAAGGTCACTTCATCCGCATGCGCCGCCTCGCCGCCCCGGAAGTGCTTACCTGGCGAAGCTTCAAGCAGGGCATGCTGGTCTGCCATCAGGCCTTCTTTGCCAAAGCTTCCCTTGTAGAACCCTACGACCTGCAATACCGCTTCTCCGCCGACTTCGACTGGTGCATCCGGGTGATGAAGAAGGCACGGACCTTGCACAATACCCATCTCACCCTCATCGACTATCTGGAAGAAGGGATGACCACCCAGAACCGGCAAGCATCCCTGCGCGAACGCTTCCGCATCATGGCGCGGCATTACGGACTGATGAGTACCGTAGCCCATCATGCCTGGTTCGTATTACGGGCCGTGATAAAGAAATAGCACAAATTTCGAGGACAAATATACTTTGTTCCCGCAAGACCTATACCTTGCGGGAATCTCCCTATACCCAGCTCTCTACAGTATAGGAGTGAGTACCCAAAACATCCCCATGTTTTCACCTAAAACATCCGGATGTAATGGAGCAAAACATCCCCATGTTTTGGGGTAAAACATCCGGGTGTTTTGGAGAAAGACATCCGGATGTTCTGCATATTAAGTCCTATACCGTGAGGGGCTAAGTCCTAAGACGTAGGAGATTAAGTCCTAAGGCAAAGGAGGCTGGGTAACTGTAAGCAGCGCCTTCAGCTCTTTTACCCCTTCCGAAGCTCCCTTTTGAATGACATGTATCGGACGCATGACGTGCGTGTCCACCGGCTTGGGGTCTATCAGATACACTTCGGCGGCACGGGGCACGTAGTTCAGCAGTCCCGCAGCGGGATAAACGTTCAGGCTGGTGCCGATGATGACGAAGATGTCCGCCTGCTCCACATACCGGATGCAGTCTCAATCTCCGGCACCGACTCGCCAAACCACACGATGAACGGGCGGAGCTGCGTACCGTCGCCCGCCTTGTCGCCCAACTTTACTTCATATTCCTCCGGCGCCAGTTCCTTGACGAAATGCGGATTATAAGGGTCGCGGCTGGAACAAACCTTCGTCAGTTCCCCATGCAAGTGTATCACGTGCGTACTGCCGGCACGCTCGTGCAGATTATCTACGTTCTGGGTGACGACCGTTACATTGAAATCCCTCTCCAGGTCGGCAACGCCAGATGCCCGGCATTCGGCACCACATCGAGCAACTGCTTGCGACGTTCGTTATAGAAATTAATGACCAGTTCCGGATTACGTGCATACCCCTCGGGAGTCGCCACCTGCTCCACCGGATATTTGTCCCATAATCCGCCCGCATCACGGAATGTGCTGATGCCGCTCTCGGCGCTCATACCAGCACCCGACAATATGACCAAGTTCTTCATTTTCCGCTCCTTTCCTTTATTAAAGTAAGACAAATATAAGAAGAATGTTCAAGTTGTGATATAAATAAGAAAAATTAAATACTTAAAAGCCTTATCATTCAAATAAAAGACGTACTTTTGCCATTCGTAAATTTGCAATAGACTGGAAAAGAAACCAATCCGGTCGTCAACAAAAGAATCTTATGGACAAATTCAGTTATGCTATCGGCCTTGGAATAGGTCAGAATCTTTTAAGCATGGGTGCCAAAGGCATTGCAGTAGATGACTTTGCACAAGCAATCAAAGACGTTTTGGAGGGCAACCAGACGGCAATCAGCCACACAGAAGCCCGTGACATCGTCAACAAGTACTTCGCCGAACTGGAGGAGAAGATGAACGCAGCAAACATAGAAGCCGGCAAAAAGTTCCTGGAAGAGAACAAAAAACGCGAGGGAGTTGTTACGCTTCCCAGCGGACTTCAATACGAAGTTATCACAGAAGGAAACGTCGGTCACTATGCCAAAGCAACCGACCAAGTGCAATGCCACTACGAAGGCACACTGATTGACGGAACGCTGTTCGACAGCTCCATCAAGCGCGGCCAGCCTGCCACATTCGGTGTAAACCAAGTGATACCCGGTTGGGTGGAAGCCCTTCAGCTTATGCCCGAAGGTGCCAAGTGGAAACTCTACATCCCCAGCGACCTGGCATACGGAGCGCAGGGTGCCGGCGAGATGATTCCTCCCCACAGCACGCTCGTATTCGAAGTCGAATTACAGAAAATTTTATCTAAATAAACAACAAGTAAAAGCAAAATGAAAAAAAGTAACATTTCTCATGGCTCTTGCAGTAGCTGCCGGTATGGCATCTTGTACTGCTCAAAGTCCGAAAGCTGATTTGAAGACGGACATCGACTCATTATCTTACGCCATCGGTATGGCACGTACAGAAGGTTTGGACCAGTATCTTGCACAACAAGGCATTGACTCAACCCAGATATCAGAATTCCTGAAAGGTTTCAACGAAGCGCAGCCAAAATCGATAAGAAAGACGTGGCTTACATGGCCGGTCTGCAAGTAGGCCAGATGGTCAGCAAGCAATGGGTGGAAGGCTTCAACCAACAAATCTTCGGCAACGACTCCACACAGAGCATCAGCCGCGAAAATCTGCTGGCAGGTTTCGTAGCAGGTGTCATCGGCAAGGGTGGTGCTATGGATATGATGAAAGCTCAAGAGTACATGCGTACTCAGATGGATGCCATCAAAGAAAAAGCAACTGCAGAAAAGTATGCTGACAACAAAGCTGCCGGTGAAAAGTTCCTGGCTGAGAACAAGGCTAAAGAAGGTGTAGTAACTACCCCGAGCGGTCTGCAATACAAAATCATCACCAAGGGTAACGGTGCCGTTCCTGCCGACAGCAGCAAGGTGAAAGTAAACTACAAAGGTACGCTGATTGACGGAACAGAATTCGATAGCTCTTACAAGCGCAACGAACCTGCTACTTTCCGTGCCAACCAGGTAATCAAAGGCTGGACAGAGGCCCTCACCATGATGCCCGTCGGCTCTAAGTGGGAACTCTATATCCCCTACGACCTGGCATACGGTTCAAGAGAAACCGGTAGCCAAATCAAGCCGTTCTCTACTTTGATATTCGAAGTGGAACTGCTGGGTATCGAGAAGTAATGTAACAATCCGAAGGGAGGGGCAAAACCCTCTTGATACTTCTTTTAGGCGCGGATTACGAGGAATAACGCGGATTTGGTAAACTAAATCCGTGAAATCCGCGTAATCCGCGCCTTATCGTTACCCCTCACTTTTATTCATTTTTCCGTCCCTTTTTATAGATAAATTAAAATAAAGTCCTATATTTGCTTACTATTTGATAAGAACAAGAACTTTACTTATTTACTATTATGGAAAAAATAGACAATCTTGACCGGCAGATTCTGGAAATCATTTCCCAAAATGCCCGTATTCCTTTTAAGGATGTAGCTGCTGAATGTGGTGTATCACGTGCCGCCATTCACCAACGCGTACAGCGCTTGATTGATTTGGGCGTTATTGTCGGCTCCGGCTACCATGTAAACCCTAAGTCTTTGGGCTACAGGACTTGTACTTATGTAGGAATCAAACTGGAAAAAGGCTCCATGTACAAGGCTGTTGTTACCGAGATGCAAAAGATTCCCGAAATCGTGGAATGTCATTTTACCACCGGTCCGTACACCATGCTGACCAAAGTGTATGCGCGTGACAACGAACACCTAATGGACTTGCTGAATAACAAGATGCAGGAAATCCCCGGCGTCACTGCAACAGAAACATTAATTTCACTGGAACAAAGCATCAAGAAAGAAATTCCTATTTGCCCGGAAAAGTAAGATAAATAAAACAATGGGGTTGTGCCAAAACAAAAAACACTTATTATTTGTTTTGACATAACCCATGATTTCATCACCTTATCACTTATATAAATATGGATTTCTTAAACGAATATCACCTGTCAGGACTTGTAATCGGTATCTGTACTTTCCTTATCATAGGCATCTTCCACCCCATAGTAGTAAAAGCCGAATATTATTGGGGAACTAAATGCTGGTGGATTTTCCTATTGTTGGGGATCGGCGGTGCCATTGCTTCACTGTATACCGATAATATTTGGTAGCCTCGCTGCTAGGCGTATCCGCCTTCTCCTCATTTTGGACCATCAAAGAAGTATTTGAACAAGAAGAGCGGGTAAAAAAAGGGTGGTTTCCCAAGAATCCTAAACGAACATATAAATTCTAAACAAAAAGCATTCGCATTTTTATCTGAAACGCTTGCATATTTCAAGAGAAAATACTACTTTTGTCCCCGCTATCCGATATAAGGATACACCGGACTTGTAGCTCAGTTGGTTAGAGCAACAGACTCATAATCTGGAGGTCCCTGGTTCAAGCCCAGCTGGTCCACATTAAAAATCAAGCACTTACAGAGTTCCTGTAGGTGCTTTTTCTTTTCGTGGTGACCTTCAGGTGACCTTTTTGAAACGAAACTCTGTATCTATGACCTTTTGAAATTTCATTGAATTGCAGAGGATTTTTATTAGATTTTATCCTTATTGTGAACTTGATGCTGCGGAATGTGATGCACATTTAGGTTGAAAATTAG
>ENA-OQAA01001417-OQAA01001417.1-human-gut-metagenome-genome-assembly--contig:-NODE-1417-length-12152-cov-1.705530_pt1 | contig 12152 bp, 9 predicted proteins | sample MGYA00242489_ERZ504515 | MGnify/ENA primary metagenome ERZ504515 (study PRJEB26092, sample SAMD00036237) | human gut metagenome | host: Homo sapiens | study: EMG produced TPA metagenomics assembly of...
TTGCCGTCGAGTCGTCGCGCCGGCGTCGAAGTTACCGCCGAAAGCGGCAGCCCAGTCCTGATCCCATCCCTGCGTATTACGGTTGAAGCCGCATACCAGTGTACCGTACGTATTGGCTACGAATTGATCGATAAGCTTTTTGTCCTGCCAAATCAAGTCGTCGGAGACAAATGTCGTAGGCTTGATGTCCAGCATATCAGTACAGGAAGTCATGCTGATAGCGGCAAGTAGTATGAATAAGGGTTTAAATATTTCTTTCATGATATTGTCTGTTTAAAATTGAATACTGATACCTGCGTTAAATGATTTCATTTGCGGATAAGACCAACCTTGTGAGTTTACATTTTCGGGGTCTATCTGAGGAACATCGGTAATGGTGAAGAGATTCTGTCCGCTGACGTACACACGTACATTCTCTAAACGGAGGTTGCTCAACCATTTGCGCGGGAAGTTGTAACCTACTTCAATGTTTTTCAGTCTGAAATAAGACGCATTATACAGATAGGTCTGCACGGGTGGGAAATCCGTATTCGGGAAGTTGTGCGTGGACTGCTCCAGACGCGGATAACGTGTGCCGGGATTGTTCTCGCTCCATGCTTCTTTTACCCAGAACTGAGGCAGATTGCCATCATTGAAGTAAGGCATTACTACGCCACCATTCAGATAAACCTGCGCATGGGCTGCTCCCTGGAAGAGGAAACTGAGGTCGAAATTCTTCCATGCCAAGCTTCCGTTGATACCGTATACGATTTCCGGTACGTTGCCGTATCCCAGATAAGTCATATCACCGGCATTTACCACTTCGTCACCGTTTACGTTTACATATTTGATATCACCGGGGCGGGTCACATAGTCGCTTCCTGCCACTTCCTGTTTGGCATACGCATCTATTTCCTGTTGGTTCTGGAAGATACCGTCTGTTTTATAACCGTAGTAGCTGTAGATGGGACGTCCGGTTTTTCTCAGGTACTCGGAGGTTCCTGCGGCCTCAGCCATTTCCAATATCTTGTTGCGGGCATAAGTGAAGTTTCCGCCTATGGAGTAACGGACTTTGCCGATGTGATGATTGAACGTCAGGTTGGCATCGATACCTTTATTCTCCACCTTTGCCGATATTTTCAAGCGGGAGTTCTCCACCGAACGACAGGGCACTTCGGCTCCTCGCTGTGCAAGGATGTCGGAACGGGTTTCTTTAAAGAAATCTAAAGACAAGTTGAACATATCAAACAAACCTGCATCTATCGCGATATTCATCTTCTTGGAAGTTTCCCAGGTTGCCAGCGCATTGGCTATGGGGCCGGGAACCAAACCTTTGGTAACCAATTCTCCGAATACGTAGTCGCCAAGGTTATTCGCCAGTCCACCGCCATGCGAACCGCGTGAAGCGTACAAGTCGAAGCGGCTGTAATACGGGAAGGCTACACCACCGGTATTGTCGTTACCCAATGTACCATAGGACCCTCTGATCTTCAGGAAGTTTATCTTATTTTTCAAAGGTTCGAAGAACTTCTCTTCCGAAACCACCCAACCGATAGAGGCGGATGCAAATGTTCCCCAACGTTTGTCGGGAGCAAAGTTTTCGGAAGCATCCCGCGGATATTCGCTTCAAACAGGTATCTGCCGCCATAATTATAGTTGATTCTACCTACATAGCTGAGGCGTGCGACTCTCTGTCATATCCACCCAATTGCTGTCCGGTACTGTTACCGGCACTGATCTGATCCATTACGTCCGAGTCGAATGAGTTGCGGGATACCCATACGTTGTGGTATTTTTCTTTGCGTCCCAATGCCATCAACAGGGCTGAAACGGTATGGTTGCCGAAAGAACGGTCGTAGGTAAGATGTCCCTGCCACTCTATGTATTCGTTGTCATTCTGATTCTGATAGAGTGAGGCGCTGCCCCGTGGCTGCAAGTTGTAGTTGTTGTCTTGGTCGCGTACATACAGGTAAGGGGAGAGTGACCAGGTCTTTTGGGCGTAATTGTTTTTATCGTATGAGAAGACACCCTTTATTTTCAGTCCTTGGGTTACGAACGGAAGGTCCTGAGTCAGTTCGAGGCGGGTTAACAGACTGTTGTTTCGTGAGTCACTGTATCCCGCGTCTTTGCTGGTTTGCGCCATGATGTTCGGGTGAGTGGCATCGGTACTGTGTAAAGGCCATTGTCATACTTGGCAAGTAGCACAGGAGTATTACGGATCAGCTGCTGGAAGACATTGGTACTGCTCTGTGGGCTTCCATGACGGTATTCCACACGTCCGGATGCATCTACCGAGAGCTGAGTGGTAGAAGTGATCTTTACGTCGATATTGCTTCTTAAAGAGTAGCGTTCGTAGTTCAGATTGTCCCATAAACCATCCTGATGTACATATCCGAAGCTGGTAAAGAACTTGATGTTATCGCGTCCGCCGTCCACGGTAATGTTGTGCTGATGCTGCACTGCATTCTTTGACAGCATTTCTTTGTACCAGTCGGTATTCGGATAGCGTTCGGGATCAGAGCCGTCGGCGAATTTTCTGATTTCCTCGTCTGTATAGATTGTATTGCCCATGTATATGTTCTTCATCCGGGCATAGTCGGTAGAATTGGCAAATTCCGGCAGACTTGTAGGCTTCTGTATTGATACGTTACCCGAGTACTTTACGTGGACTTTTCCGGTATTGCCTCGTTTGGTGGTGACCAGTATAACCCGCTTGGCACCACGCATACCGAAGATAGCGGCTGAGGCGGCATCTTTCAATACGTTCAGCGATTCTATTTCATTGGGATCTATGCGGGCAAAGTCTTCTGCCTGGCGTTCGATGCCGTCGATGATATAGGTAGGTGAAGTTCCTCCCTGGAAAGTGGCAACACCGCGGATATAGATTTGTGAGCCGTCCAGTCCCGGTTCTCCGGTGGTTTGTTTGGCTATCAGTCCGGGAATCTGTCCGATAAGTGCGTTGGAGGTATTTGCCGATTGGGCTTTCAGGATCTCGTCGCTTTTCACGGAAGCTACGGCACCTGTCAGATTTACTTTCTTCTGGACGCATATCCCACTACTACTACTTCATCCAGTTTCATGTTGTCTTCACTCATAACTACACGCATATCTTTGGCTGCGGCAAGTGTTACGGTGCGATATCCTATATAAGATATCTTCAGCATGTTTCCTATGCGGGTTTCGAGTGAGAATTTACCGTCTATATCGGAGATGGTACCTTTTTGTGTCTTCTGGTCCTGTATGGATACACCAATCAGCGGCTCTCCGTTTTCATCAATAACCAGACCTTGAATAAGACTCTCTTGTGCGTATCCGCTTGCCGTTATAAGAAGAAATAGTATCCATGCAAGAGGCCGCAGTGTGATAAGTGGCAGTCTTTTCTTCATAATATTAAAAGATTTAATCGTTAATAATAGTGTTTTCATGCAATACAGGGAATAAGGAATATCCGAAATTAGCGCGCGTTGTAGTCCGTCCATCCTTTGGCCTGTTTGGCTGATACAAAAGTAGAGGGTGGGAGGAGTAAAAGCAAGCGAATCACTACTCTTTACATACTTTTGCCGGAGGTAAATTATACGTTTGAAATACGTTTGCTGATTGCTAATGTATTGATAAATAGTTGTGTATGTAAGCATGGACTTTGTTCGTGTATAAAAATAGCCTTCCTGTTTTCATAGAATCAGCCGAATATAAAAAAGAGGGGAAGCGTTGGCTTCTCCTCTTAAAGATAGGTTTGTGAAGTATGTGATTACCTTCTTTCATTCAGCATTTTCGGTGTCGGGCATTCATGGTTGTCGATAGGAAGCTTCACTTGTTTCAAATCGTCCAATTCATGTATCGGCCTTTCCACTTCGTAAGGGGCACGCATACCCGAAAATTCCTGGAAGTATAGCAGGCAGGCATCTTTCCACCATACGGCATCACGTGCCTGTATCTTTAGGCGTGACTGTACATCCTTGAAACGTTCCGCATCGATATAGTTCTCAGCCAGATCCCATTTTTTCTGAAAGCTTCTTACCTGCTGTACACCATGATCGTAACGATAGCAAAGCTCGTCCCATAAAGTACGTCCGCTCTGCATGGTGTGTTGCCAAGGGGCATGATGGAACCATAAGAGATACTCATCCGGACAAGTACGGATGTCATCGTAAAGGCGGCAGAGTGAATCGGGATATTGGGCTGTAGCATTGCTACCCGTATGACTGCGGTCGAAACCTATCCCTGTTTGTCTGCTTTATGATAGTAAGACGGCATCCAGTCGGGGCGTGCACCGGGCACGTCGCACCAAGGTTCCGGGCCGTAATGGTGTCCCCATGCAAAGAGGTGATGCAACCCGAGTGGCATCATATAGTCTACCACAGCCTCGCGGCTTTCCATCATCATGTTATGTATTTCATAGGCAATGGGTGCATGTTTGGGATTACTTGCATCGAAGAAAGTCTGTTTCAGCCATTCTTCTGCGATTGTTCCCGATGTCAGGGAAGGATTCCAGGCCATGCGCCCGAAAGCGTACCAGTTGGCTTGGGCGAAAGGATGGCCGCACCAGTTTGTATCCGTCCCTATATTGGCAACGCTGCTATGGCTTTCAGTGAAGACGGCTTCACAAAGTCGAAGAACTCTTCCCACATCGGGGCAAGATAGGCAAGGTGATTGGAGAAGCCAGATATTCTTGTGTAATCTGGAATTCGACCATCTGCGGAGTCCGGGGCATAGCGCCGAATAGAGGACTATATGGTTCGCGAGGCTGGAAGTCGACCGGACCGTTCTTTATCTGTACGATGACATTGTCGCGGAATTGTCCATCCAAAGGCTGGAATTCCAGATAGGCTTGCTTAGCGCGGTCTGCATCCGTTGGGCTGTAGACGAAAGCGCGCCACATGACAATACCTTTATAAGGCTTCAATGCATCTGCCAGCATATTGGCACCTTCGGCATGTGTACGGTTGAAGTCGCACGGGCCGGGCTGTCCTTCGGAATTGGCTTTCACCAGGAAGCCACCGAAGTCGGGGATGGTGCGATAGATCTCTTTGGCTTTCTGCTTCCACCAGGCGATGACATCTTTGTCCAAAGGATCGGCTGTGGAAAGCCCGCCCAGTTGCATGGGGGAGGCAAAGTTGATAGAGAGATATACCTTGATGCCATAAGGACGGAATATGTCTGCCAGAGCCTTTACCTTTTCCAGATATTCAGCGGAAAGGATTTTTGAGGAAGCATTTACATTGTTCAGTACCGTTGCATTGATTCCGATGGAGGCATTGGCACGAGCGTATGCTTCGTATCTGTCGGAGAGTGTGCCGGGCAGTTCTTCCCAGTTCCAGAGAGATTTGCCGGCATAACCGCGCTCGATGCTGCGGTCGAGGTTGTCCCAATGATTGAGAATACGCAAGTCATAGGCAGGATTCTCCGTTATTTCCTGGTCTGTTTCCGAAGGCTTTCCGAAGTTCTGCATTTCCTGCAGACGGATCAGGTGATAGGCAGCATAAAGCAAGCCCGTTTCGCTGGGAGAAGTGACGGTGAGTTTTCCATTTACCTGCCGTATGCGGAAGCCTTCGGAAGATAGCTGTTTGTCTTTCTTCAGTACAAGCGTAACGGGGAGCCCTTTCCATGCCTGTTTCAGTTCACGGACGGCTATGTTTAGTGTCGGAGACTGGCGAGCGCTGTAATCTGTGTGTGGGCATCTGTCGATTGCCGGAGCCACAAGCGGCTACCGTCTTCCGCGGATACGGGTCCGAGTAAACAAGATAATAATAAGAATAAAGAGAGCAGTTTTTTTCATAAACAAAAAGTATTGGTTGGTTTATTCATCGGCGGGGTAGCGTACTCCCCATTCGCGGCGTAAGTCATCCATCATGCGCATGATGCGCAGGGTTTCGGCGTGAGGCATATAGGGAGATTCGAGCCACCCGTTCCTCAGAGCTTCCATGGATGCATATACCTGGTATTCGTATCCGGTGATTTGTGGCGGACAGTTGTAGACAACTGCCGTCTTATAATCTTCCGTTACCACCCTGATTCGTTGCGGATTGTTGATATTTTCAATGATCAGATGCCCTTTGTCACCGGAAATGATGCCTTGGCGGTCGGTCATACTCAGCATACTGCTGTGCAGTACAGCGATTTTCCCATCCTTGAATGTAAGAGTTATACTATTCTGTGCATCGACTCCGGTATCGGTCTTTACGCAGGTAGAGGTGACACGCTCTACGTCCGTCCCGAAAACCATGGAAGCAAAGTTCAGTGCATACACTCCCAGGTCGAGCAGAGCCCCGCCTGCCAGTGCCGGTTGGCGGAGGCGCTCACGGTTTCCGATTGGGTAACCCAGATTGGCAGACAGCGTCATGGGGCGTCCGATGATTCCACCGTTTACAAGGTCATTGATGGTTTGCGATAGAGGCATATAACGTGTCCAGATAGCTTCGGTGATGAAGAGCTCCTTTTCTTTGGCAAGATTCAGCAGTTCTTCCGCCTGGCGGGCATTGGCGGTGAATGCCTTTTCGCATAAAACCGCTTTGCCTTTCAGCAGACTCATACGTGCATGTTCAAAATGGTGAGAATGGGGAGTAGCAATATATACCAACTCCACCTCTTCATCATCCAGCATTTCTTCATAAGAACCGTAGGCATGGGTGAAACCCCACCGGTCGGCAAAGTCACAGGCAGTCTGCAACTGGCGGGAAGCGACTGCATAAGCTTCTACTCCCTCCATTCCTTCGAGGGTGATTGCCATCTTTTCGGCAATCCACCCGGTACCTATAATACCTATTTTGACAGTATCCATACTCTATACTCTATCGGGCAAAGGTTAATCCAGTCCTTCAATGGTGATAATCTTCCCTTCGGCGTCGTATTCCAGTTCGCATACTTTCAGGCTGCGCAACCAGGTGCGTCCGCCGGAAGGCACACTGTCGTGATGGAACAGATACCATTTGCCCCGGTATTCCACAATGGAGTGGTGGGTAGTCCAGCCTACCACCGGAGTCAGGATTACTCCCTGATAAGTGAAAGGACCGTAAGGATTGTCGCCGATGGCGTAGCACAGGCGGTGGGTATCACCGGTAGAGTAGGAGAAGTAATACTTTCCGTTATACTTGTGCATCCAGCTTGCTTCGAAGAAACGGCGTTCGTTGTCTCCGGCTGTCAGCGGTTGCCCGTTTTCGTCCAGGATCACTACGGCTTTAGGTTCTTCGGCAAATTTGCAGCATATCCGCACTGAGTTTGGCAACGCGTCCGGGGATGGACGGCTCGTTGTCTGCGGGAAAAGTAGCTCCACTTTCCAGAGCTTTGTTGTCGCGATAGCGTTGCAACTGTCCGCCCCACAGACCACCGAAGTACATGTAGTAGTTACCGTCTCCATCATTCAGAACGGCAGGTCCATGCTGTACTTCCGCGCATCGGGTCGGGTTGGGGAATGAACGGACCTTCGGGACGGTCGCTGATGGCAACACCGATACGGAAGATATCATTCTGGTCTTTCAGGGGGAAATACATATAATATTTGCCGTCTTTCTCAGCTACGTCGCAATCCCAGAGTTGGCGTCCTGCCCAGGGAATATCTTCGGTGGTGAGTACCAGGCCATGGTCTACGATTTCACCTTTCATGGGATCATCGGTAGAGAAGACGTGGTAGTCTTTCATATTGAAATGGTCACCGTTGTCATTTTCGGGGATACCGCTTTCCCAGTCGTGGGAAGGGTAGATGTAAAGGCGGTCGTTGAACACATGCACGGCAGGGTCTGCCATATAATCTCCGGGTACCAAGTATCTTTTTTCTTTCTTCATGACTCTATAATTTAAAAGGTTAATATTCTTAATTTGTTTCATCTTATTGAGAAAATAGTTTCAGCTTGAAGAAGCTATAATTTTGCGATCCTCCAAATAGGTATGTGGCGATCTACCAAATATGAGTGTTCTCTCTATTGATCTTTGCCTCTAATAGCCTCCTGTAGCATAAATGCCAACCATGGTTCCGGTAAAACCTCCGGCTGTCTGCGTGCTTATCAGGTCGGCGGAAACGGGGTCGCCTACTTGCGTCCAGTTACCTTTAGGACTGGTGGAGTAGCTGAAGGTATAGTTTACTGCATTATCTCCTTCTACTTTCAGATATACTTTTCCATCTGTCTGGGTTAGCGGGCTGTTTGCTTGGCTGCACAGTCTGCCATGGCTGTATGTTTCCAGGAGCATGACGGGCTTGCCGTCTTGGTCCAATGTCTTTTCCGAAGCGAATATAGCAATTATCATCATGGAAACAGATGATACCCGCGAAATCCTTCGGCTGTTGTGGCACGAAGTCCAAGCCGGTCTGAGCTGTGAATGTCCAATTGTTAATCCAGCGGCCGATGGCGGCAGGCTGACGCTTTTGGTTAAGATCAGTGCTGCTGGCGGTCATTTCCAACTGCCCTTTGCTGTTTATATCATAGCAGGGCACCAGTGGAGTGCGGATGAAAAATGCTTCTTTAGCCAGTCCGTTTGCTGTCCATAGTGGGGCAGGACCGTAGGAGCGGTCGGCGGTATAAGTGATGACATCACCTTCAGGAAGAATAATGGGTTGATTCTCTTTCCAGGTTACCGGGAGCATGAAAGTCTCGCGTCCCATCACGTCGTGACCGTTGCGGTAGGGGCGGACGCCGAGGAAGACAGCATACCAGTCGCCATCGGGAGTTTCCACCAGATCGGCATGACCGACGCAGGTAACCGGGTTGGGACGGTCGCCCGGCAAGCCGCGTTGCGTCAGTATCGGATTGATGGCACAAGGTTTGAAAGGCCGAACGGAGACACAGAGGTGAAGATCACTTCCGAGTGGTTGGGGCCTGTGCCACCTTCGGCAGCCATCAGGTAGTATGTGCCGTTGATGTGGTAGAGGTGTGGACCTTCTATCCAGCTGGGATGCTGGGTTTTGTCTACGCCCCCGTCAATAATCATCTTCTGTTTTCCTACGGTACAACCGTTTTTCCAGTCAAATTCGCGTATCCAGATAGCGCGGTGACCGTCATATTCGGGCTTTCCTGCCGGACCGTCATTGTTCACAATGTATGCTTTCCCGGCTTCGTCGAAGAGAAATCCGGGATCGATGCCGCCCACTTCGGGCAGGAAAGTGGGATCACTCCAGTTTCCTTTCTTCGGATCATCCGTGGTGACGAAGAAGTTACCGCCACCGTCTACGGCTGTAGTGATCAGATAGAACAGTCCGTTGTGAGGATTGTATTTGATGTCCGGAGCATAGATACCGCCACTGATGCGCAGGCCGTCGTACATAGGCAACTGTGAGGGGCGGTTGAGGACGTAGCCAGTTGTTTCCAGTTCGTCAGATCTGTGCTGTGCCAGATGGGTACGCCGGGGTAGAAGGCGAAAGAGGAGTTGACCATATAATAGTCGTTTCCTACGCGGCAGATGCTCGGGTCGGGGTAACAACCCGGTAACACGGGATTCAATGTACGGTGTGGTAACCTGATCAGTTGCTTTATCGGTATCCTTGGGAGCTACCGTATATGTGAACTCATCGAACACTGCCTTTTTAGGTTCCAGAATTTCTTTCAGGAAGGGCTTAGGCTGATAGTTACGGTCGAAGAGTAGGGATATTCCGTCTTCCCGGTACGGGCCAGTCATTCTTCCAGGAGTCGCCATCCGATACTCCCCAGGCGGTTACGCGTGTAATGACGTCCGAGTGCTTTATGAAAAGTTCCATGAATGATTTCATACGTGCATTCCACAGATTGGAAACACTATCCGGCAGAGCTTCGGGATAGGGATTTAAGGCTTTCTCAAAGGCTACTTTGTCGGCAATATTTGCTCCGCGGTTTACGGTTGGCAAAGCACTCATGTCCCATTCCGTTATCATTACTTTAGCGCCTGTGGAGGCAAAGGCGAGAAGGCTGGTTTCATATTCACCTATGCTCGGGTAATCCAATCCCATGTGTCCCTGCATACCTATGGCATCTATGCGCAATCCTTTTTCTTTGAGTGAATTGACCATACGCACCACTGCGTCTCGGCGTCCCGGTTCGTGCATACCGTAGTCGTTGTAGTAGAGCTCCGCTTCCGGGTCTGCCTCATGTGCATATTGGAAAGCCAGCGGGATATATTCTTCTCCCAGTATCTCGTAGAACTTGCTTTTGCGGTAGCTTCCGTCTCCTTCGATGGCTTCGTTTACTACGTCCCAGCCTTTAATGCGACCTTTGTATCGGCCCACGATAGTATGAATATGGCTTTTCAGTCGCTCTTTCAGGACTTCGGGTGAAACATTCTTTCCTTCGGCGTTTACGCAGAACCAAGGTGAGAGCTGGGAATGCCATACCAGGCAATGCCCGATGATGAACATTCCGTTATCCTCGCCGAACTTAACGAATTCGTCTGCCAGGCTAAAGTCATATCTGTCTTCTTCCGGGTGTATCACTTCACTCTTCATGCAGTTTTCGGCCACAATGGAGTTGAAGTGGCGGCGCACTACATCGACTGCGCTGGTGTCGCGCCCCGCAGCCTGTTCGGAATTAATGGCGACACCGACAAGGAATTTATCACCGAGAATGTTTGTTAGAGTCGGGTCTGCTGCAACAGGTTTGTCACTATTACAAGACATTAATGCGGCAGCACAAACTGATAATGCTAAATACTTTAATTTCATGCTATAATTGGTATGATTTGGTTGCTGAAGGGATTTACTCTTAATGTACGGGTTATGAGTTAAATGATAAATAATCTTTTAGACGTGGATGGCGCTAATCACTTATCACCAAACACTAATCACTTTTGTTCTTTTCTATACCATTATGAATAAATCCTATCAGCCTTTACACTTAATAATCTTCTTTACTTCTGCGTTCCGTCAGTTCAGCCTGCATCTCTTCATTATACTTCTTTGTAATAGGATAGAAGTACAGCGCTATGACGCCGATGAAGAACGTAACAGCCGGAATAATACTGGATGAAAGCACGATACCATGAATAGCAGATTCGCTTTGTGCGATCCCTGCGCCCGATACATAACCGAAACCGGAGAGTAGGAAACCCAATATAGCGCCGCCAATACCCAATCCGGCTTTCAGCGCAAATACCACACCTGCGAACACGAAACCCGTTGCACGGCGGTGATTGACATATTCCGAATGATCTGCCACGTCAGCAATCATAGCCCAAAGCAACGGAACGGTAGGAGCGTATGCCAAACTCTTGAGGAAGTTCAGGACGAACATCGTCTCTACATCCGTCTCATTCGGGAAATAGAAGAAGGCGGTGAACACTGCCGTCAGAGCCAAACAAACGATAAATACCGATTTCTTTCCGAAACGGTTGGCCAGGAAACCGGACAGGAAGATAACGCCGAAGAACTGTACCACTGCTCCCAGCATGTTGAACACACCGAAGCCCACTTCATAAGCCTTTTCAGGACTGCTGACAATAAGACCGAAAGCATTCAGTATTGTATAGCCCACCGAATCACTGGCCTGTGTAGCCACCAATCCCAGCTTATCGAGGAAGGCAAATAATGCGCCCGAATCCACATAATTTTCAAAATAGTAGTTCATAGCGCTTCCCCACATGGCAAGGGTAGTGAAAAGGAAGAGCGTCAGGATGAACATAGCCCGCCAGGGAATATTCTTGAATACATCCTTGATGTCTTTCCGGGTATCAGTTTTCTGATTTGCCGGCGGTGTGATACGTTCGCGGCTGGAGAAGAAAGTAATAACCAGGAACACGAAACCGATGACTGCGAATAAGGAAATTGTGCACAGCCAACCGTGCCCCTTATCACCGCTTTCACCTGCGAACTTGCTTACCAACGGGAGCGTCAAGCCCTGTACCACAAACTGTGCAATGGTAGCGGCAACGAAACGGATAGACGTAATGCTTGTACGTTCCTTGATGTCACTTGACATTACACCACCCAACGATGCGTACGGTGTATTGTTGAACGAGTAAAGCGTCATCAACAAGGTATAAGAGATTGTAGCGTACACCGCTACCAAACCTTTATCCTCGATGCCGGGATTGTAGAATGCCAGCACATAGAACACCATGAACGGCAATGCGGTCCAGAGTACCCATGGGCGGTATTTGCCCCATTTGGTTTGTGTCCGGTCGGACAATATACCTACGGTAGGGTCTACAAAAGCGTCCACAATGCGGCAATCAGCATCACTGATCCTGCAATGGCGCCTTCCAGACCGAAGACATCGGTA
>ENA-OQAA01001418-OQAA01001418.1-human-gut-metagenome-genome-assembly--contig:-NODE-1418-length-12139-cov-6.772727_pt1 | contig 12139 bp, 14 predicted proteins | sample MGYA00242489_ERZ504515 | MGnify/ENA primary metagenome ERZ504515 (study PRJEB26092, sample SAMD00036237) | human gut metagenome | host: Homo sapiens | study: EMG produced TPA metagenomics assembly of...
TGCATTATATTTTTCATCCTGATTCATAATGTTTCCTTCTTTCCAATTTCTCTCTGCCTGATCCGGTTCTTTTTTCCCACACATTGAATACATTAGAAGAAAGACAAGACCTGAGGTATTATATGACATCCGGCATCTATTATTTCTATGAATATCAAGCGGACAAAAAAATCCGAAATGTAGGCTTTTTAAAACTGACGCAGACTTTTCAGTCCTGTCATCTCCAGATCTCCATCCGGCAGATTCCTGCTGCATCACAGGAAAAACTTCCTCTGTCCATGTTCTTTTTCGAGAAAGACAAACCCCGGAAAAAAACTGTGGCAGAGCTTCCCACACAAAATCAGTGTGTATCCTGTCGTGTCACACTTTCAGAAGCTGACTTTCCACCGAATCTGACATTAGCGAAGCTCCATGGTTTTCTTCTGGAAACCGCAGACGGCAGATATTTCGCCGCTTCTACAGGCAACCGGCCATTTTCTGTAAACCTTCTGACTGACTGGATGGAACCCGCCCCCTGCCCGGAGCCGGACCCGGAACCAGAATCTATACCGGCTCCAGAACCTGAAGCCCCATCTGTCCTTGCAGAAGAAAAAATGTGCGAGCCGCCAGAAGAAACCGCACAACCTTGCGAACCGACTTCCCGCATACGCAAACTCAGTTATGAGGATCTCTCCTCCCTGCAAAAACCATTCTGGCGGCTTGCCAACAACAGCTTTCTGCTGCATGGATACCACAACTACCATCATCTTCTTTTACTGGAAGAAGACGGACACCAGTGGCTTGGTGTTCCCGGTATTTATTCTCCCCGTGAAGCACATGCTGCCGAGTTATTCGGATTTCCTCAGTTTACGAGAGAATACCATCAAAAACTGGCGCTCTCCGAAGACGAATGCAGCACGGATAAAGACTTCGGCTACTGGTGCCGCTGTCTTAAATAATCCCGTTCATATCCTGATACAGGCGCTTTGCATAGCTGTCTGTCATCCCACAGACATAGTCTGTCACCAGAAGCAGGCGGAGATACAGCTTCTCTGCCTCGCTCTTTCCTTCTGCCTGATAACTGTAAGCCTTTTTATAGTTATCTGAAATAAATGACAATACCCGGCTGTCAATGGCATTTAACTCCCTGTCGGTATCATAGTACAAAACAGCCTGAATCATACGCTCCATCAAAAAGTCCAGGATCACTGCTTCTTTGACTTCCATCCGGTAAATTTCTCTGGAGGAGAATACATACCGGTATGCGATATTGCCGAGACATTCCATCAGTTTTTCTCCAAAGGTACCGCGAAAGAGATCTCTTTGAAACGTCCCTGCCATGATTTCTTCATAGTGATCCATAAATCCTTTTGTCGCACAGTCGATCAGAAATCCCTGCGCGCGAATGATCCAGTTCTTGATGGCATAAGCTCCGGATTTTGAACACCCTTTTCCTGACCTCTCTGATACAGTTCTTTCAGCTTTAAAACTCCGTCAAACCCGGAATCTGGATATTGCTCATTCAGACATACGAGTTCTTCTTTAAACGCATGATACGACAGAAATCCTTTTACAAATGCATCTTCGATATCTGCCGTCTTATAAGCCAGATCATCCGCAGCCTCAAGAATATAGGTCAGAGGATGACGGCAGTTCCCTGTCTTCGTCTCCTGCGTGATCTCCTCAAATATCTTCTCATCTGCCAGAAAATATCCCATCTTCTTTTCTCTGATATTCCCGGAATCCGGATGGACCTGTGTGGACGAAACCGGATATTTTATAATCGTATTGAGCAGTGCATAGGTCAGATTCATCCGTACTCATCCACCAGATAATGAAGTCTCGTTACCAGTCGGAGTGCCTGTGCATTTCCCTCAAAATGATAGAAGTCCTCTTTCATCTGCGGACTCAATATCATATCCAGAGTCTGTCTCTTATAATGCAGTTCGGGAAGCTTCCGCACAAACCAGTCCCGGATCGCCAGCTCCCCGAAATGCCCGAACGGCGGATTGCCGATATCATGGATCAGCCGGCACATTCCAGAATATGAGAAATATCCTCCTTCATCTTCCGGGTAAACTTTTGATCCGCTCCACGCTCCAGGATTGCTTCACCGATATTCTGTCCCAGCGACTTGGCAAGAGAAGACACTTCCAGAGAATGCGTCAGTCTTGTCCGTACAAAATCGCTCTGATCCAGAGGAAATACCTGCGTCTTATCCTGCAGTCTCCGAAATGACGCACTTCCTATGATCCGATGATAGTCCTTTTCAAACTCACTGCGGAAATCCGATTTTTTCGCATTCTGTTTCTTTCCGGATCCCCGCATCCGCTTTTCAGATAATAAGGTCTTCCACTCCATAGACAGCCTCCTTTTAATCCAGATAAACCGGCGGCACATACTCCCTTCCAAGCATCGCTTTCTTTCTCTCCTGCTCTCCAAGAAATGCCCACTCTGTCATATCTTTCCACTTATGAGTCCTTCTGTCGTATACCTGAACATATCCGATCCGGCTCGGATGCATTCTGACACTGTTGGACTGGTACTCATGACCTGTATATGGATTGATATCACCCACAGACAGATCTTCTCGTTTTGCATCCTCTTCTTCCGCCCGCTTCATCACGGAAGAAATCGGAATATCCTTTGCGATCTCCTCGATGGTACGCTCCTGATTCTCTTCTTCCTCATGTGGCTTTAACTCTTCCAGCGGAAGCTCTATCTGCATCTCTTCAAGTGTCGGCTCTCCATCCTCTAATTTTCCTTCTTTTCTGCGCATCTCTTCTACGGTACGCAGATCCGCAGGCGTCAGTTCAGCAGATTCTCCGCCTAAAATACTCAGCTGAAACGGACAGTCTAAGATCGACGCGATCATCCGCATATCCTGCTCCTGAAAATTGTCTCTTCCCAGTCTCTGCGTCAGATTCTGTCTGGACATTTTCATTCCGGTCTTTTCTTCTATAATCTCCGCAAGTTCCTTTATGGTCATGCCTTTTCGGCTCAATACTACCTTGACCTGTTCTCCAAATGTAAGATCTTCCATGCTCTTCCTCCTTCTCGGATTTTTACATCAGACAGGAAATGTTTTTATTTCCCGTCACCCAACTTCTCTCATTGTAGCAAATCCCATTTTATGCGTCAATCGCAAAGCCTGTTTTTCCGCTATAGAAAGAAAAGAGTTTCTATCCCGGCTTGCGAAATAAAAACTCTTCCTGCTTATTTTTGTATCTGTGCCAGATATTCTTCCAGCGTAATTCCTTTTTCCATGATCGCCTTTGCAGCCTCTTCTCCCACATAGCGGTAATGCCACGGCTCATAAATATACTGGGTTATATCTGTCTTATCCTTCGGATAACGCAGAATAAATCCATAATTCTGGCAGTTCTTCATCAGCCACTGCTGCTCTTGCGTCTGTGCCTGTGTCTCATCCAGTGTCTGGTTCGACTCAGATGTGATATCCAGTGCAAGCCCCGTTGCATGTTCACTTGTTCCCGGAACTGCTACAGACTTTTTCGTCTCATCGTAAGAATCTAAATACGAATATCCCTGACTGAGCCATGACTGCATGGTATCATTGAACACATTCTTCTGATCATCATACGAACGGTATGCTGAAATGATCTTCAGATTCATCCCCGCTGTTTTCGCATCCTGAAGCATTTTATTTACAGACTCTACAATCCGGGAGTCTACTTTATGATCTTCATCATCTACAGCCGTCAATTCCGGTGAATAGTCTGCTGCAAGCGGATAAGAACTGTTCACCAGGAGCAGATTCCATTCATTTGACTGCAGGTTTACTTCTTTTTGCTCATTCTTTGCTTCCTTCAGCTGCTTCTTCAAAGATTTCGCTTCTTTTTCATACTTTGCCTTGACAGTTTTGATCTCATCATTTTTGTCATGCATCTTGCTGTTTGCTGCCAGAAATGTGAGCAAAATCCCTGCTGCCGCTCCAAGGATCATCCCTGTGATCAGTATTTTTTTCGCTTTTCGATTTACTCTTGCCATATTTCTTTTAACTCCATTTGTATTCTAGAATCTAACTCTGAATCGTTCGAACAGACTGCGATTCGATAAGGAAATCCTTCCAGAGGGTACTCACAATAATAATATGTCTCTTCAAACTCCTCCGGCTTTTTTTATCAGCCTGGGTGGATTCGAAAGCAGGATCTCAAACGATGACATCTTCAGTGCCATTCCCTTTCTGGTCGCTTTCATGAAACTTTCTTTTAGTACCCAGTATCTGCAGAACTTTTCCGCTCTTGCCTCTTTTGAATCACATCTGAAAATATCTTCATATTCACTGCGGCAAAAAAAAAACGTTTTGCTAACTCCATTCTGGCCTTTTGGACTTTCTCAATATCACATCCAAGCTGTACGCCCTCTCTTGCATCAGTGTCGATCGAGCACAGCACATAATCCCCGGAATGCGAAAGATTGTAAACTGCCCGGTCGGAAATTTTGTACCGCTTTCTGATCTCCTCCAATAAAAGCCATGCCCCTGCACTCTGAGCCCTGTCTTTCTGAAACAACAGCTTCCTTGCTTTCTCTTGTCGAAACGCAGGAAGTGCTGCAAAATATTTCTGATAACATTCCTCATCATACAGTGCTCTGATATCTGCAAGCCAGGTACGTATCATACTTTTATCCTTTCAGGTAACGGACTTCAAATGTATCAATCGTGATCGGCTTGTTAAACAGGCTTCCCTGTACACAGCTGCAGCCAAGTTCTTTCAATACATTCAGCTGGTCTCTTGTCTCCACACCACTTGCTGAAACCGGTACTCCCAGCTGACAGCAGGCATCTGTTACTGCTTTTGCCACACTCTGGCTTCGGCCGTTGCCTACAATATTGGTCACGATACTTTTATCTATCTTCAATCCGTCAAATTCCATGATCGTCAGAATCGCTACTGTGGATTCTTTTGCTCCGAAGTGGTCCAAAATCACCCGCACATTGCTCTTTCGAATCTTATTACTCGTCTCTGCAAGCATCTCCTGATTCATATCACTGTAAGACTCTGAAACTTCTACTTCCAGATACTCACAGGACACATGATACTTCTCGATCAGAGCTGTCATTTTTTCTGCTACATCTATCTGTCTGAGCGTTGCTCCCGCAAAATTTACAGCGATTGGGATCATCGGCAAATCTTCCGTCTCCCATCTGCGCAGCGTCTTACATACTTCTTCAAACACATACAGATCCAGATAATGAGACAGCTTGGTCTCTTCCAGAAGTGTCAGATATTTTCCCGGATTCATAATACCCAGATCTTTGTGGTGATAGCGTACCACTGCTTCTGCTCCGACTACTTCCTCAGTATCTACATCCACTTTCGGAACCAGACAGACAATAAAATTGCCATTCTCTATATCGCTGAGCAGATCCTGTTTGATGATAGGCTCATGATGCCCCTTTTTCAAATTCTTATAATACTTCTGCTTCTCTTCACGCATCATACCTTCTGCGCGGCCGATCAGCTTTTCTGCATCAATATCCACTTTCTCCCAGGCATAACCGACAGATACCAGTCCAAGACTGATATTGTCCAGTTTATGATGTGCATCGTTCACGCTCTTGATAAATGTATCATATGTCGCATCCTCTACCGCTACCAGATACTCATCTCCGGTCATTCGGAACACCAGAGAGCTGCGGAAATGCTCCTCCAGCACTTCACCTACACGGATTACAACCTCATCCCCATATTCATGTCCAAATTCCCGGTTAAAGTTCTTCAATCCATTGATGTCCACAGATACTGCTCCCAGTGATTTGTGCTCTTTTTTCTGTACGTCCGACATATATCTGACGAAGCTGTTCCGGTTCATCAAACCAGTCAGATCATCATGATAACTCAGATATTCCTGCTGCTTCTGCATCTTCTGCAAAAGAATAGACTGTGAAATATATGGAAGGAGAGACCTCATAAAAGAAATCTCACATCCGCCTCTGTGTACCCCTACCGCTGCAAGAACTGCCGTAATTCCATCTTCCAATGGCTGAGAAACACTGTAGTCTGCTTCTGTCGTATCCGTGATATCCTGTCGGATCCACCGCGGCCACTGTTCTTTATCAAGCATCTTGATCTTATCCCGCTGCCACGGCACGAATTCAGCACACCACTCATAGATTGTAAGAATCTCTTCTTCATCTCTCTCGATATAATACACATATTCTGAATCGTAGTAATCGCGTATCGTACCGAGCACGTCATTCATAATCTCCAGGATCGAACGCTGTTTATAATTCTCACTCATAGTTTCTTTCCCCCGATATCATCCTGCTCCGTTGGATATAAAATTTAAGAATACTCCATTTCTTGCTCATCCACGGAAACACATATAGTTATTTTATAATAATATCTTTTAAAATGCAAGAAATTGTGAGTTTGCGAAAAAGATACAAAAAAATGACCATACAAAGAAAGTGGGAGCCTGTTCTCTGCATGATCATTTTGGCAATATTTTGGTTTTATTTTGATTTTCTTAATTACCTTAAAAATTCATTGACAGATACTTACAAGCCGCCAATGCCGCCACACTTCCATCTGCCGCTGCAGTTGTCAGCTGACGCACTTCTTTTGTCCGGCAGTCCCCGGCTGCAAAGATTCCCGGATGAGATGTCATACAGTCCTCAGATGCCAGAATAAATCCATTTTCATCCAGGCGTACCAGACCGTCAAAGATTTCATTCTGCGGAATCTGACCGATTGCTACAAAAACACCGGATACCGGAATATGGAAGTCTTCTCCTGTCTTTTTATTACGCAGGAACAATCTTTCTACCATGAATTTGCCTTCAATATCTTTGACTATGGAATCCAAAACAAACTCTACATTGTCTTTTTCTTTCAGTACGTCTACCAGATTGCTTTCCCCACGGAATTCATCCCGGCGATGTACAACGTAAACTTTATTGCAGTAGTTGGAAAGAAACTCTGCATCCTGCAGAGCCGTATTTCCTCCACCGATCACCGCTACATCTTTCCCGCGGAAAAATGCACCGTCACAGGTTGCACAGTAAGAAACTCCGGATCCTGCCAGTGCTTCCTCCTGTGGGATCCCCAGATGTCTGTGAGATACTCCTGTTGCAATCACGACTGTTTTACATGGATATTCTTTCTGGTCTGTCACGATGATTTTGATCCCGTCTTCCTCACGTACTTCTTTTACACGCTCGGAAGCAGTCTCTGCTCCCAGCTTCATCGCCTGATTCAGCAGATTCATAGAATACTGACTTCCGCTGATACTCTCCAATCCCGGATAATTCTCTACTTTCGGTGAATTTACAATCTGTCCTCCAAAATTCAGTCCTTCGATCACCAGAGTCCGTTTTCCTGCACGCTGTCCATAGATAGCTGCTGTCAGACCTGCTGTCCCCCCTCCGATAATTCCAATATCATACATATCGAGTTCCTCCGTTTTCTATTTTTCTATCGTTTTTCTGCAAATGCCCGGATATTGGACGCATTTGCAAGTTTCTGTACACCTTCTTCTTTGATCACGATCAGTGTCGGCGCCTGCATGACGCCATATTTTCTAACCAGCTCTTCATTCTCTCCCGCATCAACTACTTCATAAGAAATATTGGCTTTTTCCAGGGAATCTTTTGCAAGCTTACAGTTCGGACAGGTCTTCGTTGTAAAAAGAAGTACTTTTCCTTCCTCTGTATTCACCTCTTCGAAAATACGCTGTTCTTCTTCCTGTTCTGTCTCCCTGAAATTCTCCTGCTTCACGTGAGAGTGTTCTACATCATACACTTTTCGTTCCTTAAATTCCTGCAGTTTTCCATCATTCCAGTTCTTGACCGGACGATAATAACCGGTAATTCTGCTGTATACCTCTGTTTCTTCTCCACAGATCGGACAAGTATACTGCTCTCCGGAAATGTATCCATGATTCTTACAGATAGAATATGTTGGAGACATTGTATAATACGGCAGCTTATAATTCTCTGCGATTTTTCTGACCAGAGCTGCCGCTGACTTCCAGTCCGGAAGTTTTTCTCCCAGGAATGTATGGAATACCGTTCCTGATGTATACAGCGTCTGCAGCTCATCCTGAATATCCAGTGCGGCAAATACATCCTCCGTATAGCCAACCGGCAGATGAGAGCTGTTTGTGTAATATGGTGTTCCACAGTCCTCTGCTGCTGTAATGATATCCGGGAACTGCTCCACATCATGTTTTGCCAGGCGGTATGTGGTAGATTCTGCCGGAGTTGCCTCCAGGTTATACAGATCACCATATTCTTCCTGATAGTCGGACAGCCGCTCTCTCATGTGATTCAGAACATCTTTTGTAAACTTCTGCGTTTCCGGATGCGTCAGATCTTTACGGATCCATTTTGCATTCAGTCCTGCCTCATTCATTCCGATGAGCCCGATTGTAGAGAAATGGTTATCAAAACTTCCCAGGTATCTCTTTGTATACGGATACAGCCCTTCATCCAGAAGCCTGGAAATCACCACTCGTTTGATATGAAGTGATCTTGCGGCAATATCCATCATTTTATCAAGTCTCTCGTAAAATTCTTCCTCATTTTTCGATAAATATGCAATTCTCGGCATATTGATCGTCACAACACCAACGGAACCTGTGCTCTCTCCGCTTCCGAAAAATCCACCGGATTTCTTGCGCAGTTCCCGCAGATCCAGACGCAGACGGCAGCACATACTGCGCACGTCGCTTGGCTCCATATCACTGTTGATATAATTGGAAAAATACGGTGTTCCGTATTTTGCGGTCATCTCAAATAACAGACGGTTGTTCTCCGTATCCGACCAGTCGAAATCTTTCGTGATGGAATACGTCGGGATCGGATACTGGAATCCTCTTCCCTGTGCATCTCCCTCGATCATCGTCTCAATAAATGCCCGGTTGATCATATCCATCTCTTCTTTACAATCACCATATGTAAAGTCCTGTTCTTTCCCGCCCACGATCGCCGGCAGATTGGCGAGGTCATTTGGAACAGTCCAGTCCAGTGTGATATTCGAAAACGGCGCCTGTGTTCCCCATCTGGACGGAATGTTCACCCCGAAAATGAAAGATTCGATGCATTTTTTCACTTCCCGATATGTCAGATGGTCTGCTTTTACAAATGGTGCAAGGTAGGTATCAAACGATGAAAATGCCTGTGCTCCTGCCCACTCATTCTGCATGATTCCCAGAAAATTCACCATCTGATTGCAAAGAACACTCAAATGCTTCGCCGGAGCAGATGTGATCCTGCCCGTCACACCTCCCAGACCTTCCTGTATCAGCTGTTTTAAAGACCAGCCTGCACAATATCCGGTCAGCATAGAAAGATCGTGGATATGAATATCCGCATTCTTGTGTGCTTTTCCAATCTCCTCATCGTAAATTTCTGACAGCCAGTAATTGGCTGTGATCGCACCGGAGTTGCTTAAGATCAGACCTCCGACAGAATATGTCACGGTAGAATTCTCCTTGACACGCCAGTCTGTCACCTTCACATAACTGTCTACAATCTCTTTGTAATCCAAAAGTGTAGAATTCAGATTTCGGATTTTTTCTCTCTGCTTGCGGTACAGGATATATCCCTTCGCAACATCTGCGTATCCTGCTTTGATCAGAACAGACTCTACACTGTCCTGAATGTCCTCCACTGCAATTTTATGTTCTTTTATCTTCGGTTCAAAATCTGCAGTCACTTTCAGTGCCAACAGATCAATAATATCCTGATTATACTCTTTTTCTCTGGCTTCAAACGCTTTTCGTATCGCCTCGCTGATCTTGGTCAGATTAAATTCTGTTATTTCCCCGTCCCTTTTTGTGACTTGATACATGTTTCGTACCTCTCCTTTCTGCAGCTAAACGCTGTATTTAGTGTATCACCCACATTTTTGAATGTCAATGAAAAACACCAACATCTAGTATGCAGGTTTTCCTTCAAAAACTAGATATTGGCGTTTTCGCCTATTTTATTCAGGTATTGTGTGCATTATAATTGTATTATACAATATAGTTATATACAAGAAGCGCCTCATCGTGCGGATATAAAAACAAATCAAAATCTTATACGAGGAGAATACGTAATGAACAAAATGAAAGACAAAATGCACACAGGAGATCTTTATCTTCCTGGTGATGAAGAAATTATGGAATGGCAGGCACAATGCTTGATAAACTTTATGAATTTAATATGACTCGTCCGATCGAAAGAAAAAAGCGTGAAGCCATGCTGAAAGAAATGTTTGCAGAAATAGGCGAAAACTGTTATATTGAACCTCCGTTTCATTCTAATTTTGGAGGACACCATGTACATTTTGGAAAAAATATCTATGCAAACTTTAATCTTACCTGTGTAGATGACACCCATATTTATGTCGGTGACTATACAATGTTTGGTCCCAATGTTATTATTGCAACCGCCGGACATCCTATCTTACCAGGACTCCGTGAAAAAGGATATCAGTACAACGCACCTGTACATATCGGAAAAAATTGTTGGATCGGAGCAGGTGCTGTCATCCTTCCCGGTATTTCCATTGGAGATAATGTTGTGGTTGGTGCAGGAAGTATTGTAACAAAAGACTTGCCGTCTAACGTTGTAGCAGTAGGAAACCCCTGCAAAGTGCTGCGGGAAATAAACAGTCACGATAAGGAATACTATTTTAAGAACAGAACCATCGATTATAACGACTTATAAAAACAGAACTCCCCACCCATCCATACGCAATCGTCGTGCTTGCGCACTCCAGCAGCGCACTTCGTGCTAGATTGCTTATGTATGGGCGGTGACTGGTGGGAACAGTAACCTTAACATCAAACTCAATTTTCCTGATACAATACAACCGTTCTTTCCAAAACATACTCTGCATGCCTTCTGAATTCGCAGTATTCTTTCACAAGATCCAGTATTTCCCGCAACTTTTCAAACTCAACATATAGAATTGCACAAATCCTGCGCAGCGCATCATTTTCCTCCGACGAGTAATGTCCGTCTACACATGCCAGCAATGCCAGTTCATAAATTAAGATCAATTTTTTGATCTGCATTTTCCACTTTGAGTTTCTAGGCAAACTTTCGAATACTTTCTGATTCCTCTGCATCTTTCTCCCCATCGATTCTGGCCACATACAACATCGCCTGTAAATAGCTCTCTTTTTCCTTTTGAGTCATATCTCAATCCCTCCTGATTTTAATCCTGTTTTTCTTTTACAATTTCTTTCATGTCATGCCTGATCTCATCATCATCTACCGCCGATTTCCGGATCAACTGATTCAGCTTTTGCTCATCCTGATGCGTAAACTTTCTGTTTTCATCTGTTTTTCGCATCATAAGTTTAAAAATCCCCTTCCTTATCTTTTGTTCCTGATGAATATTGCTTCGTTCACGAATCCACGCAGTCAACAAAACTACCAAAAGTAAGATTCCTATATAACCCAGAATCGGATACATAACCGCAACAAGTGTCTTAAATCCTATAAAGCTAAGTACAAACGCAATCCCAACAATCACCAGCATTATTTTTCGAAATCTGGTTTCATTGTCTCCGGCAATTCTTTTTGCCAAAGAATAACAAACACTAAACCCAGTATTAAAAATCATTCCAAAAATTGTAATGGCCATACAAAGACCTAAAACCGGATGTATATTCTGAAGCAGCTTCTGCATTGGCACATTTGCATCTGCTATGAGATCAACTTTTGAGTACAAAAGTAATGCAATCAAAATTGTTATAAGCCCCGTCAGAAACCCTCCCAGAATTCCACCTTTTTCTGCATTTCCAAGTCCCATGATACTTCCGCCCAACACAAACAGCATAGAAGTACTTGTCATCATACATAATGCAAAATAATTCAAAACTGATACATAAATATTAGGCCACTTATAAATGATTTTCTACGCAAAATGGCAAAATTTCGGCATCAGGAAAATCAAGATGTAAGCGCCGGAACAAGGATAAGGTTTTTTATCGATAAACCAGCAGCTATGATCTCTTTTCCAAGAGCCGTTATCAAATATTTATAGGATCCTGGGATTTTTTCAATCAGTCCATGGACTTTCAGACGTTTAAAGATCCTTGTCATGGCAGACGGAGTGATTTTCGGAAGATGCTGGCGGATCTGTTTTCCTTGTATCCCGAATGTCATGTATTCCCCTTTGCTGATGGCTTCCAGTAC
>ENA-OQAA01001420-OQAA01001420.1-human-gut-metagenome-genome-assembly--contig:-NODE-1420-length-12126-cov-2.429119_pt1 | contig 12126 bp, 10 predicted proteins | sample MGYA00242489_ERZ504515 | MGnify/ENA primary metagenome ERZ504515 (study PRJEB26092, sample SAMD00036237) | human gut metagenome | host: Homo sapiens | study: EMG produced TPA metagenomics assembly of...
GGCTCGAAGCCGCCGCGGCATCGCCACCCCGACTGGCTCGCCTTTGTGCAGGGGCGTGGTGCCACGGCTGGCGGCGGCACGCCAACGGCGACGGGCGAGACCCGTTCACCCTCGTCGGAAGCAAAGGGCGCAGGGTTGGAATACGATTCCCTGGGCAGCGCCTGGTGCTTGGCCGCTGAGGCTGCGCTGATGCAGCTGACGGGCGACACCGCCGACCTGCCCGCCATGGAGCGCAGCGAGGTACACTACTATGACGCCTTTATCCGTCGTGCTGAGTGTTACGGCGGCCCGCCGGATACCAGCAAAGCCGTGGACAGCGAGGGTGTGCTGGCCTACATTCGCGTCGCGCGGCTGCTGCACGAGTTGACGGGCAAGGCCGTCTACCTCGACCACCTGCGGGATGCACTGTGCTATGAGTACAGCTTTAAATTCTGCTACAATGTGCCCGTACAGGTCCCGCCGCTGTCCCGCCTCGGCTGGTCGAGCTGCGGCGGCAGCATCACTTCGGTGGCCAACCCGCACATTCACCCTATGTCCTGCACAGTTGCCGACGAGATGTTCTACTATCTGCGCCGCCGCCCCGATGCCTATATTGAATCCCGTTTAAAGGATACGGTGGGCTGGTCGCTGCAGACCTTCAACACCTTTGACCGCGAGTACGACTACGGCCGCGCGGGCTGGATGTCCGAGCGGTTCTGCCACTGCGAGGGTCTGCTGGTGCAGACTACCCCGACGGCAGTCTTGCCAGCACATGGTTTGCGCTGATGCCCTGGGCTTGCGGCAGCGTGCTGGAAGGCGTGTGCGGCACGTGGTGGACTATAAAGAGAAAGAGGAGAATTTGGTATGACGATTGTACACAATCCTATCCTACCCGGATTTTATCCGGATCCATCAATCTGCGCGGTGGGGCGCGATTTTTATCTGGTGAACTCGACGTTCGCCTATTTCCCCGGCGTGCCGATTTTCCACAGCCGCGACCTGGCACACTGGCGCCAGATCGGTAATGTGCTGACGCGCCCCTCGCAGCTGCCGTTGGACGGCTGCCGCCACTCCCGTGGCATCTATGCGCCGACACTCCGCTACCATGACGGCACATTTTATCTCATAACAACGAATATTTCTGGTGGCGGAAACTTCATTGTGACCGCCCAAGACCCCGCAGGCCCGTGGTCGGAGCCGTATTGGCTGGGCGACGTCGCCCAAGGTATCGACCAAGCCTGCTGTTTGACGACGATGGCCGCTGCTATTATGTGGGAAACCGCCCTAATCCCGCAGGCGAGCAATACGGAGGCGATTGGGAAATTTGGGCGCAGGAATTGGACTTGACCACGATGCGGCTGACGGGGGAGAGCCATGCTTTGTGGAAAGGTGCACTGCGGGACGTCATCTGGCCCGAAGGTCCACACCTCTATAAAAAGGACGGGATGTATTACTTGATGATCGCTGAGGGCGGCACCGGGCCGAACCACAGTGTGTCGGTAGCACGCAGCAAACACGTTTTTGGCCCGTATGCCGGCAATCCGAACAATCCTATTCTGACCCACCGCCACTTGGGCTCACAGTACCCCGTGACCTGTGTTGGACATGGTGACCTTGCCGCCGATGCGGAGGGAAACTGGTATATGGTTATGCTGGGAATGCGCCCCTGCGGCGGTCATACCCTTATGGGCCGCGAAACATTCTTAGCCCGCGTGGAGTGGCAAAACGCTGGCCTGTTGTGAATCCGGGCGTCGGAAAGTTGGAGGAAACGTTCCCGGTGCCCCTGCCGGAAGAACGCACTGCAGAGACGCCTTTGGTATACACCTTCCCTACGCCGGAGTTGCCGCCGGAGTTTCTAACGCTGCGCGGGCCTGTGCCGTGGCAGGCCGACGGACGCCTTCTGCTGCCGCTTTTGCCTGCCGCCCTACATGACCTGCACACGCCCGCCTACGCGGCGTTGCGCGTCTGTGGAGTGGACTGGCAGGCAGAGACGCAGTTGGACTTCACGCCACGCACACAATTTGAGACTGCGGGCCTTGCCTATGTGCAGAGTAGTTTTTCCCATCTGCGCGCAGAAAAAGTGCTTACAGACGATGGCTTTGCATTGCGCTTGACGACCCGTGAAAATGACAAAGATAAAATTTTGGCCGAGCAGTCCATCCCCGACGGGCCGCTGATTCTGCGGCTGATTGCCCACAGGTTGCATATGGCTGTGTATTATGTGGTGGGCGGCAGCACTGCCTGCCTGGCCGATGCTATCGACCTACGTCCCTACAGCACAGAGTCTGCGGGAGCTTCACCGGATGCACGGTAGGCATGTACGCCAGCGCAAATGGAGCGATAAGCGATAGCAAAGCTTCCTTCTCGTGGTTTGCCATGCGGAATCTGTAATAAAATAGGCTGCCCCGCATAAAAGACGGGACAGCCTTCGGTACATAATTTACACCGTATCGAATTTGAAAGTCGTCTGCAACGCATGCCAATTATGGGAGTGCCATCGACCATCTGAAATACCGGCACGATGAGTTTCATCTGGTTCCCGTTCTGGATGAAAGCGGGAATATAGCTGGAAAAAATTTTATAAAGAACGCACGGACGAAAAATATTCCGGAAATTCATGTACAAATGATGGCGAACGACAACCGAACAACAGACAGCACAAAAGCACCCCCTGCACCAAAAGCACAATGCTTTCCGGTGCAGGGGGTGTTATGGTTCAGTTCAGCCGGTCAGCCAAAACCATCAATCTTCGATCGTGATTTTGGTGATGACAGGCATCTGTTTGGGCTTGTTCCAGGTTTCAGGGCCGTAAGTGGGCTGGTTGGCAATGGCGTCCAGCACATCAAAACCGCTCTCCATTTCGCCAAAGGCGGCGTAACGGCCGTCCAGCTTGGCAGCATCCTTGTGAACAACAAAGAACTGCGTGCCGGCGGTATCAAAGTCATCATCGCGCGCCATAGAAAGGGCACCGCGGATATGCTTGAGCGGGTTGTTGACGCCATTTTCCGTAAACTCGCCCTTAATATGCCAATCACTGTCCGTCATGATGTCATTGTCCGGCGAACCGCCCTGAATGACATAATCCTTAACGATGCGGCACCAACACAAACCATCATAAAAACCGCTGCGTGCAGTTTTCACAAAGTTTGCCACGGTGAGGGGGGCATATTCCGGGTACAGCGTAAAAACCATAGTACCAAAGTCCCTGGTTTCAATCGTGCAGCGCATTAGCCGACCTTCACATCCTTGAAGAACAGGTTGCCGGAAGCAGTCATGTAGAAACCGCTGATGTTGTCATGCATCAGGTAGTTGTTGGACTTGTAGTACAGGGGCAGAACAGCGTAATCGTTGGAAACGATAGCGTCAGCCTGCAGGGTCAGCTCAGCAGCTTGGCCGGATCGTTCTCAGCCTTGACCTGCTCAACCAGAGCGTCATAATCAGCGTTGGAATAGAACAGGTTGTTGGAAGAATCGCCGGTCTTGCACAGGGGCAGGAAGCTCATGGGGTTCACGTAGTCAGCGCTCCAGCCCATGGCAGCAACCTGATAGTTGCCTTTCTGAACGTCGTCATAGAAGATGCTCCACTCGTTGGAGGAAACTTCAACATTGATGTTCAGGTTGTTCTTCAGCATTTCAGCCATAGCTTCAACGACCTTCTTGACGGTGTCGTTGTCGTAGTAGCTCAGGGTCAGAGTGGGGAAGCCTTCGCCGTTGGGGTAGCCAGCCTCTGCCAAGCAGCCTGGCGCCCTCAACGTCAGCGGTAGCGGACAGGCCAAAGCTTTCGCGGCCTTCGGTGATATCCTTGCCATCAACAGAGTAGCCGGGGGCCAGGAAGCTGTAAGCGGGCTGTGCATCGACCTGCACAACATTGTCGATGATGGACTGACGGTCGATGGCCAGGCAGATTGCCTTGCGGACCAGAACGTTGTTCACAGGCTCGGCAGAGCAGTTGAAGTCATAGTAAACAGTGCCGTAGCTGGGGCTGGTCTGCACACCGGCATTCTCGGCCTTCAGGCGGGCAAAGTCAGAGGAAGGAATGCTGGCAACGCCGTCAACCTCGCCGGACTCGTAAGCGGTCAGAGCAGTTGCCTGATCCAGAACGTAGCGGAAGGTGACCTTCTGCAGGGAGACATTCTCAGCATCCCAGTAGTTCTCGTTCTTTTCCAGAATGACGTTTTCGTTCATGCTCATGCTGGCGATCTTGAAGGGGCCGTTGCAGATATAGGTATCTGCTTCGGTGGACCACTTGTCGCCGTTGGCTTCAACGGTGGCCTTCTGAACAGGGGAGAAGGTCCACATGCTCAGGATGTCGATGAAATAGGAGGTGGGCTGGATCAGGGTGATCTCCAGGGTCTTGTCGTCCAGAGCCTTCACGCCCAGGTCGTCAGCGGTGGCGGTGCCATCGTAATACTCCTGAGCATTCTTGATGTAATCGGTAGCCATGCTGACGTACTGTGCGGCGGTGGCCGGGGTCAGAACGCGCTGAATGGTGTAAACGTAATCTTCAGCGGTCAGGTCGCTGCCATCGCTCCACTTCAGGCCGTCGCGCAGGTGGAAGGTGTAGGTCAGGCCGTCGTCGCTGATATCCCAGCTTTCAGCGTTGCCGGGAACCAGGGTGCCGGTGCTGTCATAGGTAACAAGGCCTTCGAAGCAGTTGATCAGAACATACTGTGCGAAGGAGTTGTTGGTCACGCTCGGATCCAGGCCGTCGGGAATGTTGTTCAGAACAAAGGTCAGTTCCTGGGCGGCATCACCGGTAGACTCGGAGGAAGCGGTGGTGGAAGTTGCTTCGCTGCTGGCAGCAGAAGAAACATCGGAGATGTTCTGGGGCTCATTGGAAGCGCCGCAGGCGCTGAGCAAGGAGACCGCCAGCGTGCCGGCAAGAGCGGCACTGATGACTTTCTTTTTCATGTGTATCCCCCTCGAAAAAAAATAATGTATGTTTGCCGTTCCTTTGCACCGGCAGGGCGCAACAAACCGGCAGGGGAGCCAAAACGGAACAGCACCGTGTTGCATATCCCGCTTTGGCCGCCGGTACCCGTTTGCGGCAGGCTGCCGGAACAAGAAACGGAGAAACCAAAATAAAAAGGCTTAATACAGGTGGCAGGCCACAAAATGGCCGGGTGCGGCTTCCTTCATAGCCGGGGTCTGCTCGCTGCAAATGGGCTTTGCATAGGGGCAGCGGCCACAGAACCGGCAGCCGGGTTTCGGGTTGACCGGGCTGGGCAGATCGCCCTCCACACCAGCGCTCGCATGGGCGCGGGCCAGCTTGGGGTCCGCGATGGGAATGCAGCTCAGCAAGCCCTTGGTGTAGGGGTGCAGCGGGTTTTTGTAGATCTCTTCGGAATCGCTGCTTTCCACCAGCTGGCCCAGGTACATCACGCCGATATCATCCGAAACGTAACGCACCATCGAAAGGTCGTGGGCGATAAACAGGTAAGAGGTACCTTCGGCCTGCTGGTAGTCACGCAGCAGGTTGACGACCTGCGCCTGAATGGAAACGTCCAGTGCGGAGATGGGCTCATCACAGATGACCAGCGCGGGGTTCAGCACCAGGGCGCGGGCAATGCCGACGCGCTGGCGCTGGCCGCCGGAAAACTCATGGGCATACCGTCCGGCGTGTTCTGCCGTCAGGCCAACGCGGTTCAGCATGGCAAAGACTTTTTCGTCAACTTCCTGCTTGCTTTGCAAACATGGTGGGCTTTCAGCGGCTCGGCAATGATATCGCGCACCGTCATGCGGGCGTTCAGCGAAGCATACGGATCCTGGAAGATCATCTGCATGTTGCGGCGCACCGGCTGCATCTGGCGGGGCTTGAGGTGGGCGATATCCTGCCCGTTGAAGATGATCTTGCCCTGCGAAGGCTCATAAATGCGATGATGGTGCGTGCGCAGCTGCTTTTGCCGCAGCCAGACTCGCCAACCAGGCCAAAGGTGCGGCCGCGGCGCAGCGTAAAGTTGACGTCATCTACTGCATGAACTTCCGCGTGCGGGCCGACAGAAAAGAATTTTGTCAGGTGCTCTACCTGAAGAATGGGCTGTTCCATTAGTGTGCCTTCCTTTCGGCTTCTGCCAGTTTTTCATGCAGAGGATTGCCCTCGGCCGGGGCGTCCGGCTGCAGCAGCCAGCAGCGTGCCTGACGGCTGCCAACCTGGACAAACGGCGGGCACTCGGCTGCGCAGATGTTGCGCGCAACTGGCAGCGGGAAGCAAACGGGCAGCCTTGGGGGGCTTGGTCATATCCGGCGGGCTGCGGGGATGGACTGCAAGCGCTCGCTCTTATCCTTGGTCAGGCCGGGGATGGAGGCCAGCAGGCCCATGGTGTAGGGGTGCAGCGGGTTTTCAAACAGATCGTTGATCTCCGCTTCCTCCATCACAAGGCCGCCGTACAGAACAACAACGCGGTCGCACAGCTCAGCCACAACGCCCAGGTCATGGGTGATAAAGATGATGCTGGTGCCGTATTCCTCCTGCAGGGAGCGCATCTGTTTCAAAATCTGGTGCTGGATGGTCACATCCAGGGCGGTGGTGGGCTCGTCCGCAATCAGCAGGTCGGGGTGGTTGGCCAGCGCCATGGCGATCATGACGCGCTGGCGCATACCGCCGGAAAATTCATGCGGGTAGGATTTCAGCCGCTTTTCGGCTTCGGGAATACGTACTTCGCGGAACAGCTCCAGCGTGGCAGCCTGCAGCTCGTCGCGCTTCATCTCCGGGTGGTGTACATGGATCATTTCGGCAACCTGTTTGCAACGGGAATCAGCGGATTCAGGCTGGACATGGGTCCTGAAACACCATGGCGATCTTCTGGCCGCGGATTTCGCGCATCTGCTTATCGCTGACTTTGGTCAGGTCGGTGCCTTCAAATTCAATTTTGCCGTTTTTAATGCGGGCAGTATCGGCCAGCAGGCGCAGGATGGACATGGAAGTAACGCTTTTGCCGCTGCCGGATTCACCAACGATACCAAGGATCTCGCCCTTATGCACTTCAAAGCTGACGCCGCGCACAGCCTGCACTTCGCCGGAGGAAGTCATAAAGGAGGTTTTCAGATCCTCTACCTTCAAAATCGTCTCGCTCATTTTGCTCTCCTTACTTCTTCAGCTTCGGGTCCAGTGCATCACGCAAACCATCGCCGACAAAGTTAAAGGCAAACATGATCACACAAATCATCAAAGCAGGGATCAACAGCTCGTGCGGGCTGGTGCGCAGGTTGGCAGATGCATCGTTGCACATGGTGCCAAGGCTGGCCAGCGGGGCTGCAGGCCGATGCCCAAATACCCCAGGAAAGCTCCATAAAGATGGCAGAGGGGATGAGCATGGTAATGGTAACAAGGATGGAGCCGAGCGCGTTGGGAATCAGGTGGTCAAACAGAATCGTTGTGGCAGAGGAACCAATGGTCTTGGCGGCAAGAACGAATTCCTGCTGCTTCAGGCTCAGGATCTGGCCGCGCACAACACGGGCATATCCACCCAGTACACGCTGCCCAAGGCAACAATGATGCTCTGGATACCGGCACCCAGCACCTGCATGATCAGGATAACATACAGCGTCAGGGGAATGGTGGAGATAATATCCACAATACGCATCATGATCATATCCACGGTGCCGCCAGGTAACCGGAAATACCGCCGTACAGAATGCCGATGATGAGGTTGACGAACGCAGCCATCAAGGCAACCAGCATGGAAATGCGGGTGCCGTACATCAGGCGGGTCAGCACATCGCGGCCCAGGGCGTCAGTGCCAAGGATGTAGGATTTGTTCAACATCGTCTTGGACGGGTAGATGCTGCCGGTGGCTTCATCGGCAATGACATAGGGGCTGCCGCCGTAATACAGGGCAACCTCGGTGCCGTCGGCATCAAAGATGGTCATGGATTTATCGGATTCATCGCGCACCTTGCGCAACTGGCCGCTCAGTTTGCCGTCCGGGGTAACGGAGATGACTTTCAGGGCGGTGGTAATGTACAGGTAGTCGCCGTTGGGGATCTGGTAAACCTTCATGACCGGCGGAACGTTGACAACTTCCAGATTCTGCACGGAGTAATCATACGGGGTAAACAGGGGGCCGACCAATGCAAAAAGCATCAGGGCGATAATAATCACAAAACCGGCGATGGCCGTCGGCTTGCGGCGGAAACGGAACCAGACGTCACCTGCAAAAGTGCGGCTTTTGGACCAGATTTTTTCACGGTCGCTGTTATCGGTAGCAAGCGGTTCCCACTTGTTCTGTGCGGTTAAATCTGCCATAAGTGTTTTCACCTTTCCTCAACATTACGCGTCAAACTTGATTCTGGGGTCGATCAGGCAGTAGAAGATATCGACCAAAAGCACCATTGCCATCAGGAAAGCAGCAAAGAAGATGGTAACGCCCATGATGGTGGTGTAGTCGCGCTGGGTCACGCTGTTTACAAAGTAATAGCCAATGCCGGGAATGGCGAAGATCTTTTCTACAACAAAGCTGCCGGTCAAAAGGCCAGCCACCGTGGGGCCAAGCACCGTGATGACGGGGATCAGCGCATTGCGCAGGGCATGCTTGGTAACAACGGCGAACTCGGTCAGGCCCTTGGCGCGGGCGGTGCGGATGTAATCCTGGCCCATAACTTCCAGCAGGCTGGAGCGCATCAGGCGGGCCAGGTAGCTGACGGAATAGCCGCCCATGGCGATGACGGGCAGGATGTAGCTCTTCCAGCTGTCCAGGCCGAAGGTAGGCAGTACGTTCAGCTTAAAGGAGAATACATAAATCAGCACGGAGGCGATCACGAAAGACGGAATAGTAACGCCGATGGTGGCAATGGCCATCAGCAGCATATCCTGCCATTTGCCGTTTTTCAGCGCGGCCAGTATGCCCATGGGGATGGAGGTAAGCAGCACAAACACCAGGGTGACAAGGCCCAGCTTGGCGGATACCGGCGCACCGGTGGCAATAAAATCGTTGACGGTTTTGCCGGTATATTTATAGGAAGGGCCGAAATCGCCATGCAGCAGGCTGCCCAGATATTTGACAAACTGCACCGGCATGGGCTGGTCCAGGCCGTACTTGGCTTCCATGGCCTGGGTAACCTCTTCCGGCACGCCCTTGGTGTTGGTGAACGGGCCACCGGGAATGGAGTGCATCAGGGTGAAGGTAATCAGAATGATCATAAACATGGCAATGATCATGGTTCCGATGCGCTTCAGGATAAATTTAACCATTACGTTTCCTTCTTTCGTGTGCACGGCCGCCGCACAGGGAATGGCGCCCCGACGGCTGCTCTGTGGCCATAGTGTGCACATGCGTTGTTCCTGGCGGCGGTACAGACTGACAATCCAGCCGCCTTATAATTATCTTATTATATAGCGGCAGCTTGCGGTTGTCATCAATTTTTATTCATATTTTTTTTACCTTTATAAAAATATCCGATTTACATACAAAACAAACAGCGACGGTGAAAAAATGTGTAGAATAAGACCATGGATTATGAGGGAAAAAGCGATGAACAAAGCAAATGTGTCCTTGTGATGAGAACAAAAAAAGAGAAAATATGGGAATGAATGCAGTATTGCCGACCCGGAAAGTTGGAAATTCCAGCGGGGCGGGCTTTGTATGGGTGGTTTAACGGTTTAACGCTCTAGTGAATCGCTGTGATGGTTGAAACAAAGCGCAATGCTCTGCCGCTGGAACGTGGGAAAGCGCTTCCGGCGCAAAATCGTGGGATCACTGCGGAATGGCAGGGGAACAAGCAGCGTACAAGGGGATGTGGTGGACTGTTTATGTGCGGAAAAAGGAAAAGTGAGACGAATGGAGGCGGACGGAGAACATACATAAGCCCAAAGGGATGCCCAACTCATCAAGTGAAACACGGCGCGAAAAAGCAATAACGGCCACAGCGAGATAGCCGAAACACAGATCAAAACGCAAAAAGGCAATGGAAACGCAGCAAAATAGCAGAGGTGAGGAACAACAGAGCAAAATATCTGTCCTTGAATGGAATACACAAAATACAGGGAGTGGAAACGGCGTATGCAAGCCGCCAAAACTGTATATATAACACAAAATCTCGAATATATATACAGTTTAACGGTAAAGACTCCTCCGATGATAAAAGCGTAAAAATCGGCTATCCATGGCACAGGAAGCCAGGATGGCGGCAGGCGCTGCAAAGTCAAAAGGTGCAGAATCTTTCCCGATATGTCCTCTATGCAAAAACATTTTTGTTCTGCATCCCCGATTCCCGCACCTGTTCGGGGGAAGTTTTGGTATTTCCGTATCAGATAGAAAACAGCAGGCCTGTGCTGCGGCAGTACAGATTTGCGGGGCGTTCTGCTTTCCCTATACCGCAGGGGGGCTGCATATTGCAGAAAAATTACCGTTTCCCCGGTGCAGAATGGATGGCATATTCATTTATAGTGTGATAGAACGATTTCATTGAGTTAGCCAAAACTAATGTGGCAGCAAAGAGCAGCACCACGAAAGAATGGCTGCCGGAAACCATGCCGTAACCCACGGTCCACAGCAGAATGTTGAACACCGTCACAAAAGCGCTGGCATGAAGTGCAACGGGCGCAAAATTCCAGCCATCCTCACCCTCAATACGGTTATAAAGTTATAAGCAGCCTGAAGCATTGCCGCACATGGTACCGGGAGAATCTTTAAGTGATTTAAGGAGATTTAGAGATAGGAATGGGGCGATGGGCAGAATGTTTAAGCCAAACACGTAATTTCGCTAAAGCTCTGTTTAGCGAAATATAGAGGAGAGACAGAACAATCATCTTTATCACACGAATTGCACTACTACTAAAAAGCGCAGAATCCACTGTCGCCATCGAACCAATAGCACCGTACAGTATCAAGATTTTCATCTCATTTTGATACTGTACAATGCGATCGGAAGTCTGCTGGATCATTACTTTTGTGGCGTCAATCTGGCTTTGCGTTTCCGGTTCATATCGCGCAGGTCAATGCCGTCTGCCAGAATGCCGCCAGAAAAGCTGGCGTGCGCCGCTGCACAGGCTGCGCTGGCTTCGTCACCATCAGCATTATGCTTTTGATGGACCCTGCAGTGGATGCCGTGGGCGGCTGGACAACGCGGACGATGTATCAGAGATCATGCAGCGCTCACCTGTCGGTTCCCGTTTTGCCGTATAATTCTGCTGCTTTAACAAGAACGAAAATCTTTACGGCGGCAAAGAAATGCTGTATACTAAGGTGTAAAGACATCTTGGAGAAAATACTGTGGACAGGGAGCAAATGCTATGAATGACGAAAAAATCACCCTTGATCTTGTGATTGATGTGCAGAAAGATTTTATTACCGGGGCACTGGCCAACACACAGGCGCAGGCCAATGTGGCGCACCTGGCAGAGACCGCGCGGGCACACGCGCAGGCCGGGCACTGGATGTTCTTTACCCGCGATACCCACCAGGACAACTACCTGACCACGCGGGAGGGCCGCAGCCTGCCGATCGAGCACTGCATTGAGGGTGAGGATGGCTGGAATTTTGCGCCCGAACTGGAAAACGTCATGGCGGACACCGAACCGGAAGTGTGCCACATTGTGGACAAACCCACGTTCGGCAGTTATATGCTGCCCAGTGAGATTCTGGATGAACTGATGGCACACAACAAGGCTGTTGAAGATATTGAAAAAATTGTTATTTATGGCTACTGCACCGATATCTGCGTGATTAGCAACGCCATGGTACTGCGTGCGGCTTTCCCGGAAACAGAGATCGAAGTTTTGTCGGACTGCTGCGCCGGGGTAACGCCCCAGAGCCACCAGACCGCGCTGGATGCCATGCGGGCCTGCCAGTTTACAATCATATAATAGGTGATGAAATAAAAAATACCGTGCAGCTTTTTTGAACTGCACGGTATTTTTATCTGTTTGTCAGCTGACGCAGCTGGTTCAGGTCCTCCCGCGTATCCACATCCCTCAGTTCGGCATCGTTCCGGGCGGACACAAGGCAGACGGAACCGGGGTGGGCCCGCGCAACGGCATTGCCGCCGCGGCCATCCGGCAGGTGAAGCAGCTCCGAAAATAATCCGCGCCGAACAGCACTGGGCTGCCGGGGGTGCATCGGCAGCGCACAGCCGCACAATGGCATCGGGGGCCGCTGCCAGCGCCAGTGCTTCCACACTTGCTGCGTGAGCAGCGGCCTGGTCCCCCGGC
>ENA-OQAA01001421-OQAA01001421.1-human-gut-metagenome-genome-assembly--contig:-NODE-1421-length-12125-cov-3.208868_pt1 | contig 12125 bp, 21 predicted proteins | sample MGYA00242489_ERZ504515 | MGnify/ENA primary metagenome ERZ504515 (study PRJEB26092, sample SAMD00036237) | human gut metagenome | host: Homo sapiens | study: EMG produced TPA metagenomics assembly of...
GATCGATGCTCTTGAGGCACTCGATGAGGGGCTTGAAGGTGGCGGCGCGGACGCGTCGAGGATCTTCTTGTTGCGCTGCTCGGGTTCGACGCGCTCCTTGGGGTAGCCCTGACCGTGGCCGAAGCCGAACAGCTTCTCAAAGCAGTACTCGAGGTTCAGCTCACCGCCCCAGCCGAAGCCCTTGGCGAAAGGCATGGCCACGGCGTTGCCGTCGTTGACGTGGGCGAAGGTGTAGGCGTCCACGGGGTCCTCCACATGGCCGCAGATGACGCCGGGGAAGCTGTTCAGGCCAGCATGGCGCCCTCGCCGGTGCCGCAGCCGGTGATGACGTAGTCGGCAGCGCCGCTGTTGAGCAGGATGGCGGCGAGGATGCCGCACTGCACATAGGTCAGCTGTGCGGCGTCATCGGCAGCGTACATGCCGTAGTTGACCACCTCGTGGCCCATCGGCGCTACGACCTTCTTCAGAGCGGCCTCGATGATGCCGTTCTTTGCGGCCTGGCTGTTCTCGTTGATAAGCGCGATCTTCATAGCGATATCTCCTTTATGCAGACTATTCATGACAGTGCTTTGGATTGTATGATGTCCTACAATCTTCTTGCCTTTATCATACACACCGCGCAAGGAAATGTCAACAGGCATTTTCAAACTATGCAAGATTTTTCGTGTTTCATTCACAAATTTCAGGCGAAATACGGCAATTGAAGCTCTTTGTTCAAAAAACAACCGTTTTTTCAAAAGGTGTTTGACATCATACAATAGACCGCGCTATAATTGTTCTAAGAAAAACAGGAGCGCAGCTTTGCACATCCCTGCTGCGGGGGCTGTTTTTGTACCCCAAAATATCCTATTGCGTATTTTTAAAGAGGAGGAGGCTGGTCCTTATGGCAGAACCGGCAACAGAACTGAACAGTCTGAAGCGGGTGTCTATCGTGCAGCAGGTGGAGCAGGTCATTGCAGACCGTATTGTGGACGGTACCTATGCGGTGGATACCAAGCTCCCTGCGGAGATGACCCTGAGCAAGCAGCTGGGAGTGGGGCGCGGTACCGTGCGGGAAGCATTCCGCTTGTTGGAGGCAAAGGGGCTTGTAGAGATCCGCCCCGGGCGCGGAGCCTTTGTGGCAAGTGATAAGGAGGCGGGCGCAGAGCAGACAGTGCAGTGTTCAGAGTCAACGAAATGGAGCTTTTGGACTGCGTGCAGGTGCGCAACGCACTGGAGCCGCTGGCTGCCCGCCTGATGGCAGAGCGCAGCCAGCCCGAGGATCTGTTGGAACTGCAACACATCCATCAAAAAATTTGTCGAAGCAGTGGAAAAACAGGATGCTGCCACCATTGCAAAGTATGACGAAAAATTCCACACCAGCATCGTCAAAGCCAGTCGGAACCAACTGCTGATCAAGATCAACCATCAGACCTGTGAGCGCATCAAAAACTTCCGGCAGCGCACCTTCCAGCACAACCAGAACGCCTTGAACGCCATTATGCCCCACGCCAAAATTCTGGCAGCTCTGCAGGCAGGGGATGCTGATGCCGCCGAGCATTATATGCACAGCCATCTGGAGTTGGTGGCACAGGATCTGATCAGCATGACCAGGGACGGAAACGTCTCCTTATAAGAGGAAAAAAAAAAGCACAGCCAAGTTAAAAAGCATACGCAGGCACCCGCAGGCGCTGCTCCGCTTCTTTGGAAAGCGGGGGGCGGCTGCGGGTGCTTTTTTGCAAAATTGTAGGACGGTGCAACATATTTTGCCGCTTTTGAGACGAAAAATTGCAACATCCGTGCGGGTTTTGCAACATGGATACAAGCTTTTGTGCAAAGAGATAAAAAAACGATATATTTTTAGGTGATTCTGGAAATTGAAATTCTTTGCAAAGTAAGGTATTCTATAAGCATAAATACGGATTGTCCTACAATCTACAACATCGGACTTCTCGTCAATCAAACGATTCGGCAGAAGCAGCTGCACGAAAAATGCTTCTGCCCAAGAAAACAGGAGGACACTGTTATGAAAAAGATCTCTCGCCGCAGCTTTCTGAAGGTCGCCGGTATCGGCGCAGCAGCTTTGGGTCTGGCCGCTTGCGGCGGCTCTTCCGCAAGCACTACCACCAGCACCGCCAGCTCCACCGCAGCTTCCGCAGGCGGCAGCGATGCCGATTTTACCAACACTACCCTGACCCTGTACAGCCCCGGCGGCGAAAACAGCGTACCCACCAAGACCATCATCAAGTACGGTGAGCTGATCGAAGAGGCTACCGGCGGCGCAGTCAAGTGCGATGTGCAGTACGGCGGCACGCTGGGCAACGATGCCGAGGCGATCGAGTCCACCCGTATGGGCACCATTGATCTGATCTTTGCAGGTACTTCCGGCTTTACTTCCTTCTACGACAAAGCTAAGGTCATGGATCTGCCTTCCTGTTCACCAGCGCCGAGGAAGCCAACGAGGTGCTGAACAGCACCGACATCGGCGAGCAGATCTTTGCCGACTTCGGTGATTACGATCTGGTCTATCTGGCTGAGGGCGACAACGGTATGCGTCATGTTTCCACCGTCAAGAGCTGGGGCCAGATCGAGAAGGCTGACGACGTGATCGGCTTGAAGATCCGCGTGCCCCAGAGCCAGATGTACACCGACTGCTGGAGCACGCTGGGCGCTACCCCCGTGGCACTGGCTCTGACCGAATTGACCACCGCCCTGAGCAATGGCACCGCACAGGCACAGGACAACGCCACCTACCACGAAGTAGCAAATGCTACTTGGGACGATATCGGCTACTTCAGCTTTATCAATTATATGTGGATGGGCTGCACCATGGCTGCCAACAAGACCGCTTGGGGCAAGCTGAACGAGACCACCCAGAATGTGCTGCGCGAGAAGGCAAAGGAAGCTGCACAGTTCAGCTTTGACTGCATCGCTGAGGATAACGTGACTGCCCGCAAGACCATGGAAGAGGGCGGTGTGCAGTTCTGCGATAACCCGGACATCGACTCCTTCAAGAAGAAGCTGGACATCCCCGCATACTACACCCGTTATGCCAGCGAGGCATGGTACGATCAGAGCCTGGTCGACACCATCTACAACTACGGCAATAAGTAAGACGGGAATCTCCCGAAGTTCGTTGTATTTGCAGCGGCGCAGGCCGATTTTCGGATGGGCCTGCGCCTTTTTTAACAAAGGAATGGCAACATGAAAGTTTTGACAAAGATCACAGACACCATTTCCAAGGTGGCTGAGTGGATCATTATGGCAATGATCCTTGGCTTGGTTGGACTGATCGTGACCGAGCTGTGCCGCCGCAACTTTTTGAACCAAAGCTGGCTGCCCACCACCGAACTGTGCGGTATCCTGTTTTTGTGGATGGCATTTATCGGCATCATCCCCCTGTACAACAAGTCCGGTCTGATCCGGCTGGATTTCCTTGTTACCCGCCTGCATGGTATTGCTGCCGAGATCGTGTGGTACATCACCGATTTGGTAGGTCTGGGTCTGGGCGTCGTGATGATCATGGCCTTCAATGCACAGTACCGCTTTGTGCCTCCCGCACCTATGCCACCATGCCCAATGTTCACTATACTATCCAATACATCCCTATGCGATTGCCGGTGTGTTCATTGCGCTGAAGAGCTTTGAGATGCTGGTCGGCCACATTGCCGCTAAGAAAGGAGGGAAGGCTGCATGATCCTCTTCCTGCTTGCATTTGTTGCATTTCTGATCATTGGCATTCCCATCTCGGTGTCCATCGGCTTCTCTGCCGTGCTGGGCTGCCTGTCTCTGGGCTACCCGCTGGTGGTCATCGGTCAAAAGATGGTTTCCGGTATTGACAGCTGGCTGCTCATCGCCATTCCGCTGTTCATTCTGGCGGGCAACCTGATGAACGCCGGTAAAATCACCGACGAGCTGTTCGGCACCGCCCGCGAGCTGGTGGGCTGGATTCCCGGTGGTCTGGGTCACGCCAACGTGCTGGCCTCGGTCATCTTTGCCGGCATGTCCGGCTCTGCTTCTGCCGACGCTGGCGGTCTGGGCGCTATCGAGATCAAGGCCATGCGTGACCACGGCTACGACGATGATTTCTCCGCTGCCGTTACTGCTGCCTCCTCGGTCATCGGCCCCATCTTCCCGCCCTCGATCCCGCTGATCATATACGGCGCGTCGGCCTCGGTCAGTGTGTCCAAGCTGTTTATGGGCGGTGTGATCCCGGCGCTGGTCATGGCAGTGCTGATGATGGTGCTCATCTACATCTACGCCGTCAAGCGCGGCTACGAGCGCACCGCTTTCAACCTGCGCAATCTGGCGCGTCAGTTCGTTCATGCGCTGCCTGCCTGCATCACCCCCGTAATCATTCTGGCAGGCTTTACGCTGCTGGTTCACCCCCACCGAGGCCTCTGCAGTGGCAACCATCTATGCGCTGATTATCTCTGTGCTGGTCTATAAGAGCATGGATCTCAAAACCTTCCTTCAGTGCCTGAAGGAAAGTGCCATCTCCTCTGCAAACACACTGTTCATCATCGGTACTTCCACCCTGTTTACCTACGTCATGGCCAAGGAGGGCATCTCCGCCCTCATCGCAAACACCATCACCGGTGTTTCCTCCAACCCGGCGGTTGTCATGTTCATTATCAACATCATCCTGCTGATCCTTGGCATGGTCATGGAGCCCGGCGCTATCCTGACCCTGATGCTGCCCGTGCTGCTGCCCATCGCCAACACCATGGGCTACAATCTGGTGTACTTCGGCGTTGTGGTGGTGCTGAACCTGATGATCGGTCAGGTCACTCCTCCCTTCGGCGTGTGTCTGTTTGTCATTTCGGACGTGAACAAGATCAAGCTGGAGCGCATTTACAAAGCGATCCTGCCCTTCCTGGTTCCGCTGTTGATCACGCTGGCTGTCACCTGTACCTTTCCGCAGGTCGTTACCTTCCTGCCGGATATGCTGCTGGGTGCAACGGCTGCGTAAAAACGTACATCTTCAAATCTGATTGAGAGGGATACATATTATGGAACTTGCTATGCAACAGGAAAAAGCAAAGCAGCTGCGCGCAGACATCATCAAGATGCTGTATCTGTGCCAGTCCGGCCACCCGGGCGGATCGCTGTCTCTGGTGGAAATGCTGATGGCTATCTACTATAACACCGCTCATGTGGACCCCAAGAACCCCAAGTGGGAGGATCGTGACCGCATTGTGCTGAGCAAGGGTCACGGCTGCCCGGCACAGTACGCCATTCTGGCAGATCTGGGTTTCTTCCCCCGGGAGGATCTGTGGACCTGCGCAAGCTGCACAGCCACCTGCAGGGCCATCCCGACTGCAACAAGACGCCGGGCATTGATGTGAACACCGGATCTCTGGGACAGGGCGTCAGCGTAGCAGGCGGTCTGGCTATGGCAGCCAAATACCTGCACAAAGACTACCGGGTATACGCCATTCTGGGCGATGGCGAGATCCAGGAAGGTCAGGTGTGGGAGGCAGCGAGAGCGCTGTGAAGTACGGTCTGGACAATTTTGTGGTTCTGCTGGATCACAATGGGCTGCAGATCGACGGCACCAACGATCAGGTCATGCCGGTGGGCGATCCCTGCGCCAAGTTTGCCGCCTTCGGGTTTGAGACCGTCAAGGTGGATGGCCATGATATTCAGGCCATCGTGGATGCCATTCAGGCACCCGTCACCCCGGGTAAACCCCGTTTCATCTGCTGCGAGACCGTGAAGGGCAAGGGCGTTCCTTTATGGAAAACGTGGTCGGCTGGCACGGCAAGGCACCCAATAAGGAAGAGTACATCAAGGCTATGAAAGAACTGGGGGTAGAAGTAGATGGCTGAAAGTAAATCTATGCGCGTCGCCTACGGCGAGGCATTGCGCGATATCGGTGGTCTGAATGAGAAGGTCGTCGTCTGTGATGCAGACCTTGCACACGCTACCATGACCAACATCTTTGCCGAGAAGTATCCCGAGCGGTTCTTCAACTTCGGCATTGCCGAAGCCAACATGACCTGTGCTGCAGCAGGCATGGCACACAGCGGTCTGATCCCCTTCATCAGCACTTTTGCACTGTTTGGTACCGGCCGCGCCTACGAGCAGATCCGCAACAGCATTGCCTACGTCAATGCCAACGTCAAGGTGGCGTGCAGCCACAGCGGATTGTGCGTGGGCGAGGACGGCGGCAGCCATCAGACTGTGGAAGACATTGCCCTGATGCGCGTTGTGCCCAACATGACCATTCTGGTACCCTGCGACCCCATTGAGACCCGTAAGGCGGTTAAGGCAGCGATCGACATCAAGGGTCCTGTGTACATCCGCGTGGCACGTCCGGTGTCCGATGTGTACACCGAGGAGGACACCCCCTTTATCCCCGGCAAGGCCAACGTGATGAAGGATGGCTCTGATGTGGCGATCTTTGCTACCGGACTGATGATCCCGGAAGCTTTGAAGGCAGCGGATGCGCTGGAGGCCAAGGGCATCAGCACCGCTGTTGTCAACTTCCACACTATCAAACCCTTTGATACCGAGACTGCACTGGCCTATGCCAATAAGTGCAAGGCTGTTGTTACTGCCGAGGAGCACAGCATCATCGGCGGTCTGGGCGGTGTGACCGCAGAGACCATTGCCGGTAAGTGCAGCTGCAAGTTTGACCGCGTGGGCATTATGGATCGTTTTGGTCAGAGCGGCTCGCCCGCCGAGCTGTTCGAGGAGTACGGTTTGACCGCCGAGAACATTGCAGCCCATGCCGAGGCGCTGCTGAAGTGAGCGTCTGCTGAAAAAAGGGGAATACAGGTATGAAATTCTACATTGATACGGCCAACGTGGACGAGATCCGCAAGGCAAATGATATGGGCATCATTGCCGGTGTCACCACCAACCCCAGCCTGATCGCCAAGGAAGGCCGTGATTACGCCGAGACTCTAAAGGAGATCACCTCCATTGTGGATGGCCCCATATCCGGCGAGGTAAAGGCCACTACGCTGGATGCTGCAGGGATGATTAAGGAAGGCCGTGCTATCTACGCACTGAATCCTGCGCACATGGTAGTGAAGATCCCCATGACGGCAGAGGGTCTGAAGGCCATCAAGGTGCTGAGCAGTGAGGGCATTCCCACCAACTGCACCCTGATCTTCAGTGCAAATCAGGCGTTGCTGGCAGCCCGTGCTGGTGCTGCCTATGTCAGCCCCTTTCTGGGGCGTCTGGACGATATCGGCCAGCCCGGCATCGACCTGATCCAGACCATTGCCGAGATGTTCGGCAATTACCCCGACATCCATACCGAGATCATCGCTGCTTCGGTGCGCAACCCCATCCATATCACGGATTGCGCTCTGGCCGGTGCCGATATTGCTACCGTGCCTTTCAAGGTGCTGGAGCAGATGATCCACCACCCCCTGACCGATGCCGGCATTGAAAAGTTCCAGAAGGACTACGTTGCCGTCTTTGGTAAATAAGTGTGTTCCTGCCGCCGGTGCGTCCCGTAGCGCCGGTACAGGTTCCTGCAAAAAGAGCTGCCGCGCCGGTTTTTCCGGTGCGGCAGCTCTTTTTTGTGTGGAAAGAAACGAAAAAGAATACGACGGATGTCATATCCCTTTACAGTTTTTTCGGTGTTCCGGGCTTGAAAACGATTCCTTATCGATACGCCTGTGGCTTACACGCAGGCACAGGAACCGATGTGTGCGGAACGTGTGATGGACATTCGGGATTCTTTACCGGAGATCGTTTTCTATGAAGATCATCTGCCACTGTGCGCCTATCTTTCTGCTTATAAAAAGGAGGAACTGCTCCGGCACTGAAGTGCACCCCATTTCCTAAACAGTATACCATACTGTCTAACAAATGGGGTGCATTTCATTTTTTGATGAAGTCCATCTTTCATTAGCTGCTTAACTTAACGGCATTGGGGGGATGGCACCCTCTCTTTGAAATAGGAGCAAAAGCCGTCAGAGCATGCCAAACCGGAAAACAGAAAGAAAGACCACAGCTTTCTGATCACGCTCGCTGTGGCAATCGCCATCATCCTGATTCTGTGGGTCATCAAGAAGTTCTGAACCATACAGGATCGGCACAGTTTTTCGGGATCGCAAAGGTCTAAAGTCTCCAAGCGTCCAACTTACAACAAAATGAGACAGGCGACCCACCTTTCGGGAAGCCTGTCTCATTTTTCCGTTGGGGGCCATTTGCATTGCTGAGCAACAGCCCGGTTTGGAAACTCAGTGATCGAAGGAGAACGGGGGATTACTTAAAGGCTGATATCCTTTCCGCCGTTGAGCTTGCTGAAGGCAGCAGGGAAATGACGGTCAGGATGGTCATGATGGTGGACAATGCGGCTGCAGTGCCGTAGTTGCCGCGGATGACTTCGGTATAGATCGCTACCGTCAGGGTCTTGGTCTTGCCGGTATACAGGATGATTGCGGTGGACAGTTCACTGATCATGGTGACCCAGCTCAGGATAGCACCAGAGATGATGCCGGAAGCCATCATGGGAACCGTGATGCGGAAGAATGCCTTCATCTTGGAAGCGCCCAGCGAGATAGCAGCTTCCTCAATGCTCATGGGGATCTGCTGCAGGATAGCCACCGACGAGCGGATGGTATAGGCAGACGCCGGATGATGAGGCTACTACCATGATGAGCATGGTGCCGCTGATGAGGAGCGGGGGCTTATTGAAGCCGATGAGCAGCGCAATGCCAAGGACCGTGCCGGGCACGATGTAGGGGATCATCGAGAGGACGTCCACCACGTTGGTCAGGGCATTGCGGCGGCGCACCACCAGATAAGCGATGAGAACAGCCAGCAGCACGATGACGACCAGTGCCAGCAGGGGGATGATGATGGTATTCTGAATGCTGCGACCCAGCTTGCCGATGGCGGTCTGGTAGCTCTGCAGCGAGTAGCCGTCCACAAAGATCTTACCCTGCGTGTTCTTGAACGAGGTGTAGATGACGTAGCCTGCGGCATGATGCGATGCCCACTACAAGGTAGACGACCAGATGCACCAGAGCGTTGATGCCTTGCGGGCCTCCCGCTCCTCCACGGGGTGCATACTGTTCAGAGCGAAGGCGTTCTTGTTGGAAACGTACTTCTGGACGAGGAACACCAGCGTGGTGACGACGATAGCGATGACGGCGATAGCGGCTGCAAAGCCGTCGCTGCCGCCCACCTCGTTGATGAACTCAGTGTAAAGGACAACAGGGAAGGTACGGTAGCCCTCACCGATCAGCATCGGGGTGCCGAAGTCTGCAAAGGATCGCATGAACACCAGCAGAGCCGCAGCCAGCAGGGTGGGCATGATTAGGGGAACGACCACTTTGAAGAAGCAGGCAATGCCAGAGCATCCGAGGTTCTCAGCCGCCTCAATGAGGGAGTTGTCGATGTTCTTCAGCGCACCTTGGCGTAGAGGAACACCAGCGGGAACAGCTGGAGCGTCATGACCAGCACGATGCCGCCAAAGCCGTAGATGTCCGGGATGGCGATGCCGAGGTTTTTGAAGAAGGCGGTGATGACACCGCTGCGACCCAGCAGCAGGATCCATGAGTAGGCACCGATGAAGGGAGCCGACATAGATGCCACCACAATGAGGATATTCAGCACCGACTTGCCCTTGATCTTAAAGATCGTAAACAGGTATGCCAGTGGGGTGCCAATAGCGATGGAAAGCACCGTCGCTGTGATGGATACCTTGAAGCTGTTGATCAGGGTATCGAAATAGTAGCTCTTGGAAAAGAACTTCGTGAAATAAGCCAGCGTGAAACCGCCGGTGTCGGGGTCCAGCACAGACTGGCGGATCAGGTATGCCATCGGGTAAAGCAGGAACAGTGCATAGAGTGCGATGGTCCCCAGCGTAATGGCTCCCCAGACATCAAGACGGAACTTATTATTGTTTTTCATAAGCGTCGCTCCTGATGAGATTGGTACCACCGTCCTTGGTAAAGACGTTGATCTTCTCTTTCTTGACCTTCAGCAGCACCTTCTCGCCCTTCTTGAGGCCCTCGCCAATGGAGGACTCCTCTACGATCTCCACCGAGTCGCCCTGATCGGTGTCAATGGTGTAGTGGGTGTTGAGACCGAGGTAGGTACACTCCTGCACGGTGCCGTGGATGCCATCGGTGCCGTCCTTGCAGATAATGAACTCCTCCGGGCGGATGGAACAGCGCACATCCTGCTCGGCAGCCTTGTCCAGAGCGTCGATGTGCTCATGGTAGCCGTCGGCAAAGGTGATGATGCCGTCCTTGACGTGGGCATTCACGATGTTGGTGCGGCCGATAAAGGTGGCAACGAAGACATTCTTCGGGCGCTGGTAGATGTCGCGGGGAGTGCCAACGTGCTGGATGACGCCGTCCTTCATAACGGCGATACGGTCGCTGATGGCCATTGCCTCTTCCTGATCGTGGGTGACATACACGGTGGTGATGCCTACGCTCTTCTGGGTGTGGCGGATGACGCTGCGCATCTCGACACGGAGCTTTGCGTCCAGATTGGAAAGCGGCTCGTCCATCAGCAGCACATCCGGCGAGATGACCAGTGCGCGAGCCAGTGCGATACGCTGCTGCTGACCGCCGGAAAGCTGGTTGGCATCCGGTCGGCATACTGCATGATCTGCATCAGGTTCAGAAACTCATCGTCCGCTTCTTGATCTCGGCCTTGTCCACCTTGCGGTTTTTCAGACCGAATGCCACGTTGTCCCGGACGGAGAGGTTCGGGAAGATGGCATAGTTCTGGAACACCATGCCGATGTTGCGCTTGCTGGGGTCCATATCGTTGATGCGCTTCTCGTTGAAGAAGATGTCGCCGCCCTCAATGGAGTTGAAGCCTGCGATCATACGGAGAAGAGTGGTCTTGCCGCAGCCGGAGGGACCCAGCAGGGTGAACAGCTCACCATCTCCGATCTCCAGATTCAGGTCCGGGATGACCGTATTATTCCCGTAGCGCTTTACTGCGTCTTTGACTGATATTCTGCTCATACTAGCCTCCTGCTGCCCTTTGAATTACTTGCTCTGCAGATCGGTGAAGATCTCAGTGTACTTGTCCACCAGCTCCGACTTGTGGGCGCTGACGTAGGGAATGTCCTCCTCGATGACATTGATGTCTGCCATCGGGGTCATGGCATCGTTGGTGGCAGCGTCCTTCATAACAGGACGGTTGGTCAGGGTGCTGCCCCAGATGTTCTGTACTTCCTCGCTCAGGATGAAGTCAATGAACAGCTTGGCATTGTCCATGTTCTTTGCGCCCTTGATGATGGTGGCAGAAGCAGGAAGGAAGACGGTACCCTCCTTCATGTAAACGATCTTGACAGGTGCGCCGTCCAGAACCAGCTGAGCACAGGGATCCTCATAGGACAGACCCACCACATACTCGCCATCGGCAACTCCCTTGTAAACGCCGCTGGAGCTTTCGCAGATCTTGCCGTCCACATTCTCAAACAGGTCGTGGACGTACTGCCATGCCTTATCGTCCTCGTAGCCGCCCATTGCAAGCAGCATATTGGTCAGGTGTGCGAAAGCGGAAGAGGAGTTGGCGGGGTCGGCAGTGGCGATCTTGCCTTCAGGGCCGGGTTCAGCAGATCTTCGTAGCCCTCGATCTTGATGTCACCGATGAGGTCGGTGTTGACGATGAGGACGCTGCCGTCCAGCACATTGCCGGTGATGAAGCCGCACTTGTTCTTGTAGCGTCGATGACGTTTGCATCGTTGGCGGAAACATACGGCTCCCACAGGTCCTCGTTGGTGTACATCAGCGACCAGGAGCCGCCGAACAGGACATCTGCGTAGGGATCGTTCTTTTCGGACTGGATACGCTTGACCAGTTCGCCGGTGCGGCCTGGATCAGCTCGACATTGACGCCGTATTTCTCCTCAAACAGAGGAATGGTGGCGTTCAGCAGGCCTCAGAGTTGGGCGAGTAGATCACGAGGTCGCCGCCGCCCTGTGCAGCAGTACCAGAAGCGGCAGTGGAAGCAGCGGTAGAACCGGCAGAAGAGGTGCTGGCGGAGGAGCCGCCGCAAGCGCTCAGAGCAGCAGAAGCTGCGATAACACCGGTAGCCATCAGGAACGAACGACGAGAAATCTTTTCATAGTAAAAACCTCCATTTTTTACCTGAAACCTTTCGATAGTCCCATTTTAATGCTTCTAGCACAAAAATAATACTCAAATTGCA